>JAESGB010000181.1_pt1 | contig 23460 bp, 20 predicted proteins | sample 9266211 | NCBI WGS metagenome assembly JAESGB01 (sample SAMN14514844, study PRJNA621659) | algae metagenome | isolation source: Goleter apudmare HA4340-LM2 and co-occurring heterotrophs from cave wall... | place: USA: Maniniholo cave, Kauai, Hawaii | collected 2009-07-28 | reverse complement strand
TGTCTTTGACAATCTTGGGAAATGATTTTATAATCACGTTAAACTAAGATATTTTAGTCCTTCGCCCAAAATCTATCATATTTTGGGCTATTTTTATCGGCTTTTTCTTAACATTCAACACTTCTGTACCATTTCATACCAATTTGAAAAAAGAATGTTGCAGATAACTTGTAGGGGTGTACCGCTAAAGCGGAACCCGTAGGGTACGGTTGTACTCTTGTCGGAGAAGCTACACCCTGACCACCCATCAATCTGTCGCAAATTCTATTTAAATTGGTATTACTTTATAAATGTTGCAAGTACGGGCGCAGGCGTAGCTTTATAGCAGGGTAACAGTGTAGAATCCCCTACCTTGCCCATCGGTTAGCACACCATCAGGTATGGTTGCTAACTTTGTTGCAATATTGTTATATTTATTTACATAAAGTTACAGAAATTAACTCAGAGGTTAAAGATGACTATTTTAATTGCATTGTTACTTGTTGGTTGGGTAGCAGCTTCAGTGATAGGCACTCTAGCTTACTTCATGGGAGAGCAAAGCAAGCCTATCCACGAGCGCAACTGGCGTTCTGATTCTTTTGATCAGTTGGCTAAGTCTATTACTGGGAAAGAGATCGACTACAGCGAGCGCACCCCTGCTTATGCGATGGATGCCTATGCTAGCCGCACTTTACCCCATTAACCCATAGCTAGCTCGCCATCATGCCTAAAAACACAGCCCCTGAGATTGCATTAGGGGCCTCTGCTTTAACAAATTTTCAAATAGTTGACATAATATGAAGATTCTGTTAAATATATTCATATAAGCTTACAAAAGCTAAAAATTTAATTCTTAAATAACAACAACGGTAAGAAGAATCTGACATTTGGGAATATTGGATTTTTCTTTTTAGACCTCGGTAAGTGGAGCCGAGGTTTTATTTTGGCTAGAAATTTATCTACCGATAATGCTACGTGAATAAAAAAAATAACCATATCTTTGGTGTGACTTATGTATGAGTTACGGAATAACAAACCGCAGAGGCGCGGAGGAAACGGAGAAAAGAGGTTTTGAGAGACATTTCTCGTCAGACTGTGAGGAGGAATTTTAAAGAAGTATGTCGTATTTTAGACGAAATAAAAACTTTTTTTGCGTTTACTTACTGGGTTTTATTTGTTTAATTGCTACTATATCTAGTCTTCAATACTTACACAGTAGTAATAATTTATTTTAATATTAAATATTTCCAGTACTTATACGGTCTAACTGCTTCAGATTGCTGCTTCACATTTACTTAATAAAGATAATCTCACGGACGAGAAAGACAAATATTTCACCAAACTAACTCTGTCAAGTAAGTAGTGACGAATGGGTTTAGAGTAATTAAACTGTAGTCTCAAAGAGATTGCAGAGTGCCAAAGAGCCTTATCTGTAAAACTTCCCGGTTATTCTAGTCAGTTAGAGTTCAGTTCGCTTAATCAAACCGTAGTAGCCAGCTACGGTTTTTTATTGCTTATATGACAATCCGCTTTAATTTTTAAACTTATCTACGTAGATAGGCAATAGACAACAGGAAAGAAGGCGTTTTGAGCGTGAGTTTTTTCAAAAATCAAATAGGAGTCCTATATTTCGGTGTATACCCTAGAGACATTCAAAGCTAACCGAGTAAAAATTGATTCGTATTAAGCATCTGTAAATTACTCCAGAACGACTGAGAGCGGCTCTGGAGTTTCTTTATTTGAAAAAGCTCGTAGTCAGGATTAAAGTCCTGACTACAAACAAGCACTACTTATAAAGGACGGTAGACGCGGTAGTTGACATTGGGGAAGATATTATCCATCAACTCGACTTTTTCCAGCCAACCGCTATCGACTTTGCCAATTTTAACGTCTTCGTAGAGCTTATTAAACCGCATCAAGTGCGATCGCGTTCTTCTCACAGCATAAGGAACCATTGTTCCCGTCCGCATAATAAACGCCCAGTCAGAAGATTGTGCCAACAATAATTCTCGTGCAGCTTGGTTTAAGGCTTTCCATTGCAATTCATCCTCAGGTTCCAAGTAGGAGATTTCAATCATGCGTTCGGCGGCTTTGTGCAAATGTGGATAAATCCAAGCATTTGTCTCGTTTAACCAATACTCATGGAACCCCTTGAAACCCCAACTCGACTGGGAAGGACGACAAACCTGCTGAGTCGGATGTGCTCGTAAATAATCAGCCAAGTGAGTCATAGCATAAGTTCCTTGGTCATACCATGACTTGCGGAACAGATAATCAATGAACCAAGGGCCTTCATACCACCAATGTCCAAATAACTCGGCATCGTAAGGCGAAACAATAATCGGCGGACGCTGCATTATGCCATGCAGATGTTCAGCTTGCCGTTCCCGATTATACATAAAGTTAGCAGCATGTTCTGCTGCCTTTTCCTTTGCCCAATAAGGGTCATAGAGTGCTTTATCTGAAAGTCCTAAGCCGCGCCCTGTAATTTTATGATACTTAATCCCCGTGTTTTTTCGCTGACCATTGGGCATAATGTAAGGCTTGATGTACTCATACTCAGCCTCCCAGCCCAAATCTTTGTAAAACTCCCGGTATTCTGCTGCACCAGGATAGCCCACTTCAGAAGACCATACCTGTTGAGAAGATTCATGATCACGTCCAAAAGCTGCGACACCAGTTTCTGTAAAAATTGGGGCATAAGTACCAAACCGGGGACGGGGACGAGCGTATAAGATACCGTGCCCATCAGTGAGAAAGTAGCGCAAGCCCGCATCAGCCAGCATTCGCTCAACACCTTCATAATAGGCGCATTCCGGCAACCAAATACCTCTGGGTGCTTGCCCAAAGGTTTCCTCATAATGTTCACACGCTACTTGAATTTGTGCCCACACAGCTTGTGGATACATTTTCATCAACGGTAAGTAACCGTGGGTAGCACCGCAAGTGATGATTTCTAAGTTATTAGTGTCTTGGTACTCCTTAAAAGCTGTTACCAAATCACCGTTGTAGCGTTCCCATATCTGACGAGCTTCATTAAACTCAGTGGCGTAATGTTCAGCTAAGTAACGAATATGACCATTGTGGGCATTACGTTCAGCTTCCAGTTCTATCAGTTCTTCTAGTTGAGCTAAGTGTGCATCATAGCGTTCTTGCAACAGAGGGTCACGGAGCATTGACACTAGTGGTGGTGTCATGCTCATGGTGATTTTAAAGTCGATGCCGTCTCGCTTTAAGCCTTCAAATACTTTCAATAAAGGGATATAAGTTTCTGTAATGGCTTCATAGAGCCATTCTTCCTCCAACACATAATCACTTTCTGGGTGACGAACGAAGGGCAAATGTGCGTGGAGTACGAGCGCGACGTAACCGATGGCCATAATTATTTTGGGGTGGTGCGTGTAAGTTGAAGGACGAGAGGTTTGGCGTAAATTAACAATATTTTAAGACTTTATTGGGATCGTAGTAGTAGTTAATGTTTTTTTACTAATTAAATGTTGGAATAGTTATTAGTCATTTGTCATTTGTGAAGAATTTAGGGGAGCCACTTCCATGATGAGGTTCCCTCTGTTCGTTGACGTCAACTCAGCCAAGGAGAGGAAAGTGACTCTCAAGAGTCCAGATTTCAGTATTATTCCTGAATATCGATGATTGCCAATTCCTGGCGTTGCCGATTGATGGGATAAATTTTGTTGTACGCTATCCTATCTTTACCAGCCCTTGCATCTGGTGCGATCGCACTCCTATTCTTCGTTGTCCTGATACAAATCTTGTAATGCTTGCTGTTGCGTCTTGCGTGCTACACGGCGATATTTTTTACTTTCCAGTTTTGGCTCGTATTGATTTTGACCTTTGCCTTTACTTTTTAACTTCAGGTTAGATTCCGGATCAGCTTGTTGATGCAGATGAGTTTGATAGGCGATCGCATCTGTCAAAAATTCTAAATAATGTTGATATCGTTCCCAATCTCCACGCACAGCGCACTCAGGCTCGTCTCGATGCAGACAATCATTAAATCGACAACTAGCAACTGCTAGACGCTCTCTGGCTTCTGGAAAACAATGTATTAATTCTTCAGGGGTACAATCGAGGTCTGGCTGATTAAAACCGGGAGTATCAGCCAACAAGCCACCATTAGGTAATTCAAATAGCTGCACATGGCGGGTGGTATGACGACCACGAGCTAATTTGCCGGAAACCTCCCCCACTCGCAGGTTAGCATCGGGAATCAAAGTATTAATTAAACTAGATTTACCCACACCGGAAGGCCCAGCAACCACAGTGATTTTATTGCTCAGATAGGTGGCTACTTGGTCAATATTGAGGTGATTGCTGACACTGATAAACAGAGGTTTATAGCCCCAAGCCACCAGGCGATCGCTAATTTGTTGCTGCACCTGCACCGATACTAAATCACTTTTATTCAGACACAAAACTACATCTACATTAGTAGATTCTGCCTTCACCAGAAAGCGACTGAGTTGATAAGGTTCTAAGGGTGGGTCAGCAACTGCGAATACTAACAGGATTTGGTCAACATTGGCGATTGGTGGTCGATCTAATTGAGTTTCACGTGGTAAAACATCAGCGATCGCGCCTCGTCTCCCAGACCAATCTGGCTCTTCGACAATTACGCGATCGCCCACCATCACATCTTGTCCGATTTTTTTTAACCGTGCTCTGCGAGTACACAGCAGCAAGTAAGGATTAGGGTAATGTAGACGCGATCGCGGCTTCCCGCAGGGTGGGAGATCAGAAGGATCTTCCTCTCCTGTCTTCCCTATCTCCCCATCTAATTGATCCAGTTGTACTGTGTAAAAATTCGCCTGCACAGCCAACACTGTACCCATTATCTGTCCACTGAGCAAAACCGTTTCCCCTTTCATTGATCTGTTTTGGGACGGCGTACTAACAAAGAAAAATAACCACTACAATCTACAATTTGTTCTACCTGATAGCCAGCCATTTTTAGGCTATCAGGAACCTGCTCAATTGGCTCTCCTGGATCTAACCAAACTTCTAGCAAACCTCCCACGGGCATTTTCTCCAAACGGAGTTTTGTCCGCACAAAGTTAATTGGGCAAGGAGTACCACGCAAATCAAGTTGAGCATCGGGAGTTGATAGAGAGGATAAACTCATGACTTAAACAGATTTCCCAAGAACCCTTCTAAACCACCTTTCCCAGTGCGCTCTCCTTTAATTTTAGCCAGCTTCTCCAACAATTCTCGCTCTTCCGGAATCACCTTAGTAGGAATGTCGATCAACACAGTCAACATGTGGTCGCCACGACTAACTGGATTCCCCAAACGCGGTACACCGCGATTTTCCAACTTGATCACTGTATTTGGTTGGGTACCAGCAGGAATAATCACGTCCACTAACCCATCCACCGTTTCTACCTCTAAACGACAACCTAAAATTGCTTGCAAATAGCTAATTTTGATTTCTGAGAGAATGTTAATGCCATCGCGGTGGAATTCTTCATCTTCATTCACAAACAAGTAAACATACAAATCTCCAGGTGGGCCACCGCGTTGTCCTGCATCTCCTTCTTGGGAGATGCGCAAGCGTGTACCATTATCCACTCCAGCCGGAATTGTAATTTTGAGTTTCTTCGCTACTTGATTTGTGCCCTTGCCGTCGCAAGCATCACATTTATCTTCAATCACCATCCCTGTACCGTTACAGGTAGGACAGGTTGAGACTTGGGTAAAACTGCCAAAAGGAGTTCTAGTCACACGGCGTACTTGACCTGAGCCGCTACAGGTTGAACAAGTCCGAGGACGAGTCCCTGATTTTGCACCTGAGCCGCCACAAGTATCACAAGTTTCTAAATGCGAAATGCGAATTTCTTTTTCACCACCAAATACCGCTTCCCGAAAATCTAACTTCAGGTCTAGCCGTAAGTCATCGCCTCGTGCTGGCCCACTGCGCCGTCTTTGTGTTGGGCCACCCATACCGCCAGCAAAGCCACTGAAAATACTTTCAAAGATATCGGCAAAGCCACCCATGTCGCCCATATCTTGGTAGCCAGCAGCAGCACCTGAAACTCCAGCTTCACCAAAACGGTTATAACGCTCTCTGGTTTCCGGCTCGGAAAGTATTTCATAAGCGCGGTTGATTTCCTTAAAGCGCTCCTCAGCACCCGGTTCTTTGTTCACATCTGGGTGATACTTCCGGGCTAAACGGCGGTAGGCTTGTTTGATTTCTTCTTTGTCGGCGTCACGCGAGACACCTAGAATTTCATAATAGTCGCGGGCCATATAGCAAAGGTAAAAGTTAGGAGGAAGAAGGCAGGAGGTAGAAGGTAGAAGTTAATTTTTGTTAATAATTGTACCTTTTACCTTTAACAAAAATCACCAACAAGTTTTAAGCACAAGTGCTTTCCTCGTGGGAGACGACAAAAGCTGATGAAACCATTAGCAAAGGAAACCTTTGCTCAAACTTCTCGCTGCTTAAGGCTGTCTCTTTTACAATTGTGCTACTTAGAAGGGAAAACCCCGCTCATCAACCAGAGGGGCTAGCCGCACCATTAGGTGCGGAAAACCCCCCAAAAGTAATTTTGCATCTGTATTGAGACACTGTTTAGCCTACGGTAATTCGCCTCTACAATTTAGCAGACTTGGGGACTGGGATGATGAGAATAGGGGAGTTAACAAATGACCTATTCCCGATTCCCCAAATCTAATCTATCGCTTCATAATCTGCTTGTGCTGTGCTTTCATCATCAAAATCAAAGTTAAATTGAGGTATGAGTGTACCGCTCATTGCCGGCTCTGGTTCAGGGACTGACAGATGATCTGCCACTGGTTCCGCTTCATCGGTTGAGCCGTTAGCTCGGTTGTACACATTCGCACCAATAGCAAATAGAGCTTGTTGGAAGTCTGTCAAGCGCTGCTGAAATTCTGTTGTAGAGATGCCAGAATCGGCCATTGCTGTTTGCAGTTGTACAACTTTTTCATTGGCTAAGGCTTTGATCTCCTCACCAATTAAGTCGCCATTATCTTTTAAAGTCGATTCGTAACTAAACAACAAATTATCGGCTTGATTTTTGAGTTCAACCAGTTCTTTGCGTCTTCTGTCTTCTTCGGCAAACACTTCCGCTTCTTGTCGCATCCGTTCTACTTCGTTGGCATTTAAACCACCTGTGTTAGTAATCCGAATACTCTGCTCTCTACCGGTGCCTTTATCTTGAGCCGCAACTTTTAAGATGCCGTTAACATCGATTTCAAAAGATACTTCGATTTGCGGCACACCACGGGGTGATGGAGGAATACCATTTAACAGAAACTTGCCGAGACTCTTGTTATCTCGTGCCATAGACCGTTCACCTTGGAGGACATGAATTTCTACCGAGGTTTGCCCATCAACTGCTGTAGAAAAAATTTGGGATCTGCTGGTAGGGATGGTAGTGTTCCGTTCAATGATTTTAGTAAACACCTCTCCTAAGGTTTCAATTCCCAGAGATAGAGGCGTAACATCCAAGAGCAGGAGATTATCCACTTCTCCACCCAGTACCCCAGCCTGAATAGCCGCACCTAAAGCCACTGCTTCATCAGGATTGATGGAACGATCAGGAGCTTTGCCATTGAAGAACTTAATCAGGGCATTTTGGACTGCGGGGATGCGGGTAGAACCTCCTACCAAAATAATCCGATCAATATCTTGTGGTTTGAGGTCTGCATCTTTGAGAGCTTGAATCATCGGCTCGACGGTAGCTTCTATTAAACGCCCTGCAAGTTCCTCAAATTTGGAGCGACTGAGTTCCATTTCCAGATGTTTTGGCCCTGTTTCATCGGCGGTGATGAATGGCAAGTTGATGGAGGTACTCGCCATACTGGAGAGTTCTATTTTGGCCTTTTCAGCTGCTTCCCGCAGGCGTTGTAGTGCCATTTTGTCCTGGGCGAGATCGATTTTATCCTGTTGCTGGAAGTTTTCAATCATCCAACGCACGATCGCATTATCAAAATCGTCTCCACCTAACTGGTTATTACCACAAGTCGCCTTGACTTCAAAAACTCCATCTCCCAATTGCAAGATGGAAACGTCAAACGTACCGCCTCCTAAGTCAAAAACTAAAATTAGCTGCTCTTGGTCTTGTTTCTCCAAGCCAAAGGCTAAGGCGGCGGCGGTGGGTTCGTTGATAATTCGTAATACTTCTAGTCCCGCAATTGTGCCGGCATCTTTAGTCGCTTGTCTTTGAGCGTCTGTAAAATACGCAGGTACGGTAATTACTGCCTGAGTAACAGCTTCACCTAAGAAATTTTCCGCATCCTGTTTAAGTTTTTGCAGGATCATGGCGGAAATTTCTTGGGGTGTGAAATTGCGTCCCCGAATTTGGACATCAACAGTATCATCTCTACCGGAAACACAACTATAGGGTACGCGATCGCGTTCAGTGGCCGTATCTTCCCAGCGACGACCGATAAATCGTTTGATGCTGTAGACAGTGTTTTCGGCATTAGTGACAGCTTGGCGTTTTGCCAGTTGCCCGACTAAGCGATCGCCGCCCTTACCAAATCCCACAATACTAGGAGTAGTGCGCCCACCTTCGGAGCTAGCGATCACAATCGGTTGGCCACCTTCTAGAACTGCGACACAACTATTAGTCGTGCCTAAGTCGATACCAATAACTTTTCCCATAAGATTCAGTACTTTTACAGTTTCCTTCAGTAGTATTGTTTCGCGGAATATCTTTCTTGCTACAAAGCAACGCTCACAAAAGCATCTGTAGGAAAGTGGGAGATTTCAGGAAGTAGGAAGAGTAGGGCGAGATGAAGAAAGAATGATTCCTTCTCATCTCCCTCATCCCCCTCATCCCCCCATCCCTCAATTACTATCTGCAATCGCAGTTTTAATATGGGACGCTCGCCTGTGCTGACACCAAGGCATTTTTGGTCAGTGAGGCAAGCAAGTACAGATTAACTGTTGGCTGGACTCGACTGATTTTCTGGTTCTGGTGGTGCATCTTCTTTGGGCGCAGCCACCTTCACCATTGCATGGCGCAGCACGCGCTCGCCCAGGTAATATCCGCGTACTAACTCTTCTAACACTGTTCCTTCAGGATGTTCATCCGTAGGTTCCCGCATTACGGCTTCATGCAGGTTGGGATCAAATTCTTGACCTTCAGGGCGCATCGGTGATACACCTAGGCGTTTCAGGCTATCTACTAATTGCTTGTAAACGCCTTGATAGCTTTTGTGAATTGTCATTTCGCCCTCAGTTTGTGGCTTGAGATGCGATCGCGCCCGCTCAAAGTTATCGACTACTGGCAGCAATTCCAGAATCGTATTCCGCTTCATCTGCACCTCTAGATCTTCTTTTTCCTTTTGGGTGCGTTTGCGATAATTCTCAAAATCTGCGGCAATCCGCAAATACTGAGTATTACGCTCTTCTAGTTGCGTTTTGAGGGAGTCATTTTGTTGGGCTAATTCTGCCAAAGCTGCTGTTTCAACTTCAGTCTTCTCAGCGACGCCATTCTCTAGTGTAAGTGCCGTATCTCCCGGTACATTGTTTGGGGCTGCGACTTGTTCAATAACCTCGCTGCCAGGTTCGTTGGAGTTTATTTGGGCTTGGGAGTCGCTCGTCATTGGTTGTTTTACCTCTATTGGTTCACCCAATTGCTGGCTTGTATTGTTTACCTGTTTATTTTCGTCTATCATTGTCCACTCATCCCAGATACTGTTCACGGCATTAAGTCACCACATCTTGCAACCGTTGTCATTTACGGCTGGCAACTGAGGCTAATTTGATTGCCGACATTTTCCTGGAAGTGATATCACCGTCTTACTATTGTGACAAATGGTGAACGCATTAGCGTAGACGCCTTAAGGGTGATAACCCGAACTTATGCACTTTAGCAAGAAGCGAGAAAACGGTAAAGGGTTAACCCCTGCGGGGAATTCAAAATTCAAAATTATCATCCCCATGCCCTAGTTTAATTTACTTGCTATCAATGAGAATTCTTTGTCCCAACCTGGGAATACTTCAACTAGAGGTTTTCCCTAAATCATTGCTCATCTATGACTTACTCGTCACCACAACGCCGTAGTACTGCTCTCACTACAAAAACCGAGTTTTCACCCTTTGGTACAAAGCTAGTACAAGCTGGCTATGTCAATACAGATCAGATGCGACAGGCGCTGGTTGAAAGCCGCAAATCTGGCACACCTTTGACGGAAATGCTAGAGTCCATCACTGGACGACAACTGTCTCCTGAGTTACTTAGGCAATATAAGAAACAACAGCTATTTGAACTTAAAATACTATACGGTGTTGAGTCCCTAGATCCGGAAGTCAACCAATTTGCCAATATGGCGGTGGGTAGTCTAATTGATACTCTCATCCCAGTGGATATCTGTCGTCGCCATCGCTTAGTACCACTGTCAAAACACGAAGACCAAAATCCCCCCTGTGTCTTAGTGGCAATGGTTGATCCGGATAATTTAGAAGCTTCAGATGACCTTAACCGCATCTTGCGCCCACAAGGTTTAGCTTTGCAGCGCATGGTGATTACTCAGGAAGACTACCAGCAGCTGATCAATCAATACCTAGATGAACTGGCTGTCAAACAAAAACACCTGGAACAAGAAAAGTTTACAGATATCAATCAAGATTTAGAAAATCTCGGCAATCTTGATTTAGATGATGCTCCCGATGATATGGAAGCTGATCTGGGAGCAGCGATGAAGGGTGCAGAAGATGCACCGGTCATTAACCTTGTCAACAGAATTTTGGCTAAAGCCTTGCATGAAAAGGTTTCTGATATTCACATTGAACCACAGGAAGAAAATCTCCGCATTCGCTTTCGCAAGGATGGAGTGCTGCGGGAAGCATTCGACCCCCTACCGAAAAAAATTATCCCGGCGGTAACAGCTCGGTTTAAAATCATTGCCAGTTTAGATATAGCTGAAAGACGTTTACCTCAAGACGGACGCATCAGGCGGATGTTCGAGGGACGAAAAGTAGACTTCCGGGTGAATACCTTACCCAGTCGCTATGGGGAAAAGGTAGTGTTGCGGATTTTGGATAACTCATCCACCCAATTGGGATTGAATAAGTTAATCACCGATCCGGAAACTTTGCACATTGTTCAAGATATGGTCAGTCGTCCCTTTGGGTTGATTTTGGTAACCGGGCCAACGGGTTCTGGTAAAACGACTTCACTGTATTCGGCTCTAGCAGAAAAAAACGATCCAGGAATTAACATTAGTACTGTAGAAGACCCGATTGAGTACAGCTTGCCAGGGATTACTCAAGTACAGGTGATTCGAGAAAAAGGATTGGATTTCGCCACAGCGCTACGAGCTTTTTTGCGACAAGATCCGGATGTGTTACTGGTGGGTGAAACGCGAGATAAGGAAACCGCGAAAACCGCGATTGAAGCAGCTTTGACAGGTCACTTAGTATTAACTACCTTACACACAAATGATGCTCCAGGCGCGATCGCTCGTCTGGGAGAAATGGGTATTGAGCCTTTCATGGTTTCTAGTTCCTTGATTGGTGTGCTGGCACAGCGTTTGGTGCGCCGTGTATGTTCCGATTGTCGTATTGCCTATACTCCCACAACTGAAGAACTGGCCCGCTACGGTTTATCAGCTTCCCAAGATGTCGGAGTTACCTTCTACAAAGCCAATACTTTATCAACAGAAGCTATTGCCGAAGCTAAAGCCAAAAATCAGCTTTGTCCCAGTTGTAACGGTGTTGGTTACAAAGGACGTTGTGGTGTGTATGAAGTGATGCGAGTCACCGAAAACCTCCAAACCCTGATCAACGAAGAAGCCCCCACAGAACGCATTAAGGAAGTAGCGGTGGAAGAAGGTATGAAAACCTTATTGGCTTACAGCCTCGATTTAGTACGTCAAGGCGCCACCACCTTAGAAGAAGTCGAGCGAGTGACGTTTACTGATACGGGTTTAGAAGCCGAGTTAAAAGCTAAACGCAAGAGTGGCCTCACCTGTCGGACTTGCCACGCCACATTGCAACCGGAATGGCTAGATTGTCCGTACTGTATGACATCTCGTTTTCAAGACTAATGACAAATAACAAATAACAAAGGACAAATAACTATGGAAATGATGATTGAAGACTTGATGGAACAGATGATTGAAATGGGTGGTTCGGATATGCATTTATCCGCAGGTTTACCTCCCTACTTCCGCATCAGTGGCAAACTCACCCCCATCGGCGACCAAATATTATCTGCTGAACAGTGCCAAAGACTGATTTTTAGTATGCTCAATAATACCCAGCGTAAAACTCTAGAGCAGACTTGGGAACTAGATTGTTCTTATGGTGTGAAGGGTTTGGCACGTTTCCGGGTCAATGTTTATAAAGATCGTGGTGCTTACGCTGCTTGTCTACGTGCTTTGAGTTCTAAGATTCCTAACTTTGAAAAATTAGGTTTGCCAGATGTGGTGCGGGAAATGTGTGATAAGCCCAGAGGACTTATTCTAGTGACAGGCCCCACTGGTTCCGGAAAAACAACAACTCTAGCGGCAATGATTGACTTAATTAACCGCACCAAAGCAGAGCATATTTTGACTGTGGAAGACCCAATTGAATTTGTCTATGAACCAATTAAAAGTTTGGTCCACCAACGACAATTGGGTGAAGATACTAAGAGTTTTGCTAATGCTTTAAAAGCAGCGTTACGGGAAGATCCAGATATTATTCTGGTAGGGGAAATGCGGGATTTAGAAACTATTTCTTTGGCGATTTCTGCGGCAGAAACAGGACACTTAGTATTTGGTACATTGCATACTAGTTCTGCTGCTCAGACAGTTGACCGGATTATTGATGTTTTCCCTCATGAAAAACAAACCCAAGTCCGAGTACAGTTATCTAACTCTTTAGTAGCAGTATTTAGTCAAACTTTGGTGCCTAAGAAAAACCCCAAGCCAGGCGAGTATGGTCGGGTAATGGCTCAAGAAATCATGATTATTACTCCTGCTATTTCTAACTTGATTAGAGAAGGTAAAACCTCGCAAATTTACTCAGCAATTCAAACTGGCGGTAAATTAGGAATGCAAACTTTGGAAAAGGTTTTAGCTGATTTGTACAAAACAGGAACTATCTCCTTTGAAGCAGCGATGTCTAAAACATCCAAACCTGATGAAATCCAACGTCTAATCGGTGCAGGGGCACCTCCACCAACTGCGGGTGCAAGACCTGGTGCAGCTAGGGCACATTAAGCATGAGGGAATGGGGAATAGGTGATAGGGAATGGAGAATAAGTAATATCTTTACCAATTACCCATCACCAATTACTAATTAATAATTACCAATTACCAGTTATCAAATTTTGATTTTATTCATCTATGCCAAACTATGTTGCCCGTATTCGGGATTCACAAGGAAAATCTAGAACACAAAAATTTGCTGCGGAATCTTTAGTCCAAGCCCGTACTAATCTTAGAGACAAGGGTTTTGTTGTCCAAGAACTGAAAGAATCTCAAGGTTTTGCCACTAGCCTTGATATGAAGAAAATTAAGAATTCTTTCACCAAGGTTACTGTTAAGGATAAAGCTATATTTTCCCGTCAATTTGCAGCTTTAACGAATGCAGGAGTCGCAATTGTTCGCAGTTTAGGTGTTCTGTCTGAACAGTGTAGCAATCCTGTGCTGAAAGAAGCTCTGGTAGAAATTAGTGGCGATGTGCAAAGCGGGACGAATCTTTCAGATGCAATGCGTAAGCATCCTAAATGCTTTGATGGTTTGTATGTGAGTATGGTGCAGGCTGGCGAAGTCGGTGGTGTACTTGATGAAGTATTGAATCGTCTAGCCAAGTTGTTAGAGGATGTGGCTCGTCTACAAAACCAAATTAAAGCAGCTTTGTCTTATCCGATGGTTGTGGGTTTTTTAGCAACCGCTATTTTCGTGGGTATGACTGTTTTTCTGATTCCGATTTTTGCCAAGATTTTCACAGAATTGGGTACAGAATTACCAGCACTCACACAATTCTTGATGACTTGTAGTGAAATTTTAAGAAGTGCGTGGGCTTTTGTTGTTATCGGTGTAGTAATGGGAATTGTATTTGCTTATAAGCAATACTACAAAACTCCTGTCGGTCGCCAAACTATCGATCGCTTTTCTTTAAAGATGCCTTTGTTTGGTGATTTGATCCAAAAATCAGCAGTTGCCCGTTTTAGCCGTACTTTCGGTGCTTTAACTCGTTCTGGTGTTCCAATTCTCACTTGTTTAGAAATTGTCCGGGATACATCAGGAAACCAAGTCGTTGCTAACGCCATCGATGCTGCACGTATGGAAATTCAACAAGGTGGGATGATTAGCATTGCCTTGCAAAAAGAAGCAGTCTTTCCAGCTATGGCGATTCAGATGATTAGTATTGGCGAAGAGACTGGGGAATTAGATGGGATGTTGATGAAAGTTGCTGACTTTTATGAAGATGAAGTTGAGCAGGCAGTCAAAGCCTTGACTAGCGTTTTAGAACCTTTGATGATTGTGGTACTAGGGGGAATGGTGGGTACGATTTTGCTAGCGATGTATCTACCTATGTTTGCGGTATTTGAAAAGCTAGGCTAGGTGAATACGACAACACATAGTAGGGGTACTACATCAGTAAAAATCTTTGAAATAACGAATGATGGTATAGGACTCATATTTGATTTTTGAACAGATACGTAGGGTGTGTTAGCGACAGCGTAACGCACCCCCCCAAAGCTTTCGGTGCGTTACGGCTTGCGCCTAACACACCCTACACATACTGAGATTTTTTCAGATATCAAATCGGATTCTTATAGATGCTGTGCCGCTATATTTGATTTGAATTTTGCGAAAAGTTCTGTAGGCGGGTTTCCCAACCTAGGAAACTTTTTAAGACGAATTTTGAATTTTTAACATGCCTGTACAACAATCTGACTACGAAGCTAGCTTGGCAGAGTATAGCAATCATCAAGCGGCGATCGCTTTACTCAAGCAACACCGTCCTTATCTGGAAATGATTCCTAGTTTGCGCCGTCCAGATGAAAGTTTAATCACCATCCCCTTACCCATTGTCCGTATCCGCAATACTGGAAACATAGTAGCAGAAGCAACTTGTCTACCTTGCGATGTGGCTATATTGATGTGTGATCCAGAGTGGAAAATCAAAACTGGAGCCGAAATTTTAGTATTTATTCATCGTCCCCACGAAGACTTTTCTGATTTGTTGGGACGCTGGCGACAAACTCAGGTTTGGCTAGATAAAGACTATGAGTGGTTAATGCCTCCTCGTCATAGCCATATTTTAAGTGAAGGGGCTAATACTATATATCCCCTATTTGTAGTTTTTAGTGAAACTTCAGAACGCATCCAGCGAGGCCTTGTAGGGGCAGAACTCCCATTTATTATGCAAATACCAGATTTGCCGTTGGCAGAAGAGAGAAGGCATGAAGAGGGATTAGGGACTAACCCCTAACCCCTAACCCCTATTTCCTTACCTCACAAACTGAGGCATGATTTCGGCAGCAGTGAAGATGCCATATATGCCGCGTTGGTGTAATTGTTTACCGGCTTTGAGATAGCCAAAAGCCGGGCCGCAGACATTGGCTGCCATGCTGGTTTCATCTCCGAGGGTAAAGGTATGGGTGGAAATCTTACCTTCAAAGGTGCGTCCCGTAATCTTAACGTTGGTGCTGAGGGGCTTTTTGGGATTGCGGGTATCGACTACACCACCAACTGTAACGCGATCGCGTCCCACTATTCCCGCTACTTCTAGCATCACATCGTCGGCGTGTTCCATATTCTCTAAGGTAAGCACGCCATTGGTTTTATCTAGTAAAGCTTCTACCTCTGCATCTGTCATTGCTCTGGCTGTTTCTACAGTGTAACCAGGCATGTGTCCGATATCTTCTCGAACAGTGGCGCGGTAAGCTTCCCAATTGGCAATACCTACCCCAAAGGTAATTTTAACTTGATGGATTTCGGCGTAGCTTTGGGCAGCTAAGGCGGCTGCTGCTGTTAACAGTCCAGGTGTAGCACCACACCCAGTCATGTAAGTAATTCCCGCCGCTTCTAATTCCTCTTTCATCTCCAATAGCTGTTCTACTGCCGTGGTACGCTTAATTGCATCCACCAGCACACCCCGCCAACCTGATTTAATAAACTCTTTGGCTACAGAGGGTATAAAATCATTTGGCAAATTAGGTAAAGCCAGAAAATACCCATCTACAGATTGTGTACTGGCGATTAAATCCTGAATACTATTATTTGATAAAGTCCCGACTGGCTCTAAATAACCTACCGAACCTTGAGCCTGGTAAGTTGTAATGCAAGCATCTGTTTTTAAACCTTCAGCCGCATAAGCATAACCCTTTTGATCTGCTGCTGCGACTAAAATCATTTCCCGTTTACCAGCCAGTACCTTGGCGGCTGCTTGTCCGAGTCCACCGAAACCCAGTACTCCGATGCGTATCGCTGGCGAAATATTTAGAGAACCTTTGACTTGTTCTGAATTCATAGTCAAGTAGTGAAGTTGAATCAACAGCCTGTTGCATTCACCATCTTTGCCTGTGGCTGATGGCGATCGCAAAAAGCTATAGAGGATAATTATGATTCATTATCCTGGGATCTACCATTCCTGTTGCCCTTTTTTACCAGAAATTCTTAGTTGACGCTTTGGGTTTTGTTGAGGGGCTATCAGTGGGATTACAGGGATAAGAGAGTCCTCACTACAAACCTATCAAAATAAATGTGGTGGAGTAGTACTGTAAAGATGCGCGATCGCCTACTATAATACTTTTGCAGACTCAGGAGCGATCGCATTGTAGATATGGAGTGGAGCGCGATCGCATTTACACATATAAAGTACAAAAAAGCTATAATTACCCCAACGTTACTTAAGGTAGCTTACTTCCATGAGCCAAAGATTGACCCTGGAACTGAGCGATGAAGTTTATACAGCTTTGCAGCGACAGGCTAATGATGCTGGAATTTCAGTAGCAGAATTGGTTGCTGCGGTTATCAATAATCGTCAGTATAGCTTGCCAGTTACTTCTAAATCCTGTAGTGAAGAAGCACGCCAACGTCTACTTGGCTATGCAGGTGTAATAACTCTCGGTTATCCTACAGGCGCAGATAATGAAAGTATTGATGCTGATCTGCTAGAAGCTTATGATGATGACTTATAAAGCTTAATTTCTAATAGTGTTACTTGATACATCAGGGTTACTTTGTTTTATCCATCGAGATGAACCACAACACCAAACGGCGGTTGGGTTAATTAGCAATTCAAAGACTGTTTTACTCACACATAACTATGTTTTAGCTGAGTTGATAGCTTTGGCTTTGATTCGGCGTTTTCCACGTCATACGGCGTTAATGTATACTTTAGAACTCATAGAAAATCCGAATATAGAGATGGTTTGGGTTGATGAACCTCTACATCGAGAAGCAATGGATTTATTGTTGGCTCGACAAGACAAAACTTATTCTTTGTGCGATGCAGTGAGTTTTATTCTGATGCGTAAAAAAGGGATTAGGGAAGCTTTAACGACTGATAAGCACTTTGAGCAAGAAGGGTTTATTCGTTTATTGCAACCATAAAATGAACAATATGACTAGTAGTACAGTTAAGTTGCTCAATATAGTAGCATTGACAGTTGATCTGCCTGAATATAATCTCTACCGTGGTCAAGTTGGTACAGTAGTTGAATTATTAGCTGGTGGTAAGGCGTTTGAGGTGGAATTTAGCGATCGCAATGGGCGTACTTACGAATCTGTCGGGTTACGTCCAGAGCAAATAATGGTGTTACGTTTTGAGCCTGCATCTCCTGATTCAGTACGGGAAAAGGTCACAGCGTAGATGGTATAACAACGCAGCAGCTAGGAATGCTCACATATACAGGTATACCAGCACAGCGATCGCCTATATCGTCTGTAAAGAAATTAATCTTCAATCTGTGATCTGAAAAATAAACTAGGGAACACTGAAACTAGGTATTTCATTTTCCCAAGACTCTATGACAACAAACTATTATGAGCCGGCAAACCATTCAGATCTGCAAGATTGTCACAACCAGCTACGGCTTTCAGTGCAGTACCAAAAAATCTTAGGGAGAATTCTGGCGAAAATTCGCTCATCGGTAAACATAGAATCTCTATGCTCGTCTTCCTGTCAAGATATTTGTCGGCAATTGCAGATTGAACGAGTGGCAATCTACCGCTTTAATAGTGACTGGAGTGGGAGTTTTATCAATAGTTTTGGCTTTGCAGAACCACCGTGGAATACACTAACCGCCTTCGGACAGGATTTGGTGTGGCAAGATTCGCATTTGCAAGAAACCCAGGGAGGAAGATATCGCAAAAATGAGCCGTTCGCTGTAGCTGATATTTACGATGCCGGACACGCTCGTTGTCATGTTGAGGTGTTAGAACAATTTCAGATTCGGGCATATGCGATCGCACCGATTTTTATTGGTGCAAAGCTGTGGGGAATGCTTGCAGCCTATCAGCACTCCGCTCCTCGCCAATGGCATTATAACGAAGTTGAATTCTTAGTGCAAGCCGCCAGCCATCTCGGCGTAGCAATGCAGCAGGCAGAAATCCTCGAACAAACCAAACAACGTACAGCAGAACTGCAAGATGCCATTGCCAGGCAACGAGCTTTGACAGAAGTAGTAGGAAATATTCGCTCCTCTGTCAACACGGAAATTACTTTAGACACAGCTTGTCAGGAACTATGCAAACTGCTGAAGCTAGAGCGAGCAGCCGTTTATCGCTTTCATGAAGACTGGAGCGGTGAATTTGTCAGTCAATTCGGTATGGTAGAAGCGCAGTGGGATAGAATTCATCCATTTGGTAAAAATTTGGTTTGGGAAGATACCTACCTGCAAGAAACCCAAGGCGGGCGCTACCGCAATAACGAAAGTTTCGTCGTCAATGACATCTATTTGGCTGGACACTCACGCTGTCATATTGACATTTTGGAACAATTCAAGATTCGGGCGTATACTTTAGCACCGATCTTTATCGGCACAAAACTGTGGGGACTGATCGCAGCCTATCAACACTCCGGGCCTCGTCAATGGGCAAATTACGAAGTGGAGTTTCTCGGACAGGTGGGAGCACAACTAGGGGTAGCAATTCAGCAAGCAGAAAATTTAACCCAATCCAAACAACAAGCTTCAGCCCTCCAAGATGCGATCGCTCGGCAACGGGCACTCACAGAAGTAGTCGGGAAAATCCGCTCCTCTCTAGATATTGATTTGATTCTCAAAACCACTTGCCAAGAAGTCTGTAAAATGCTGCGAGTTGAGCGGGTTGGTGTATATCGCTTCAACGCCGACTGGAGTGGTGAATTCGTGAGCAATTTCGGTATGGTGGAAGCACAGTGGGATAGCATCAACCCTTTTGGTAAAAATCTGGTTTGGGAGGATACCCACCTCCAAGAAACCAAAGGTGGACGCTATCGCAACAATGAAAATTTTGCAGTCAACGACATTTACCAAGTCGGACACTCACGCTGTCACTTAGATATTTTAAAACAGTTTAAGATTCGCGCCTATGCGTTAACCCCAATTTTTGTAGGACGGAATCTGTGGGGATTGCTTGCTGCTTATCAACATTCTGCGCCGCGTCAGTGGGGTAGTGTAGAAGTAGAATTTTTGGGACAGGTTGCTAGTCAACTAGGAGTAGCGCTACAAAGTTCTCAAATGGTGAGCCAAATCCAAACTCGCGCTGATGAATTGCACCAATCGGCAGAACAGCGCCGAATTTTATTTGATTTAGTCGTCAAAATTCGAGAATCCTTGGATTTAGAGACAATTTTGAAAACCACGGTACAGGAAGTGCGGCGATCGCTGCAAGCAGATCGAGTTGGCATCTTTCGCTTTGATCCTGATGTTGGTTTTTGCAGTGGTGAATTTATCGTTGAAGACGTGCTACCCAAGTTCGATTCTGCCTTAGCTGTGAAGGTGCAGGACTATTGCTTTGGCGATCAGTACGCACCTCAATATCGCCAAGGGCAAGTGCAAGTAATCTCTGATGTCAACAGCGTTGGTTCCAAGGTGCCTCATCTGGATGTGATTGAGCAATTCCAAGTTAAAGCACAGATTATAGTGCCATTGATGGAAGGTGATGAGCTGTGGGGGTTATTGTGCATTCACCAATGCACCCATGCGCGCCACTGGGAAGAGGAGGAATTGGAATTTGTGACTCAAGTAGCAGCTCAACTCAGTGTAGCGCTACGTCAAGCTAACTTGTTCCAACAATCGAGCTTGCTCGGTCAAACTCGTGAAGAAGCAAATCACCTCGCCCAAGCACTGAAAGAATTACGCACTGCTCAAATGCAAATTATCCACGCTGAAAAAATGGCCAGCTTAGGGCAATTGGTTGCAGGGGTTGCCCACGAAATTAATAATCCGATTAATTTTATTCACGGCAACTTGGAACACGCTCACCAATACACCCAAGAATTACTGCGCTGTGTAGAACTTTATCGGTATTATCACCCTAATGTTGCACCGGAAGTAGAAGAGTTTTTTAAGAAAGCTGAAATCGAGTTTTTATTCGAGGACTTACCTAAACTATTCCAGTCGATGCAGGTGGGAACTGAGCGCATTCGGGAAATTGTTACCTCTTTACGTAGCTTCTCACGCCTAGACGAAGCCGACTTCAAACCAGCGAATATTCATGAAGGTATCGACAGCACCTTAATGATTTTGCAACATCGCTTAAAGCCTTCAGCTGATGGCTACACCATTCATGTGAGCAAGGACTACGATCATTTACCTCTGATAGAATGCTATCCCGGCCAGTTAAATCAGGTATTTATGAATTTGCTCTCTAATGCCATTGATGCCTTAGAAGAACGACAAGCACAGATGTCTCCCGAAGCGATCGCCTCACATCCCAACGAAATTCGCATTTATACATCTCTGCTCAACAAAGACTGGATTAGCATTCGGATTGCTGACAATGGACTCGGCATTGATCAACAGGTGATTTCCCGATTATTCGATCCATTTTTTACTACTAAGGTTATCGGTAAAGGTACTGGGCTAGGACTTTCTATCAGTTATCAGATTGTCACAGATAAACACAAAGGCAAGATTTACTGTCAATCAGAACTTGGTAAAGGAACAGAGTTTGTAGTTGAACTACCGATTTGTCAGGCAATAACTCAAAAACCAGTAGCGAAAACTAAAGTGTGATGCCAGAAATCAGGAGATTTCCAAAATAGAAAATACCATGCGATTGTGAGTGAATTTGTACGGGTAAACGCTTGTTTGCCTTCCAATTGGTCAGATTATTTTGAGAAACCGCCTCAGCAATAGACAAAGTGATGATTTTTGTAGTCTGCTAGGAAATCATCACTCTGACTAGATTTGGCAATATCACCGTTGGATGAAGCGAAAAGATGATATGCCCAGAAGATCAGCTTCTTTTTAAATAAAATCGCTGTACTGAAATAATGCAGAACCAACAATCTCATTTTTCTGGGATCTAGTCTGAAACTACTTGACAATACCCCAGTAGTAGCTGCTATATTTATTTGGAGTATGGATATTGGGGCGTAGCCAAGTGGTAAGGCAGCGGGTTTTGGTCCCGCCATCCCTAGGTTCGAATCCTAGCGCCCCAGTTTTGAGAAATAAGTTAGCTATGTAAAGATGATGAGTTAAAGCGATCGCATCTAAAAAAGGTGCGATCGCTCATGTTTTTATTCAGAAATACAGTTGATTAAGCTGCAACAGGCTCCAACAACTTGATATTGGAGAAGATAAATTCCTGAGTAGAAATTTTCCCTGCTATCTCAGTGCGAATTTCCCGGCGATTGAGAATGAAGTATTTACCAACCTTTTCATATTCATCTGTAAATTCGCTTCTACCACCCTTTTGTTCCCCGGTTTTGGGGTCATGATAGACAGAGTCATAGGTATGAGACAGGTAGCCTTCGCCAGTTTGATGACTACTGAAGGTGTTAATGGTGACAAAAGTACCGTGAATTAGACGGTGAACGTGGCTAACTTCATTATTATGGACTTTGTACTTATCACCGTCAGCTTTACCGCCCACTAAAATTTCCACAGCACCATTGGCATCAGTAGCACCATAGCTAAAAGTGTTGGCGCTGTGAGTATCTGCAAAAGCGCGGCGGATGCGGTGAATTGCAATTTCCCATGCTTGAGAGTGAATGGCCTTTTTAGCTTCTTCGTTATCTAAACCCAAGACTTCCGCCTTCAAGTCAGCATTGATGCGAACCTGGGCAGTCAAAACTTCCTCATCATATTTATATGTAACATCTGCCGTATACCCAGGGAAATTCTGATCCCAAGTGTAACGGTTCTCATAAGCAGCTCGGAAAAGTTCCTGAGCAGAGAGTTTTGTAACTGTCATGTGCTTCTCCTGGCGTTAGCAGTCAAATTAGCTTTTTACTTTTATTGCTATTAGCATAGAAGTAATGATCAAGCTCCGCATAGTCCCCAACTGGGTACACTTATGGCTAATTCTCTCCATGCTGCATTTCATGCGATCGCTAATGTCCGCAATGAGCAAGAACTTAAACTAGCTCTGATGGATAAAATTGGCGCGCACTTTGGCGTGCAACATTGGGGTCTCTATCTCATAGATGACCAGTCAAAGACTGAGATTGGTGTTCCAGCTATTCCAGAAGTATGCTTACAGGGAAACCCCATCGGACGCTATGTAGTTGAGCGTCACGCTCCTGCTCATGAGCAATTAATCTTATCACCAGAAGATTGGAAGCATATTTGCCCACGTCATGACCACGAACACGTGATGACTGGGCCAATTGTCTGCGATGGTCGTCTTGTCGGCACGTTAAACTTAGCTCGTGCCAAAGGTCATCCAGCTTTCGACGGTAACGATTTAGCTGATCTGAGCGCCTTATGTATTCATTTGTCAGCAAAACTTGCTACCCTGCGGGCGAAACCCAAAACATTCCAGCCTGCTGTCACTAATCCTCTCACACCCAGGGAGCTACAAATTGCCGAATTAGTTGCCCAAGGCTTAACCAATTCCGAAATCGCTTCTAGGTTGTGGATTAGCCAAAATTCCGTCAAACAAGCTTTGAAGAGAATGTTCCGCAAGCTTGGGGTTTCTGCTCGTGCCGAAATGGTGGCACGGTTGCAAGATATCCTAGTTTCATAGGGGATGATTTAATGAGTCGCCCACCAATTCTGCAACCTGGTACAAGCTACACATTCAGTAAATATTGTCACTGACCCCCGACTGAAGATCCTACGGTGTACACACAACTTATCGAATCACTATCAGTCCTCTTTTTACCCCACCCTAACCCTCCCCTTGTAAAGGGTGAGCGAACTAGATTTTCCGGTTTCCCACCTTTCCAAGGGGGGATTAAGGGGGTAATTTGACTTGTGTGTACACCGTAGGACTGAAGATCGGGGGCTTGGAAACAGCCAGGTTTCCGTAGTAGTGACTAGACCAAGAGCCGATAACAGTTACGGACGTTCGGGTGTTTCCCTAGCTCGAACCTCTCTAAGCCTTCTGGCTGAAGGC
>JAESGB010000180.1_pt1 | contig 23667 bp, 20 predicted proteins | sample 9266211 | NCBI WGS metagenome assembly JAESGB01 (sample SAMN14514844, study PRJNA621659) | algae metagenome | isolation source: Goleter apudmare HA4340-LM2 and co-occurring heterotrophs from cave wall... | place: USA: Maniniholo cave, Kauai, Hawaii | collected 2009-07-28 | reverse complement strand
TTAGGCTTTAGGGGTTTAACTCAGTCTGACTCAGTTTGTAAAATAACTGGGGTAATTTCTGATGACTAGTTTGTTGGTTCGCGAGTCATACTCGCGAACCAACTTCTTTTTGTCCAAAGTCCAAAAAGTAATGAAGCCTCTTAACCTGGAAATAGCGGAAATGGTGGAAATGCGATCGCGGGTAAATTGGGTAGTTCAAATTGTGGGATGCTTTGTGATGGTCGGATGTACCCTGAAGCATCAGTACCGCCTGCGACTACATCTAGTTGTTTGTTCGATAATTCGATTGCACCTTGGTTTTTAACCGACATACTTAATAATCCTTTATTTCCGAGGTTACTTAAAGAACAGCAGAGGTAAATTTCCCATCGTGGTTGCACATAACCTCTGCTGAAGATGACTTATAACTGGTTACTTTTGAGAATTAAACACCCAAAGTGATATTGTGAAACGCGCTGGTGTCAATTACTTGTCTAGCAATTGTGGAAGTTGTGGAACTACCACCAGGACCAGATTGAGTATTTTGTCCGACTAGTAAAGTGTTGGACTTGAATTGGGTAGCATCGAGTAAGAAATCTACACCACCTGCAACTACATCTAATTCTTCGCTAGATAATTCAATTGCTACTTGATTTTCGACTTTCATGATTGACTCCTTTGTTTTGTGTAATTTACTTGATGATTTAACTGGTTACTTTTGAGAATTAAACACCCAAAGTGATATTGTGAAACGCGCTGGTGTCAATTACTTGTCTAGCAATTGTGGAAGTTGTGGAACTACCACCAGGACCAGATTGAGTATTTTGTCCGACTAGTAAAGTGTTGGACTTGAATTGGGTAGCATCGAGTAAGAAATCTACACCACCTGCAACTACATCTAATTCTTCGCTAGATAATTCAATTGCTACTTGATTTTCAACTTTCATGATTGATACTCCTATATTTTTCAGGTTTACTTGATGAACAGCAGAGGTGGAATGACCATAACCTCTGCCCAGGTTATGTTGATGTTACTTTTGAGAATTAAACACCCAAGGTGATATTGTGAAACGCGCTGGTGTCAATTACTTGTCTAGCAATTGTGGAAGTTGTGGAACTACCACCAGGACCAGATTGAGTATTTTGTCCGACTAGTAAAGTGTTGGACTTGAATTGGGTAGCATCGAGTAAGAAATCTACACCACCTGCAACTACATCTAATTCTTCGCTAGACAATTCAATTGCTACTTGATTTTCAACTTTCATGATTGATACTCCTATATTTTTCAGGTTTACTTGATGATTTAACTGGTTACTTTTGAGAATTAAACACCCAAGGTGATATTGTGAAACGCGCTGGTGTCAATTACTTGTCTAGCAATTGTGGAAGTTGTGGAACTACCACCAGGACCAGATTGAGTATTTTGTCCGACTAGTAAGGTGTTGGACTTGAATTGGGTAGCATCGAGTAAGAAATCTACACCACCTGCAACTACATCTAATTCTTCGCTAGATAATTCAATTGCTACTTGATTTTCAACTTTCATGATTGACTCCTTTGTTTTGTGTAATTTACAGTGAGTTGAAATAGAGGTTAAACAACTTTTTTATTGATTTGTTTGCTGCCCTCTGTTTTGTTTGCTTCAACTGTATTCATAGTAGAATTCCTGCTAGGAATAAACATCTGAAAAACGTCTTAATTCTCACCTCAGCAAAATAGCTAACCTTCTTAAGACCTTTGTTGAGATAATAGATATATATACCTACAACTTTTGTCTCAAAGACCGGAACAGAACAGGCGGACAGTTGCTTATGTACCACTTCAGAAATTGTTTGCTTTGCTGTTGAAGCTAAAACTTTGAAGAGTGTTGCAAATCACGATAGGATGGCAACTACCTTTAAAAAGCTTGTTTATTTAACTTTTTAGTTGTTCAGAGGTGTCCAATGATTCGCATATTACTAGTAGATGACCAGGCTCTGATTCGAGATGGAATTAAAGTTATGCTCAATTTGGAGCCGGATTTGGAGGTGATAGGAACTGCTGATAATGGTGAAAATGCTGTTGAACAGGCTGCTTTACTGCAACCTGATCTTGTATTGATGGATGTGCAAATGCCTGTAATGGATGGGAAAACTGCTACCCGGATTATCTGCGATCGCTTCCCTAGTATTAAGGTATTAGTGCTGACGACGTTTGATGATGATCAAAATATTGCTGATTCTATGCGAGCTGGCGCTAAGGGTTATTTATTAAAAGATATGCCATCTGAAGAACTGGCACAGGCAATTCGGTTTGTATATAAAGGTTATACCCAAATGGGGCCTGGACTATTAGAAAAGATGCTTGCTAAAGTACCAAGTCCAGCATCGGCTAGCGAAAAAAAACTATCAGAGCAAGAATATAGTAATCTCACTAATCGAGAACAAGATGTTTTGCGCTTGATTGGTATTGGTGCGACTAACCGCGAAATTGCTGAGAAACTTTTTATTTCAGAAGGTACTGTGAAAACCCATGTTACTCACCTATTCAATCGCTTGAATCTCAAAAACAGATCGCAACTGGCAATTTATGCTAATTCTCTCTTTGGTAATTAATATACCTATTGCTCTGTACAAGGAATTTGAGTAAGGCAAAATCAAAAACCCGACTTCTTCAGTCGGGTTTCTTGCTGCTCATAAAAATAGTTTTAAGAAAGTAAATGCTCATGAAATTCTTGAGATTTGTGTAATTCAGAAATTTCTGCTAATAAAAGTTGAACTAGTTCTGTTCGAGAAATTGGTAGGGAGAATTCGATAATTTTTTGAATTGTATAATAAGCTACGGGTCCAAGCAGTTCAACTAACTTTTCCTCGCATTGATTGATTAATTGATCATCCTCCAGTAAATCATCTAGATTTATTTTTGATTCGCTGGTTGATTCATCGAGTAAAAACTTGATTTTTTTTCCTAATTTTAGACGTTGCTGGTCATTTAAAAATAACTTTAAATTATCAAGCAATTCTTGATAGCTATAAGCTCGTTCTGCAACTTGCTTTAGTAATTTCGGTGCTATCGGCCCAACAATTTCTTTGAGAAATGCTTCTAGTTGCTTGTAGACTTTTGGAGGAATATCTAACTGATGTTGAAAATCATCTATGTTTATATCTACAGTTATTTGAGATGCATTTTCTTCATTTTCAATTGCATCAAAAATTTGGAGATTCAAGTTTTTGATATCTAACTGATGTTGAAAATCATCTATATTTATATCTACAGTTATTTGAGATGCATTTTCTTCATTTTCAATGGCGTCAAAAATTTGGAGGTTTAAATTTTTACCTGGAGTTTCTAAGTCAGGAAATTTATCCACAAGCTGGAGATAACAATCTCTGACTAGAGTTTCTGGTTTTGAAACTGTATCCACAAGTTGGAGATAACAATCTCTAATTAAAGTGTCTGTATCTGAAGTTGTTTCTACAAGTTTGAGATGACGATTTTTACCTGGTTTTTTTTGACTGGGAATTGTATCAACAATTTTTAAAGCTGTTTCCTGAATAGTCTCTTGCGATAAAGGCAAATAAACTGTAATCTGACAACCTACTCCTGGTTCTGCATCAAGATTAAAATTACCTTTTAAAGCTGTGACTCGTTCTCGTATTCCTTGGAGTCCAAATCCAGTTTTCTTTTCTGATAAGTTGAATCCTTTGCCGTTATCGAGGATTAAAAGACGCACAATGTTGGAATTATGGCAGAGATCAATCTCTACTTGTGTTGCTTCTGCATATTTGCAGATGTTTGTCAATGCCTCTTGGATGATTCTGTAGATAGCTCCGGTTACTTCGTCAGGCAAAGACGCAGATATGTTGATGCTGGTAGCAGGTAATATTCCTGTAGCTTGATAAAAGTTTTGCACCAGAGAGTCGATCATCTCTGTGAGTGACTGTTCTTGTGAGGCAGCCTCACGTATACTTCTCACAGATTGACGGACTTCTTGAATAGCGATCGCTCCCAGACGTTGGGCTTGTTCTAAAAACTGTTCTGCTAGGGCGGGTTCAATATTCCATAGTTTGTGTGCTGTTTGCAGCTGGATATTGAGACTTGTTAAGGCGTTTCCTAGAGAATCATGGATTTCACGAGCAATGCGTTGGCGTTCTTGCAGGGCCGCCAAGTCTTCAAGTTGAAGGATTTGTTGTCGCATCTGCTCGCGGGCTATTGATAAATCGATATGATGTTCAGCTACCACGATATTCACCCCTGCACTGTTGAATTCTGATGGGTTAAGTATTGCAACAGTTACAAAAGCCTATTTTACGCATTTTTACAGGGCTATTTTATGTAGATTTGTTAAAGACAGGGTATTTTCTCTGTAATTCTCACTTGGTGTGAATGATTTGTTTAGCGATCGCATATACTTCTTTTGTCCAAGGGTGCTCTGGGTAGCGCAAGCTAAAAATATCACTACTGCCTAAGTTAAACATTTCTTCGCATACAGGCAATACCCCTGCTACAGATGCGTTGTAGGCATTGCTTACCTGTTGTCGTAAAGCTTGAAAATTCAACTTTGGTAGCGCTTTATTCACCACCACCATGATGTTAGGAACATCTAACTTGCGTGCTACATCGATGGCGACGGCGGTACCTTGATAATCTTGCTGATCAGGACGGAGGATCACGACTAGGAGATTGGAAATGATGATGGAAAGTAGAGTTTCTTCGTTAATCCCAGGGTGAGTATCGATAAATAGATAGTCTAATTTCAACCGCCGACAAAGATTAGAGAAGCCATCGTTGAGTAAACGCGCATCATACCCCTCACGCAGAATTCGGGATATCTCCCCCGTCTTGATGCTAGAAGGAATCATGTAAATAGCACCACTCATACCAAAGGGTTTCGGTTTAATCTTGACGGTCTGGCTAACATCGTAAGCAGCCTGTTCAATTGTACAGCGCCCCCACAGATAATCATTGAGGGTGTAGGTAATTCTGTTTTCATCAAGACCAAAAAGGACATGAATTCCTGGTGATTGAATATCAGTATCGACAATCGCAACTCGTTTACCAGAACGAGCAATTATTGTTGCTAAGTTGGCGGTGACGTTTGACTTACCAGTACCACCACGAAATGAATGGACGGATATGACTTTAGACATAATAATTCGTAATTTAAAAATATTTACTTTACTTATATCAATTCCCAGTTAAGTGAGGTGCAGAACCAATATTTTTAAACGCAGAGGGGAACGCAGAGTGACGCGAAGATTCGCCCGATTTTATTTGCAATTTACTCAGCACCTCAGTAGATTAGTAAACGCTATATGTAACATAAATATACCTCAAATATTGACAAATGGGAAATAATGACCTTAATTAGTGTACCTATTTACTTATTCTCATCCGACCATTTATTGCGAATAGTTTTGGCTTCAGCACGCAATTTTTGGAAGTATTCTGAACCAGCAATTTCCTCCACTTGTTGATTTTTTTTACCTTGGTCAATCTGTACCTGTAGTTGTTGCATTTGTTGCTTCCAGGCTTGCTCACGAGTTTGAATTTCCATAACCATGCGATAGAAAATCTTACCCAGTTTGCCTAATTCATCAGTTCGCTTGGCAATTACTGCTAATTTTTTGAGTTCTGTATCGTTATCTACTGCATTAACATCTATGGTATTTCTCCTGATTTTTTTAGCTAATTTAGCCATTGGTTTAATGGGCTGAATAACGTGTTTTTCCAAGGAGTCATTGATGAAGAAAATTGCTAATGTGAAAACTAAAATAAAAATTCCCATAACTAGAGTAAAAGTCTGGTGAGCATTTTCTAAGACTTTACTAGCTGGAACATAGATAATTTGCGTACCAATCACTTGATTGAGCGGCCAGTCAAAACCATTTTCCTTACCATACATTTCTATCTGATTTTTCGGTGCTAGCTCTGGCTTTGAATGACAGCGTAAACAACTTTGTTCTTTAATTACCAGAGGTCGGGAACTGTAAAATAATTTCTCGTCAAATAAAGTCCGAAAACCTGATAAGTTCTCTAATTTTGTATCTTTACGAAACTTTTCTATGAGATGGGTTTCAAATTCGTCAGCTTTATTTCGTAAATTTGTGGGGTTAAGTGCAGCATCCTTGTACAAAAAGTTGGCGTATTCTGGATTACGACGGAGACGCTCAAAAACCTCTCTGGTTGAGAAGCTGGGTACGATTTCCGGGATGAATTTTGGATGTTGTTCTGAGGTGGAAGATAACAGGGGACTCACACGAGCGTTGGTGTAGTCTCTCACTGAGTCCATCATCTCCATGAGAACTTGTCCCCGATAGTTGATTTCTTCTCCGGCTCTTTGCTCCAGTACTCTAGATAAAGCTATCCCACTCATGAAGATGGTGACTAAAAACAGGAAGGATAAGAGCAAGGTAAATTTGGTTGCCAGTTTGAAATGACCTAACATGGTTATAAACCGGATTGTAAAATAGCACTTTTATTGACTTTATCGTGTCAAGACAGGTGTTTTAATTTTAAAAATTCTTCTGAGGAGAGAAATCTGCAAAACGTCTTGAAGTTTACATTAACTAAATAAGGACATTATCTGTGACTTTCGTCGAGTGATTAGGTATATATCTCTAAGACTTTCGTCATGGGATATGGCGCTAAAATCCATGTCCCGCAATTCACTCAAAGTTCCGGCTTCAAGCTGAAGTCATCTCAAGATGACTAAAATATCTTCAAAATCTTCAGTCTACTTAATGTAGACTTTTGCTATGAGACGGGAACTTCAGTTTCCGGCGGGTTATGAAGCCAAAAGAGAAGGCTATATCTTGTCAGGTACACTGAGTAACCGTTATACTCAAGAGCATCAATTTCCTTAACTCAACACTCATCTTGAGTACACTAGCTGGACGATACGAAATTACTCAAACATTGAGTTGAGAATTTGAGCATGGGGCTGGTCAATTTTAGCTGCTGCGTGGTGGTTCCTGGAACAACAACGCTAGGAATTGCCGTTCTGCCAATCGCAATAGGAACGCGCGCGCGAATCGTAACAACAACGTTGGTTTTCGCGTGGTGGCGGTGGCTGTGGCGTGAGTACTCCTAAATGTCAGAGCTGGTAAATGGGAATTTATCGGGCGTACAATCGGGAGTCCAGACCTGAACCAGTGAGGAAGGCGACGACCTCCGAATATCAAACCGAGTCGGATAGCTTGGTAGGCTGCGAGGTCGAACAGTTGTCCGATTCATTAAAATTTTCGATGTTGCTGACTTTTTTTTCTACGCTAATTGTCAGCTATTAAAAATATAAATCATGACGATCGCACAGTGTTGATGTTGAGAGAGCGATCGCTGAAAATCTTTCCTGGGATAAATTTTGGATAAAAAAATTGTCGCTGTTCGCCCAGATCCTCGACTTTTTTGAAAAGTCGGGGATCTAAAGATGAATTTATTGATTCAAAAATGCGATCGCTTCTTCAAGCCGTAATTTAGCTTTATACAAGCTCAACAACTTTTCTTGCTCATATCTATCTGGGTAACTCATTCGTCTACCCTCAAGGGATATTCTGATTAATGCCACTTGCTCATTTGTGGGTGTACCCATCTCCTGGAAACTGCCAAAGCTAGGAGCTTTCAATCCTCTATTTTCCTTCATTTGTAGCAGGGCTAGCCTAGGGAATGCCATTAAAGCAGTGATATGAGAGATTTTGTAACCAGCATTACCAGTTGGTTTAACGCCATATCTACGACACAAATTACGCAATTCTTCAACCGTTTTGATTTCAAGTTCTGACCTTGTGAACATAAAATAGGATTGTTCATTCTCAAAAAGTGGACATGGTAGGCATTCACCCTGGAAAGTAGATGCCTACCAAGAAAATTCTTTCACATGTATATCAGTAGTTCTAGCTTCATTTACATTTATTAAAAATGCCTAATCCCCAAGGTAATCCAGAAAATTTAAAAAAATTTACCACTGACAGAGAAAAACCGTTAACTGAGTATGTGCATTTACGAGTTACTAAAGAAATGAAGGAAGAGTTATCAAGCAAAGATAATCCTCCCGAATTTTGCCGTCGCGCTATTCAAAAAGCCTTAGATGAGGATAGAAAAAGTAGTGAAAGTTGAATAATGCAACGAGAGAGGGCGGGGAGACCCCGCCCCTACGGAGAACCGCTATATTTGGGCGATCGCCAGTCTAGAAATGGTAATCTAATTCTTTAGTTTTGCCAAAACTGAGAGTGTTAGAGGGGTATAGAAACTTTGGAGGAATTGCTAGGGTGATTGACCATGATCGTTTATTTAAAGAATTAATATCTACATTTTTTGTAGAATTTTTAGAGTTATTTCTACCGGAAGTAGTTAAGCAAATCGACCGCAATTCCATCCAGTTTCTACCGCAGGAAGTTTTTAATGATGTCACTTCTGGCGAAAAGAAGGAAATTGATTTGTTGGCACAGGTACGTTATCAGCAGCAGGATACTTATTTTTTAATTCATGTCGAAAATCAATCTTATAGTCAATCAGAATTTGCCAAGCGGATGTTTAAATATTTTGCTCGGTTGTATGAAAAATATGATTTACCAATTTATCCGGTGGTGATTTTCTCTTTTGATGAACCGAAACGTCCTGAAGCTAGCAATCATGCAGTAAAGTTTACTGATTTAAATGTGCTGGATTTTAACTTTAAGGCGATTCAGTTAAATCAATTGAGTTGGCGAGATTATTTAACGCAACAAAACCCAGTAGCGGCTGCACTGATGGCAAAAATGTCTATTCCCATATCAGAACGTCCGCAGGTGAAGGCTGAGTGTTTACGGTTGTTAATTACTTTGAAGTTAGACCCGGCAAGAATGCAATTGATTTCTGGGTTTGTGGATGTGTATTTGCGGTTGAATGCACAGGAGAATCAAGTCTTTCAAACCACAGCCGATAGAATGGGATTATTACAGGAGGAGAAATATATGGAAATTGTTACCAGTTGGGAATTAGAGGGTCGTCAAAAAGGTCGTCAGGAAGGTCGTCAGGAAGGTCGTCAGGAAGGTCGTCAGGAAGCACAGGAAGAAATTGCAAGGAATTTACTTAGGGAATGTTTAGCTGTGGAATTAGTTGTTAGAGCGACTGGTTTAACTGTAGAACGAGTGCGAGAGTTACAAGCACATTTAGAAGAGGAACAGTGAGGAGAAATATATGGAAATTGTTACAAGTTGGGAACTAGAAGGGCGTCGAAAAGGTCGTCAGGAAGCACAAGAAGAGATTGCGAGGAATTTGCTTAGGGAAGGTTTAACTGTGGAACGAGTGCAACAGTTACACAAGAAAGTTTGGGAGTAGGCGATCGCCTGCATAATATCTGATAATCAAACCTAATATTATCTAAATTTCTTGCCACAGTAGGGGAAAGGGTTGACATACTCTCTTCCCCGTGGGTTGAGCGAAGTCGAAACCCATTCCCTCACCTACCCCCATCTCCAACATGTGTCCACGCGGTGTTACTACCAGTCGCTCCACTCAAGCCAAACAAACAATCTTCCCCAAATTGTGGCTGTTGCTGGTGGGGGTTAATCAATACCAGGATGAACAACTTCCATCTCTGCGTTATTCAGCAGTTGATTGTCAGGTATTAGCGGAAGCTTTGGCTAGTGCAACTAGGGAGCAATTTCCGCAAACAGAGGTGAAGATTTACCATGATTTTGCTAACCAACTGCCACTATTAGCCACTGTACGAGAAAGTTTACAGCAAATTGCGGCGGCGGCTCAACCTATTGACACAGTGCTATTTTATTTTTCTGGTCATGGGATGTTGCAACCAAGCACTCAGCAAGCCTTCTTGTGTTTGGCGGATACGCAAAAAGATAACTTAGATGGAACAGGTTTAGCTGTTAATGAACTATTAACACAATTAGGTAAAAGTGGGGCACAAAATCAGGTAGTTTGGTTGGATGCTTGTCATAGTGGCGGAATGACACTGAGAGGTACAAATCCCACATCGCAATTGGTGGAAGTTTTACAACGCAGTGCGGCGAAGGGTAAAGGTTTTTATGCTTTACTTTCTTGTGATGTTAATCAACAATCTTGGGAATTTCCAGAACTGGGACATGGGGTATTTACTTATTTTTTGATGCGGGGTTTAAATGGTGATGCTGCTGATGCCCAAGGGGTGATTTTTGCCGATGGTCTTTATCGCTATGTCTATCATCAAACGCTGCAATATATTGATAAAACCAACCAACAATTACGCCTAATTAACCAACAGAAACGGGGCAAAGGAGACACACAAATTTTTAGTGAATACCCCTTACAAACTCCCAAGCGCATTGTGGAAGGTGTGGGAGAATTAATTTTGGGTGCTATCCCCACAGTCACAGAATCTGCATCTTTGAGAACAGCCTTGGTAGTTGAGGGACTGAGCGGCTCCCAGGCGATTTTAGATTTGAGTAAGGAGTTAGTTGATGCTGGTGGTTTTGAGTTAGATTATTTGTCTTGTTCTGGTCAAACTACGACTCAAGATGTGCGTGCAGCGATTCAAGAAAGTTTGCGATCGCCTATTCAAAAAAAATGCAGGAATGAAGAACCAACAACGGTTTTATTATATTTCCGGGGAAGGTTGGAAGAGACTCCCACTGGTGAAGCTGCTTTATTAATATCAGAAGATATTTGGCTGAGTCGTTCTTGGTTAAGGCAACAGTTACGCCGTTCGCAAATTAATCAACAAATTATTATTCTAGATTTTCCCGTTGTTACTACTGCTGTTTCTGCTCTCAAAGATTGGGTTGACGAGTTGCAACTCGACTCGGAAAAAGGACAATGTATTATCGTGGCAACTTCCCCCAAAAACAATTCGGAATTATTTGCCCAAACCCTGATTACTACTCTAAAATCTACTACTCAATCTGCTGGTTTATCGGTTGCTGGCTGGATTACTCAGTTACAAGTTCAATTTGCTAGTCAAACCCAAATTGCCCCATCTCTCCCCCTGCATTTTTGGCTATCGAGTACACAAGGGGTAATTGAAATTATTCCCGCCACCATCGGCGCACGCAGTCACCACAAAGCCGCAGCCTTAGATTTAAGAATTTGTCCTTACCGGGGATTAAGGGCTTTTGGTGAGGAAGATGCTCAATATTTTTATGGTCGAGAATCCTTAACCCAAAACCTAATTAGCCAGATAGCGCATAAATCTTTCCTGGCTGTAGTGGGTGCTTCTGGTAGCGGTAAATCTTCCGTTGTTCAAGCGGGGTTAATTCCGCAATTGCGTCCCGGTAAACAACTCCCCGGTAGTGACACATGGTTGATTAGAAGTCTGCGTCCCGGCGCGCGTCCTTTGGAGGTGTTGGCGAGGCGGTTGGGAGGGGAAAGGGGGGAGAGTGAAGCTTCTAATTCCCCTCACCTCGTCCTGGAGGGAATGCTCTACCAGGGTGTAGAAGGCTTTGTGTACTGGTTGCGTAGCCGTCCTGAGTCGGTGGTGGTGTTGGTGATAGACCAGTTTGAGGAATTGTTCACCCTAGCAGCCAGTGAAGATAGACAACGGTTTTTAGAATTGGTGTTGGGAGCGGTAGAGTATGCCCCTGATAGGTTTAAATTAGTAATTACTTTACGGGCAGATTTTATCGCTTCCTGTTTGGAAGTACCAGCGCTGGCGACGTTATTACAGCAGTCTAGTGTGTTGGTTCCTCCCAGCTTAACTGATAGTGATTATCGCCGAGTGATTGTCAACCCGGCGGAACAGGTGAGGTTAAAGGTGGAGCCGGAATTGGTGGAAGTTCTTGTGCAGGAGTTAAACCACTCGGCGGGAGATTTACCCCTATTAGAATTTGTTTTAGAACAGTTGTGGGAATTCCGCCAAGGGGGTGAGTTAACTTTGGCGGCGTATCAGCAACAGGTGGGGGGAATTAAAGGTGCATTGGAACGTAAGGCGCAGGCGGTTTATGAAGGTTTAGATAGCGCAGCTCAAGAGTGTGCGCGGTGGATTTTCTTATCACTTACCCAATTAGGGGAAGGAACGGAAGACACGAGACGCCGGGTGTGGAAATCAGATTTGGTAGTTAAGAAGTATCCAGATGAATTGGTGGAAAGAACCCTACAAGCCTTAACCTCTGCCAAGTTAATCGTAGTTAACCTGGAAGATGAAACCGGGAGTAGTAGAGGAAATCAAGTTATCCCCCTCCCCCCGACACCTTCCCCAGTCACCATAGAAGTAGCCCACGAAATCCTGATTCGCCACTGGTCAACATTGCGCTGGTGGTTGGAGGAAAATCGTAGTAGATTGCGATCGCAGCGTCAAATTGAACAATCGGCGGCTTTGTGGAAACATAACCATGAGCAGGCTGATTTTTTATTACAAGGTGTCCGGCTGGCAGAGGCGGAAGAAATCTACGTCAAATATACTGATGAGTTATCGCAAGATGTCCAAAATTTCATCGCTGCTTGTTTAGAGGCTAGACAACAGCAACAATTTGAGCAGAAAAAGCGATTACGTCAAGCTCAAAGGGCTGTTGCAGTTATTAGTGTATTGGGAATTGCAGCTAGTGCTTTTGGGGGTTTGGCGTATTTGCAAAAACAAGCCGCCCAGTTACGCGAAATTGCAGCTTTGAATGCTTCGTCAGAAGCCTTGTTATTATCAAATCAGCCCTTAGAAGCATTAATTGCTAGTGTGAAAGCTGGGCGAGAACTCAAACAAGTTTTTGCACCCAACAAAAATATTCAAGTAGCAACTGTGGCAACTCTGCAACAAGCGATTACTCAAACTCAAGAGATTAATCGCTTGCAAGGTCACAATCAGCAAGTTAATGCTGTGAGTTTTAGTCCTGATGGTCAGTTTATCGCCTCGGCTAGCGATGATCAGACTATAAAAATCTGGAGTTTACAGGGAAAACTAATCACGACTATTAGAGATGGTAATACTAGAATTACTTCTTTAAAATTTAGTCCTGATAGTCAATTGCTCACCTCGGCAAATACAGATAAAACTATCAAAATTTATGATATTCAGGGCAAGCTAATTCAAACTTTCATCGGACATACTAATATTGTCACCGATGTTGCTTTCAGCCCAGATGGCAAAACTCTGACTTCAGCTAGCCGAGATAAAACTATCAAATTATGGCGTATTGATGGCAGTTTGCTCAAAACCTGGAATGCTCATAATGGCTGGGTTAATACCGTCAATTTCAGTCCCGATGGTCAAATCATCGCCTCTGGTGGTGAGGATGATTTGGTCAAGCTTTGGCAAACTGGAGACGGTAAGTTAATTAAGACTATTACTGGACATAAAGAGCGTGTTACCTGCATCAAATTTAGCCATGATGGTAAAATTATCGCTTCTGCTAGTGGTGATAAAACTATTAAGGTTTGGAACCGTCAAGGTGAATTTTTACAAACTATTGAAGGCAGCACCAACCAAATTAATAGTATAAGCTTGAGCCACGATAGCCAATTATTAGCTGCTGCTGATGCCGATGGCATGTTAAAAATTTGGAGTATTAAGGATAAATTTCCAATAGAATATATTCTCAAGCAAAATTTACCAGGACATGGCGCACAAATCACTGATATTAGCTTTAGCCGTGATGGTAAAATAATTGCTTCTGCTAGTGCTGATAAAACTGTCAAACTCTGGCAAGTAAATAATATCGCAAAAACCTCATATCCCGGCAGCTTTTATAGCGTCAGCTTTCACCCCAAACGTCGGCTTTTTGCTGCGGCTGGTTGGGATGGCAATATCAAAATCTGGCAAAATAACACAGTATTGAAAACTATCTCTGGTAATAAACGAATAATTTTTGCTGTTGATTTTAGCTCTAATGGTAAAACTTTGGCATCTGCTAGTGATGATAAAACTATTAAATTATGGGATGTGGAAAATGGCTCACTTATTACTACCTTAACAGGTCATACCGAACGGGTAACAAGTATTAGTTTGAGCCACGATGGTAAACTGCTCGCTGCTGGTAGTGCCGATAAAACTATCAAGTTATGGCGACTTACAGATGGGAAATTATTACAAACTTTTAAAGGCAATACTGAAGAAATTACTAGCATCAGTTTTAGTCCAGATGGTCAGATGTTGGCTTCTGGAGACTACGACAACACCGTGAGACTTTGGCGACTGGATGGTAGCCTAGTTAAAAGTTTACCTGGCCATGGACTAGCGATCGCCTCCGTAAAATTCAGCCCAGATGGTAAAGTCCTGGCCTCTGCCAGTATGGACAATACCATCAAACTGTGGAATGTGGCAGACGGGACTGTAATTCATACCCTGGCTGGACATAGCAACGGTGTCACCAGTTTAAGTTTTCTTCCCCAGAGTCACATCCTGGCTTCTGGTAGTGCTGACGGGACGATTAAGCTATGGAATATCAATGATGGCGCTTTGCTGAAAACCCTCTTGGGGCATCCTGGTAAAGTCAACAGTATCAGCTTCAGTGCTGATGGTAAAGCCTTGGTGAGTGGGAGTGAGGATACTGGGGTGAGGTTATGGGATTTAGATTTAGATCATCTCAGGTTACAGGGATGTTCCCGAATTCAAGATTACCTGAGAAACAACGCCAATGTAAATCAGAGCGATCGCCGTATTTGCCAGAAATGATTGTCTCATGAAAACTTGTGTTGAGTCCTGGGTGGAGTATGGGTCATCAGTTCGTGTTGTGACAAATGTTGGTTTTATTTTAACGAACCACCAAGTTCGCCAAGGAAGAGAAAGGAGATTGTATGTTTCTATTGGGCAGTCTCTTAAAACAAAGGTACGTTTAAACCTATACTTACGCCCACAGAAACATTATTTAAATCTACGGAAGCATCGGAGGAGGAACCGAAAAGGTAAGAGGCTGAACCGCCAATAAATAAATCTGGGTTAATGTTGTAAATTGCTTCTAAACCGAATTGATTTTGAGTGTCGAATCTATCTTGTTGGGTGAAGTCTTTCAGACTGAGGCGATAATTTAATGCACCTTGCAGCTTGGGTGTAATATCGTAACGCAAACGTGCTCCTAGGGTGTTGGCGATACGGTTTTGGTCGTTGGGTGTGGCGAAGCTGGCGCGTAGTTCGTAGAAGGAATCTACTCGGAGGCGGGAGTTTAATTGATCCTGTCGTCCAACACTGAGGCGCACAGAGTCATCTAATAATAAGCGATCACCACTACCATTTCTGTAAAGTCTCTCTTGATACCACCCCAACTGACCATACATTTCTTTGGTGAGGCGTTGCTGTAATCCCACGTTGAAGTTGAGGTAGTTGTAGTTAAAGTCTCCCTGTTCGCCATATCTCACCAAACCCCCACCCGCAGCCGCAATTAACCTTGTCTCTTCTCCTAGTTTGGGTGTGGCTAGTAAGGTGGCACTATTGATAAATATAGCGTCGCTGGGTTGTGGTATTTCTAAACTGGAAATGTTGGAACTGGTAAAAGCTGAAGAACGTAGCAACAGTTGCACATCTGGCTGACGGCGCTGGGGTGGCTGTTGGACTGGACGGGTGGGGATAATTTGAATCTCGCCTAATTCATCCTCAACATCTGCTGGATCAATTTGTTGATTTGTGTCATCTACTGGTTGAACTGGAGAACCTGGTACTTGAGTTAAAAATATTTTTTGGGTTTCAGTAATAATTTCTGGTGGTGCTATGACAGAAGCTGTTTCTGTCATAGCCTCTATATTTTCTAAAGGTTTTGTAGTAGGAACAACTTCCGGGTTGGGACTAGCAACAGCCTTGTGGTTGAAATCACAAACCAACAATGTTGCTAAAGAACAAAGTGCGATCGGATATATACGCATAACTAAATTCAAAATTAATGGATTTATCTACTTACAAAAACCTGAATTTTAAGGTTGTTGTGGTAAAAGAATTACCCCTGCTGGCTGTGCTGTTCTTGGATCTCTAGGATTGGGATCTGGATTGGGAATTGGATCTTCTCTTCGTGGTGGTTCTGGTGGTGGAGTCACAGGCTCACGAGTATCTTCAAAAGTCCGGATAGGGTCATCAGAACCAGTGGTGATACAGTTGGTTGACAGTGTACTGGCTCCACCACGGGAGTTAAGATTACACAATCCCTCAATCCACAATGTTTGCGTCTCTAATCCTACTAGTGTTTGCTTTCGCACCTTGTTGAGAATTAACTGCACATTGGGAGATTCTTGAGCTACTAGTGCTTCTTGTCCTGGCCCTAACCCCGCAGCCAGTTGACTGGTTTGGTAAAATTTCTGGAGGTCAAAGGTCTGTACTGGCCCAATGACACCGTTGATCATTGTGACTGTTTGACCAGCTTGCAAAACTTGGACTTGGGTACCATCAAGATTTGCAACTTGTACAGGCAGATTGGTTAAATTAAAGACTTGACCTGTTTTGGTTAAGCTGTTGTAGGTAACAGCCACCGCACCATCTGTTTCATTTGGCGGAAACGTTTCTGCTCCTGGTGGTAAAACCATAGCCATTAAATCAATGCGGTTTTCGGGGGTTTCGATTGTAGTTCCCGTACTCCCGGATGGAGTCATAATTAGGGCAGTGCCATTTCTCAGTTCAAATATGGTTTCTGCTTTTAAAACCCCTCCACGTAGGTCAAAGCGACGTAGTCCAGGCTTGAATCGAAATGTGGCGCTAGAACCAATGCGAGCTAGGGAACCTTCATTAAACAGCAGTTCAGCCCGTGATTTTGTTCTTGTCTGTAGTTCATCTAGGGGGACTAGCACATCTTTTTTTACTGCTCGGCGTGGCGGCTTCCCGTTCAACAGCAGTTGCACTTGATTAATTAATTTGTATACTTCGGCGCGGGTAAGTAAATCTTGCTGTGCAAATGCTGGAGTAATCCAAGATGCTGAGAGGAGAGTCCCAACAATTATCTTGTACATTAATGAGCTAAATCTCTGCTCCATCACATACTACCTTGAGTCAAAATGCTAAATATACTGATTGCACTCGCTTTGAAACTACAATTACCTATAGGGTATTTCCGGATGTTTTGATGTTACGTTTGTTTAATAGGTAATGGGCGAGTGTGTTATGCAATATTATCTGGTGCGATCGCTATCTAAAATTTATCAATAATATGAATTCACACCCTGTACTGCTCAAATCAGCAGGAGTTGGTAAAGTACTGATATGGCTGCTGGGTATTTCCCTAGGATTATCAATACTCAAACTAATTGACAAAGCCATACCAGCAATTGCCTTAAAGCAATTACTACATATATTTGCCATACCTTCAATCTTAGTCAATCTGGCAATCCTACTGCTGTCGTTAGTTTGGATCTATCGCTTGCACGATGACCTGAATCGCTGCTATGACCGTTACCCAATTGATAGCTGGAATGCTTTATGGAGTGTTGTCTTCTGCATTTTCATCTGGAAAACGCTAATGACGATCGCGCATCACTTCCAAAGGGAGACTGGTCGCTTGCGGCGCTATGGATTGCAACTCTCTCGCCTAGTTCCGGTGACATACGGCATTTTTATCGCTGTATATCTGTTGCAGCTATTGATCTACGAACCTGCTGACGTTATGGGAAGAATGGAAATCAGAAATCTCCCAGAGTCGCTTTTGCAAGTAGCGATCGCCTTCAAAGATATCCTCGGTGTAGCTGGGGCTATTGTATTGTTAGCGATCGCCCAAATAATTGTCAACGCTATGGATTTGAAATTTGAAAAAATCATGCAACGGTAGGGGCGGGGTCTCCCCGCCCTTGTGTAATCAAATCCCCGACTTTTTTAAAAAAGCCGGGGTTGTTTTTTGTCAGTTACTGGTATCAAATTCTCGTTCCGAAATCTCCGGAAGTAGGAGCATCGCGCCTAAGCAAGCGCCTTACAGCCTGTTCGACATTTTGCTGTTTTAGCAAGGAATCTCCAACTATCACTGCATTTGTCCCAGCTTCAGCCATCAAAGATAAGTCAGCAGATGTATACAATCCCGATTCACTGACAACCATCGCACCGATGTTTTGCAATTGCGATCGCCTAGATGCTAGTAGTTGTTGGGTGGTTTCAATATTGACGGTGAAATCTGCTAAGTTGAGGTTGTTAATTGCTACTAAGCGCAGGTCATCAAGTTTGAGTGCGCGATCTAGTTCTGCTAAGTTATGCACTTCTACTAATGCATTCATCCCCAAATAGTGAATTACGCGGATAAAGTCCTGGAGTTCTCTATCTGATAGAATCGCAGCTATCAGTAGCACTGCATCTGCTCCTGATGCTCGTGCTAAATAAATTTGGCAGGGGTCGATGATGAACTCTTTGCACAGTAGAGGTAATGGTACTCTATGGCGAATGGCACGCAGGTGATCAAAGCTACCATGAAAGAACGTCGCTTCTGTGACCACAGAGATACAAGTTGCACCACCACGTTCATAAGCTTTGGCGATCGCTATTGGATCAAAATCTGTGCGAATAATGCCATGAATTGGCGATGCTTTCTTGACTTCTGCAATTAAACTAGGTCGGTAAGGACTCTGCTGTAAAGCACTGAAGAAGTCCCGCACTGTGGGGGCTGCGGTTAACTGGCGTTGCAAAGAAGCCCAAGACATCTGTTGATGTAATTGTGCTACTTCTTGCTTTTTATGCCAAATAATCTCTTTGAGAATAGGTTGTAAATGAGTATTAACGTTAGTTACTGAATAAGACATAAGCTACTAGGAATGAGGAAATAGAATGACCAAGCAAGTATCAATTATGCGGTTGTTAGCCTAACCTAGAGAGATAAACATGCCAATTTTCCCTAATTTTTCAGAGTCTCACAACCTAATTAATTTGGATTTGAGATCCAAATCTTCTTCCTTTTTATCAGAGTTTTGTCTATCAACTAAGCAGTTATTTTTGAGCAATCTGATGTAGGTACGGTAAGGTATGTAGTCGATAGGGTTATAGCCGATAAAGCGCAGAATTAAAACACATGCCCAAGAATACTTACCCGCGATAATCGCTTTGACAATTTGTTCAATTTGTTCAGTATTTATTTTCTTGCCCATCTGAGTGTTAAAACCACTGATTTTTTGAGTCATGGCATTATCTCTGAGGTGTAAATTTACGTATTGATTAGATGGATTTATATTTGATATTTAATAATTATTTTTTACTTGTTGATGTGGAATTATGAAGCAAAGATAAAATAAACAAATTGACTGCTTGCCAAGATTGTTGCTGATGTGGGTATCTAGTTAAATCCAGAGTACGGAAGCCGCTTCTTCGTTAAGACTACTCAATGTTCAACAACGGTTGTATGAACTATCTTTTGATAGACTTATCTGTTTTTTCGCTGTTGAAATTTTATTCGTTCTCATTACCAGATTTAGGTGATTCAAGACTGAAGGGGCTTCCTCCTCAAATTTATGTATCCTTGAGACTGCAACCATCTTTAGTCCTTTGTTGAGGAATAGTGACTGAATGGAAGCGATTCCCGATTCTCCTTCCCCGTACTATGTTTCCCCAATATTTCCAATACCCAATACTTGACATGTTTTGTATCGATGAACACTTAAATTCTTCACATTTTCTCTTCCTTTCGAGAGATACTTCGGGAATATGCACAAAACTATAAATTAAAATGTATTCCTTATGACAGATGATCGGGCATATTATTATATAGTTAAATCCCTGAGAGAGTAATTTAAGGCTAGTAAAATATATGAGCAAAATTTGCCTATTAATCCTAGAACAATCAATGTAAATGCAACCAAATAGGCATTGACAAAAAAACGCAATACTGAATCATGCTTTTTATGATGTCATACTGAGAAAATAATTAGCCAAAATCAAAATTAGTATTTAGTCTCAGCATTTTTGTGATGTTGTGGAACAGGATTTTGCATGTGTGAGTCAATGAATATGCTAATGATTATTCTTGATTCCCTCTAGTTCAAAATAAAACAAAAAATCATCTTGCTAAGGTGATAAAATATCTAGCAATGCTCCTGCAATTACAATTAAATTAGCCAATATACGCCAGATATATGTGGGTCAAAACTTCTCCAATATTGCAAGGACGGATTTAACAATATATCTTACTCTTTCGTCCACTGAATCAGGGGTTAAACCCCCACACATATTATGTCTCGAACTGCAATTTATTTCGGCGGCAGGAAACTATTAAACTTATTTATAGAATAAATTTTCTTCATACAATCAAAATTAAATATTTAATTTTTGCTGATAGAATCACTAAATAATATTACTAGCTTTACGGTTTAATTTATTTTAGGAAATTGTGATTATCAGCTCATTTATGGCTATAGTGCCGACTTATTTAAAGGAGCGAGTAGGGATATGAATTTTGGCGATTTTACGTTAGTTCAATCCAACTCTCAACTGGGTCTACAGCCAGAAACCGAGTTAGAATTCGCTGATTTATTGATCAATCAGGCTACAGATGCTGCTTTTTGTTTAGGCGCAAAGGCGCAGTTTCTCTATGTCAATGATGCAACTTGCCGTATAACTGAATATTCCCATAAGGAATTATTGGCAATGAAGCTGCAAGATATCCACATAGATTTATCAATAACAGAGTGGTCGGAGAAATGGCGACATCTCAAGACCAAATCACCAGGCTCACTTACCTTTGAATCTCGCTATTGCACAAAGAGTGGTCAGATATTTTTAGCCGCAATCACGCTCACCTACATACAACACCAAGGACAAGAGTTTGCTTGTGCTTTTGCTCGTAAACTGAGTACAGAGATTGATAAACCAATAGTACAACTGAGTGAACTTAAAATCAATTTCGTTTCAATGGTCTGTCATCAATTGCGTACACCATTGAATGTAGTTTCATTCTCTAATAGTTTAATCAATCGGCATCTAGACGAATGGACAGGAGAAAAAATCCGATCCTTGCTGGCTCGCATTCAAGCATCTGTGGAACAGATCAACCAGTTGTTGGATACTATGCTGTTTTTTGCTAAAGCAGAAGCAGCAAAACTTAACTTTGAGCCAAAACCATTAGATTTAGTGCAGTTTTGTCATGAATTAGTGGTGCGAATACAGATGAGGAGTAGTCAAAATCGTATTAATTTTGTGAGTCAAAGTAAGTGTTTAATTGCTCATATAGATCAAGAAATACTAGAGCAGATTCTCAAGAATTTGCTAGATAATGCGATTAAATATTCCCCAAGCCACAATTCGATTAATTTAAAACTTTCTTGTAACAATGAGCAGGTAACATTCCAGGTTGAAGATACGGGTATTGGTATTCCACCAGAGGATAAACAGCGAGTATTTGAACCATTTTATCGAGGTAGTAATATCAATCATATCCCCGGTTTTGGTCTAGGATTATCAATTGTCAAAACCCTTTTGAATTTACATGGCGGTCGAATTGCCGTGGACAGTGACGTAAATGTGTGTACTACTTTTACTGTTGTATTACCAACTGGAGATTAAGACAACAAAGCTGAATACTCGCCATAGAAATTTTAGATTTTGGATTGTACTAGAGTGAGGGGCTTGTCTAATGATGTACGAATCGTCGAACAAAATTCTGGTCATTGAAGATGATGCGGTGACGCGTAATCTTTTCTTAGAAAGTCTGGAGGCGGAAGGTTTTGATGCGGTAGGTGCTCAAAATGGTCTGGTTGGTATCCAGCTAGCACAAGCATGTCTACCCGACTTAGTGATTTGCGATATTCTGATGCCAGATATAGATGGTTACAGTGTTCTGACTATACTGCGCCAAAATCCTTTAACAGCAGTTATTCCATTCATTTTTCTCACTGGTAGCGACACTAAGGCTGATGTTCGCAAAGGTATGGAGTTGGGCGCAGATGATTATATTACCAAACCATCTACTGTGGAGGAATTGCTCAGAGCGATCGCTATTCGACTAGAAAAGCAAGCTCTCCTCAGTCAGTGGTACACTTATAATTCTCATCTAGCTACAAATACTACTGCATCGGTAGTCTCGGAATCTATTTTTCCTGTCGCTCCCCAACTGCAAGAAGTTTTTGACTATATCGAAGCTAATTATCGCCAAGGAATTACTTTGTCTGATGTGGCTGAGGCTGTTGGTTATTCTCCAGCTTACTTGACACATCGAGTCGCTAAACAAACGGGAGATACTGTCAACGGCTGGATTGTGCGGCGACGCATGGCGGCTGCACGTCCCTTATTGATGGATACTAGCCAGACAATTGAACAGATTGCTTTAGCATTGGGTTATCAAAATGCTTGTCATTTTTCTCGCCAGTTTCGTCAACATCATGGGCTATCTCCCAAAAACTGGCGAAAACAACACCAACCACTCTTAAATGCTTCTAGAAGTCTGAAGCTAGAACTTTTCAAAACTCCTAGTAAGGTTAGTGGCTGTTTACCTCTAAGTTGCAGATAAAAATCCCTGGCGTGGAGTGGTGATTTATCCCAACAAAGATATAGATACAGGCGATAAAGAAGATTTTTTAGCTGAATCAAAAAGAAGCCTATCACCTACCCGAAAGGAGGTGATGAGATGAATTTTTGGGCGATGACGAATTGACTCACAACCAATTCAATCTGCAAGATTGACAGGGCAGGGGGTCGATGACAGCGAAGCGGTAGCGAGTCATCGAGCGTCGGAATCGCCATCTTTAACTTTAAGCGAATCAATAAAATCTTCAATCACATGAGTCATGGTTTTATCGTGTTGAGCAGAGTACAGACGCAGTTTGTTCAATCTACGGTCTGATATCCTTAAATTTAATGCTTTACTTTTCATAAATGCCTACACATTGTATTTGCATTTATGCTATCCTGTTTATAGGTCGAAAAACAAAGGACAAAGATGAGAATTTCATATCAATATAGAATTAAACCAACTGCATTGCAGGTGGAGAAAATTGATAAGACACTGGAAATGCTAAGTTTTCAGTACAATTATCTCCTTGCTCAAAGGTTTGACTGGTATGAACAAAATCGTTGTCCTGTCGATAGATGTCCATTAATTTGCCATATACCTGAACTAAAGGATAAGCCTAACTATTACAGTCAAAAAGCAACTCTTGTTCAACTCAAAGTAGATAGACCTTGGTATAAGGAAATTCACTCTCAAGTACTACAGGAAGTTCCTAAGAGAGTTGAAAAAACTTTTGATAGGTGGCTGACTGGTGATGTTAATGGTAAAAAATCTGGTAGACCTCGATTTAAGGGCAAGGGTCAATACAAAACTTTCACCTATTCACAATTTAAGCGACATCATTTTGCTGACAACAAAATTAAGTTATCAAAGATAGGTGATGTAAAAGTTATTGTTCATCGACCTATCCCAGATGGATTTGATATTAAAACAGTATCGATTACTAAAAAATCTGATGGTTATTATGTAACACTAAGCCTTGAGGATAAGACAGTTCCTGAAATTAAGCCCGATTTTAACCCGGAATCCATAACTGGTATTGATGTTGGTTTAAAAGAGTTTTTAACAACTTCTGAGGGCGAAACTGTTGCTATTCCTCAACACTATCGCAAAGCACAAAAACGATTAAAGGTTATTCAAAAGCGTGTATCTCGCAGAAAGAAGGGTAGTAATCGTAGACAAAAAGCGATAAAACAACTCGGGTTACAACATAAAAAAGTTGCTGATAAACGCAAAGATTTTCATTTCAAAACTGCTAGCAACTTATTGAAAAAATATGATGTTGTCGCGGTTGAAGACTTGACCCGCATTTCTCACAAGTGAGGAAAAAACACTTGGATTAGCTAGATTTAGGATAATTTAATTGATACGTCATCAAAATACGTCCAGAGCGTGGGTAACTCAACGTAAAAAACGAAATAATTA
>JAESGB010000179.1_pt1 | contig 23899 bp, 20 predicted proteins | sample 9266211 | NCBI WGS metagenome assembly JAESGB01 (sample SAMN14514844, study PRJNA621659) | algae metagenome | isolation source: Goleter apudmare HA4340-LM2 and co-occurring heterotrophs from cave wall... | place: USA: Maniniholo cave, Kauai, Hawaii | collected 2009-07-28 | reverse complement strand
CGAGCTACGCCCGCCCTACGCCGCAACCAGCGCGAACGGCACGCCCGCCATACCTGTCACGCAGCTCGACGAAGGGGGTCCCTTTTGCACGCCGATAGGGGGTCCTTTTTGGACGCCGATTGACATTCAACGAGAGCCTGACCCGCTCTGGGGTTCGGCCTCCAAGCTGTTTAGCGAGCGGCCTCGCGACAATAGGTTCAACCCCGCTGAGCTACGGCCCAAGTCGCGCAACTATGTGGTGCGCGAACAGGACGGCGAACGTGCGTGGGACGTGATGACGTGGGACGTGCTCGGGGGTCAGGCTGCTTGGCCTATGACAAACGTCCGCAACCTGAAGTTGCCGCAATGGCGCAAGCTGGCGGAAAAGCCCGAGAACAGGTGCCTCGTGCCCCTGACTGAGTTCGCGGAGTTCACCCCCGAGAAGCACGATCTTGGTGACGGTAAGCCGCCGTTGAAGGGTGAAATGTGGTTCAGCGTCACGGACCAGCCCGTGTTCGCGGTTGCCGGCTTTTGGCAGCATCTGAAGGATGGGCCGGGGTTCACGATGGTGACGTGCGATCCCAACGAATTGGTTGCGCCCATTCACCCCAAGGCCATGATTACGATCCTCGAACCCGAGGACATCGAGACGTGGCTACATGGTTCGTATGAGGACGTTGTCGCGCTTCAGAAGCCATATGATGCGAGCAAGATGACAGTGCGCGGGCCGGTTTTCCCGACGCGTCGTGTGTGACAGTGAGCGAAGATATCGAGACAGATCGGAGGCTCGCTTAGGATTTTCGCACTTTTCGGAAGAAAACTGGCACCTTAATGCTGAACTTCGTGGATCGCGCTAATTCCAGCATGAGCGCGAGAAGGGGGTTCTATGCTGCGGTTTGTTCGATGGGGCTTATTCCTGTTTTGCGCCCTGATTGCTCTCACGCTTTTAGGGCCTAACAGCCCGAGCGATGGTCAGCTTCCGTCCCACCCTGATCAGGACCCGGCATTCGCCGAAATAGCTTCCGATCCGGTGCGCTCGTCACAAGCTCAGTTCATGCCTGAGACTGAATTGGAGCAACAATACAGCGCGGCCTTGATAGAGTATGGCCGTCAACGTGTCGGCTACGACTACGAGGTTGCTGATATTGCGAGAAGGAAGAACAAAAGGTTTGGTCTTCTAACCGTATTCGTGATCTTTTGGGGTATCGCCCTCCTGCCGTGGCCGCGTTGGTTTAGCAAAGCTAAAAGCTCTGCTGAGGTCGTAGCCGATCACGCGGTGGTGCTGGCTGCAAAGGGCAGTGAGGCTTGGAGAGAGGCGACAGCTTCATCACCTGTCATCGGCAGACATGGCCTCAAGTCGTATTCCGTTGCCGACGAACTGCTCAAATGGAGCAAGCTACGCGATGAAGGTGTCGTGACGGAGGCCGAATACGAGGAAGCGCGCGTAAAGCTGTTGTCGCGTTGATCAGCGCATCTTCGTGAGCGGCAAGACCGTGGTGTGTTCAACGGTCGTGCGGGCTTTAACCTGCTCCTTTGGCAGTAGGCCGACCTGCCAGCCCATCATCGCCAGAGCAGCAACGCCAGCACCCATGAGACCCGACGCCAGCTTACCGATGATGCCGGCGCTCTTGCTGGCTCCCTCTAGCTGCTGAAAACGGTTCTCGTGACCGCTGACGGTCTTCTCTACAGCCTCGAACCTGCCCACGTATGCCTGTCTGGTGATGCTCGCTTCTTCGAGCTTCCCGATACGAGTTTCGTGAGCGTCGGATCGGCGATTCGCTTCATCGAAGCGAGCGTTGATGTTCTGGAAGCCATCGCCAACACGCTGGTCCAATCGGATCAGCAAGTCGCGCATATCCTGCGGAATGGCTGGTGTCGTGCCGGCCATCACGAACCCGTCCCAACGTAGCTGTCGATGATCGCGTAGATGATCGGAGCGCCGGGAATAGCTGCGCGGATTGCCCACGTGAGCGCCGCGCTTTTAACGGCTTCAACTCGCCACGCGCGCTTCGCAATATCCCAGACGACACTACCAGCGGCCTTGATGAAGCCTTCGAAGCTGCGATCATTCTCTGCGGTCTTTTCAGCCGTCTTGTTTTCAACTTCCATGCTTCACCCCTGAGACGTGCGTCCCCTCTTAGTTGTTGGTCAGGTATTCGACATAAACGCGGTTCATGCTGAGCGTGATTGGCGTTGCCGTAGTGCCGGTTGAAACCCACGCGGCAGGGTAGAGAAGGCCATTGTAGGAGAGGTTTCCTCCCCAGCCGTAGCCCCCAAATTGATAGCCCAACTTGGCTTCAGACATTCCCGGATAGCTGATGAAGGTGAACGTGACCGTCTCACCATCCAGAGTGGCGTTGATGTTCTCTTGGCTGCGCGACATGGTGCCAGAAGCACCGCGCGAGAATGCGTAGAGCTTGGTATCGCCAGCATCAGCACCGACGCCAACGACGCTCGTCAGGGTTGCGGTGTTCACGTTGCCGGGAACAACCGGATTGCCCACTAGGCCGACGAACCAACGCTTGCCCGGAGCAAAGTCCTTGATGCTTGCGCGGATTGTAACCACGAAGCCGCCTGTCTGAGACTGATTGCTCGACACGACCGGCGCAGTGCCGATCCATGCTGCCTGTGAGCCGACTGCCGCGTCCGTGACGTAGTTCAGGGTTGGCTCGCAAGTTGCCTTGGTGTTGCCGATTGCCTGAGCCGTTGGAGTGCCAGCGGTAATGAAAGGCATGGCGTTCGCATCAAATTCCGTGCCGTGGCTTGCCTGCCAACGTCGAGTGCTCGTGAAGCCCTCATGGATACCCAGAGTGCGGTTGCCCGGTAGGTTGTATTGATCGGTGATCTGGAAGAACGGATAGCCCGCTTCCTTCCTTGGCTTCACCACAACGCCGTCAAGCTGGAAGCCATAGTCGGCAGTGCGAAGCAGCATCTGAGCGTTTCCACCAAGCGTGGTTGCCGAGTTGCGGAACAGGATCGAGGTGTTCGCACCAGGAACACTCAGAGAGCCGCCTGTGCCGGGATCACCCTTTGCGCCGGTATCACCCTTATCGCCCTTGTCACCTTTTGGTCCTTGCGGCCCAGTGTCTCCGGTGTCGCCCGTTGGTCCTTGTGGGCCAATGTCACCCGGCTCGCCCTTCTCACCCTTTTCACCGGGCAGACCGGGAGCACCGTCGGCTCCATCAACACCATCGCGACCAGCTTCACCGGGAGCACCATCGGCGCCATCGGCACCAGCTGCGCCGGGATCACCCTTTGGGCCGGTATCGCCCTTGTCGCCCTTGTCGCCCTTCTGACCATCAACGCCATCGCGGCCGGGAAGGCCATCAACGCCATCGCGACCAGCGGGGCCAGCAGCGCCATCAACGCCATCGCGACCAGCAGGACCAGCAGCGCCATCGAGGCCATCACGACCAGCAGGACCACCTTCACCAGCTGGGCCACGCTCGCCGCGCTCACCTGGAATACCGCGTTCGCCCTGAGGTCCGGGATCACCGGCATCGCCCTTGCCACCCTTCTCACCGGGCAAGCCACGCTCACCGGGAAGACCGGGAGCACCAGCAGCGCCATCAGCACCGTCAGAGCCACGTTCGCCGGGATCGCCTTTGTCACCCTTGGGGCCGCGTTCACCGGGTTCACCAGCAGGACCGGGCAGACCAGCTGGACCCTGCTCGCCGGGATCACCCTTGTCGCCCTTTACGGGATACAAGCCTTCGGTGACTTCGATGACGTTGATTTCTTCACTCTGAGTGACGGATACAACTTCGCTTAGTGGTGTGTTCATTAGGCCACCCTGAGAGCGTTGACCGCTCCTTCTCTGATTGAAATGATCTCACCGGCTGGTGCTGGTGGGACGATGTAGAATGCGTATTCCATCGTCGTGTCTTCACGGATGAAGCGCACCTGATCGTTAGTGATCTGAATTAGGATGCTCTTGCTTGTATCATCCCAAGTGAGTCCATTTCCCAACGACAGCTTCAGCTTCGCACGCCCTTCATCAAGAATGACGAAGTAGGCTTCTCCGATCTCGCGTGTAATGGGAGTGCCGTCAGCTTGGCGTAGCTGCCAAATACGATTGAACACCAGCGAGCCGGTGGCTGCGGTGCTATAACTTCTTAGTTCAATGTCTCGAATCTCGACCATGCTGGAGACCTCCCGCCATATTTAGCGGAAGGTCTCTGTTTACTCTGGTCAGCTTGGCTTGTAAGGCTTGTTGTTCGTCGCCTGATGGAACACGAACCAGCCGGTGCCAGCGTTAGCGCCCTTGGCTTCTTCTGCTGCCTTCTTCTGAGCGTAATACTGCTCGGCGATGTTGTAGGCGTTCGTTAGAGCCGTTGAGCTACGTCCCATGTCCATGAGCAAGCCGGGACCAGCTAGGAACTGATCCATCGACTGACCATCACGCGATTGGACGTTGCCATACTGATCGTGGCACGTATCCCACGAGGGGCTTGGCTTGGTCTGTGCTGCCGATACCTGCGCCATGTTCTGAGGAAGAGCCGAGACGTTACCGGATGCCGCGTTGATCTGGGCAACAGTCCAGAGCGGGGTCAGATATTCGGTGCCGTCTTCTGCGTTAATCAGCATACCCTCAGTGAGCCTGCCGATGATGCGCTTCTCATGCGACAGCACGAGCCAGTCGATGACCGCCTTGGCCTTGGTGGATGCTGCGCTGACGGCCTGATTGAAGCCTAGCTTGTGACCAGCATGAAGCGCGCTCAGCCAATAGCCAACCATGAAGTCGTGCGTGTAAACGCTGTCGCCACGGCAAGTGGTGATACCGAAGCGCGCGTTGGACGCATAGACCGCCTTGTTACCGTCAATTGTGGTGCCAGTGCGGATATTCGTTGGCGGGTTCAGGAAGCCGGGGGTCGCGTCGTAGTGCTTGTCGTAGAAAGCCTCTAGGTCGAAGATGACCCAATCCATGATCTCTGCGCGGCTGTAGAGACGCGAGGAGTTAGACGAAGCAGTCTTCCAGAGGAGTGCCGCGTGCATGTAAGTCCATGCGGTTTCGCGATCACCGATCGCGTTCACGTCATCGTCATTGAGAATGTAATTGGAATACAAGCGCGGCATGTCGCTGAACTTGTGGCCCATCATCGCAAACTCAGGCGTCTGGAATAGCAACGAACCCCAGTGTGGAAACTGGTGTGAGTGCGCCTTATCAATCATGTTCGTGCCGAAGATCGGCTTCTTCGGATCAGTGCCGCCGCGGGGAACCCTCACTCGGAGTGGGTTGCTGCCAGCCATCCATTCGTAGGTTCGACCGCCCTGAATATACCATGCCTGACTCTCCGGGACCGATGCTTCGCCATAGCCGTAATAGTGGTTGCGAAGCCTGATGTTGCGACGAGCGTTGCCAGTGCCCTTGTAGAGCGGACGAGCGCGACCATTCTCCATGCCGTAAACCGGATCGGAGGCGTAGCCGGTGAGGTAATCCAGAGCGATTTGCTTCATCGAGCGACCGTCGAAAGGACGTGTCGAGTTCACATCGCGAGCATAAACGGCGACCATTTCAGGCATAATCTGACGGTCATCGCGCGTGCCGCCCGGTCCAGTTACCGGCGAACGGCCCTGCTGGTTGAATGGCGTGTATTTGAGCCAAATGCCTGCGTTCGGGGTGATAGCCGTTTCCGTGAGCAAAGCCCTATGTGGCATAGGTGATGCTGCTGCCGCTGCGATCAGTGCGTTGGTGTCGCTCGGCTCCCAAGGCATAACGCGGTAGTTGGCGAAGCCGTTGATCTGACCATCGCCATAGAGACGGGCGTCACCACCGTTGACCGAATAGCCGGTGTTCGAGCCGAACGGGACGCGCATGTCGTAGGTAGGAACCGTGTTCCAGATGCGCTGCTGGTCGTAAGCCACTGGATCATGCGAGCGCCAGATAACCGACGAACGGGTTGTGCCATGTGGCTGCCAACGGTTGTTCGCGGTGACGATTGCCACACCGCGACCATCAACAGTGCCTTCCCAACAAGCAGGACGAGCGGTGTTGTTCAGGGGTTCGCCGTTTGGCTGCTCGATGCGAGCAAGCAAGGTGCCCTGATTGTCGTAGATCATCCACTTGTGCGCGACCATGTAGCTTTCCTTGTTGGTCGGATCGCCAAATGGGTTCGCGGGCATCTGCGTCGCATCCCAATCGTAGATGAATTGGAACTGGACGTAATTGCCCATGCGGATGCCTTCGCAGTAATAGTTGATGCCGTTGATGTTCGGCACTTCGCCCTGAGGAAGAACCTCCGTCCAGCTTGCCTGAGCGTTGTAGAGATTGCTGTCCTCGAAACGGCAGTTCTGAGCGGCAACGCGGGTCATCACCAGTTCGCGAGGGTGAGGGACGCCAACGCCAGTGGACCAATCCTCAAGGACGGCCTTGTAAGCGCGACCAGCTGGTAGCGACATTTCACCGACATTGATCGACAGCTCGAATGGGGTGCCGTTTCCGATGGCGTAGCGCAGCACATATGGACCGGGAGCGGTCACGTTCCTTGCGTCAACAGCCAGAGCCATCAGGTCAGCGCGGCTGATCGGGCCGGTGTTCGCTGGAACATACGAAATTGCGGTGCCTGGCTTGTCGTAGTTGACGCCAACGCTCTCGATTTCGAGACCGGGAATACCAACGCTGGTGTTGCCCGACGATGCGGAGATTTCCAGCGGCATCGCTGGTGTGATGCGCGGCTTGGTGTTCGTCGGCTTCGGACTGCCAATCTGCTGGCCGTTGATGAAGAACGACATGAAGCCGCCGTCGCCATTCGGATTGTTGATCCACTCGGCTTCGTAAAGCTGGTTGGTGCCAAAGACGCGGAGTTCGCTAGAATCGCTAACCACGTCTTCCTGACTGCCGTTGCGGCCGAGGATCACCTTGAGGGTCTGACCATCCCAATATGGCTCGAAGCGGAATTCACCGACTTGGTATTCCATCAGCGAGACGAGAACGCCGCCCTGCGAGCCTTCTGGAATGACACCTTTGAACGCGACACGAATACGATTTGGTGTCTGGGTGAGGCGCTCGTCCGCGGTGACTAGGAATTCCATCGCGAGTGCGTCGGTGGTCAGGTAGCCATTCGTGTTCAGCACTACGACGTTGTTATTGCGGAAGCCGAAAGCGTTTGCGGGACCGACCTTGTTCAGCACGGATGAACCAGCGACCGCGTTGCCAGTGACAGGGTAGGGAGCACCTGACGTGCCCAGACGCCACGAGGACGCTACTGGATCCACCTTCGGGTTCTCGCGCTTGATGAGCAGCGGTAGGCCAGCTGGGGCAGTGAGGTTGAAAGTCTGGGCTGCGTTCGCGACGGTGATGCCCAGATCGAAGATCGTGCCGGGTGCGCCGTAGATCGTGCCAGAGCCGCTGAGGTCGATGTCTTCGACAGGAACTTCAGGCTGTGGTTCTGGCGCGTTAGTCAGACCGAGGATAGCGATCGTGTTGCCGCTTGTGGTTGCCCTCAGATAGAGGCCGATGCCCATGTCGGGACGGTTTGCGGGAAGAACGACCTGAGCCGACTGCGACAGGGTGACGCCGGGTTCGCCCTGAACAACAGGCACCAGCATATAAACGCCGGGAGAGCCTGCGGGCATGGGCTTGTAGTCGGAGAAGTTGACGATAGCGCCGAAGCCGGCATCGCCATTCTTGCCCGCTGGACCTTGAGGACCAGACGGACCAGCAGGACCGGCAGGGCCGACCTTGGCGTTTAGGAGCGGGCCGATCCTATCGGCGATCTCCATGACCTCTTCAGCAAGCTCATAGACCTCTGCCTGAAGAGGCAGAAGCTCATAAGCCACGTTGGATACCGTTGGACCGGGATAAGGCTGCGTGAGTGTTAGCTGGTTGCGGCTGTCCACGCTACGAACGGTGTAGGTCAGACCGTCGAGATTGAGAGTCAGGCCCGAGTAGTTGACGACCCAATTCGTTCCCTTGCCGGTAATAGTCGTGGAGCCGTTAACTAGATCAACAGTGCCTCGATCCTCATATTGAAATGCCATTGACTAGGCTCTCCCGCTAAATTGCTTTCGCATATTTAGCGGGGGCCTTTGTTGCCCTTATCTGCCCACAGCCCACCAGTCGAAGCCGTTTAGACTCTGGCCGCTTGGTCCTGCACGAATGGAAACAGAGAAACCATTGGTGGACATTGTGTTGCCTACGAGGTGGACCCAAGCGTCTTGGTCTCGTGAGTTGTGGAAATTCACGAAAGGTGTTGCCTGAGCCGTAAAGAGTGCCTCTTTGTATGGCTTGGCGAAGGTAATCGGGAACAGTCCGCCGGAGTAGAAGCCTCTTACTCGGCCCCATTGTAGGATGATGCCACCGGGTAGCTCCTGATATCCACTATCGGCATTTATCTGGCTATTCAGAATGAACGGTTCGTCCATTGCGTCGAAGGTGATTTTGCCAACGCGCACATTGGGCATGTAGACGCCCTGAGCATCGGCATAAAACACCTGCTGAGGGTTTGCGCCGGGAGTGCTGATGCGGAAGCTATCGGTAGTGAACGCGATAGCCGAAACGCCATCCTCAATGGCGACACCCATGCCCGCAATATACTGGCGTCCGTTCTGATCGACTTGGACCTTCAGGACGTATGACGCACCGGCTTTGCCTGCCTTGTCGACCGCCGTGTTGATGGCCTGCTCAACGGACGCGCCTGTGACACCGTTGAGGTTGTCCAAACGGGATTGAATGGTCTTCGTCTCTTCGGCGCGAGCACCGTTGTCGTCGGCTTGAGTCTTCTGAAGCGTCTGAATGACGCCGTTGATAACGGAGATTGGACCGCCGTCCTTGGTGATGTCCGTGACTGAACTGCTGATCGTGTCCATGCGCTCGGCGGACGCCTTGTTGTCATCGACGCGCGCTTTCTCGATGTTCTGGATGGCAGCTTCACGCGCCTTCGTTTCGTCGCCGATCTCGGTCGTGATCCTGACGCCCATTTCATCGATGCGAAGCGCCAGAGCGGAGTTATCCTCGCCATCAACGATCAGGTCGCGAAGGTCGTTAAACGTGCCCTCAAACTCGGTCTTAACGCCGTCAATCTCGTCGGTGATGCGAACACCCATCTGCCTGATGTCTTCGGCCATCGCCTTGTCATCCTCGGCACGAACACGCTCTTCCTCGGTCTGCCAAGCGGATACGCCCTTGCCGTAGTTGGCGATCTTCAGGTCAACGGACTCAGCTGACGCGAAGTCCAAGCCGGCAATCGTCTTCCTGATCTCGACAAGGCCGGCTTCGATGTCTCCCTCGATATCGATCCCAGCAAGCGCGGCTTCCGCCTCAGTGACGCGGCTGGTTAGCTGAAGGACTTCCTCGGCTACCTTGTTGCCGTTCTCGTCCACACGGGTGCCAATCTCGCGAACCGCGACGAGCGCCTGATCGTGGAGCGCGAACGCGGCCTTCAACTGACCCGCACCGTATTTCAGTTGGAGAGCCGATACCTTCGCGATCGGTTCGCGAAGCAACGGCGTCACGAGGTCAGGCAGGAATTTGCGAATATCATCCGCGTTCTGTTTGGCGTCCTCGGCGGCTTCCTTGATCGGGATCAAGCCTGTTGCGACTTCCTCGATAGCGTCCTTGAGCGCGCTGGAAATCTCACCGTCCGAGTGGGTCGAGAAGCAACGGCGACCGCCTACACGGACACGCTGAACGCGCGTCGATGGTGCCGGCGAAGTGATGCTGGTTACAACGGGTTTGGAAGCGCGGTTCTGGCGCAGGACGATTGGCTCTTTGGTCGAGACGTTGCGGCCAAAATGCCAGACACCATCCGGCGTGGCGAACACATAGCCGGCGATCTGGGCCATTGCCTCGCGAACGAAGTCACCAACGCTGTAGGCAATCTGGTCGTCTTCGTTGGCGTCTGGCTTCGTCTGAGAATCGATGACGTTGCCCCATGTATGGGGGAAATCGCGTTCGATGTTTGCCACCGAAACCATGTCGATCTTGTCGGCGGGCACGCCACCAAAGCGGCGCAGCATGAACGCGCAGATAGATGGCACGCCCGTGTGAGCCACGGCACCGTCCCTTGCGCCGATACCATCCAGAGTGAGCTTGCCAGAGACCTCGTTTGCGAGCCTGAACATGCCAACCGCTGGAGCCTTCGCCCATGTGCCGTTGGGAAGCGGAAGCGCGGCCAGTTCTGCGTAGGTCTGAACCGATGCGTGAGCAGGGCCGAGTGTCAGGGCGTTTTCATAGACGGCGGTCACGTCGCCGGTCGGGCCATAGCCGTGATATTGGTAGATCAGGTTTACCGAGTCGATCAGGACCGCATCCCAGTTCTCGAACAAACCAATCGCGAACGGCTTTAGCGTTCCCTTCTCCCCACCATCGGCACCGCCCGTGCCGCCATAGCTCTGGGTGAGGATTTCCTTGGTGAGATCGACTTCAGGGCCACGGATCGCGAACGTGCCGCTGTCTGGGCCGGGATTATCCAGCGCGCCGAGCGCGGAGCCGGCGGCAAACTCGTAGGAAGAATATGGTGCGCCAACGTCGCCATAGAGCAGACGACAGGGATAACCATCGAAGTCGTATCGACGCCAGTGTGTGTTGCGAAGCTGCTTATTGAACGCGATTCCTAGCTGGCCATAATCGACTTCGATCTGACCGGGGATGCCGTTCTCATTCAGAGTGACGGTCTGGCGAGGTGGAGTTGTGATGCACGGAACATATTCGGCATCTGGAAACTCAGGAAAGGCAATGTGACCGAAACCACGCGAGCACATGCGGACAGTGACGATTTCTCTATCTACCGGATCATAGGCGGTGACTTCCGCCAAAAACACCTTACGCAATCCATCACCTCATATCCTGTCGGATATTTAGTGGGGAGGGAGAAGAGACATGAAGGGACGTCCGCTTTCGGGAACGAGTGGCGCGATTACGTATGACCGGGATGGGGCGGAAAGTGGAAACCGCTATTAATGAGCGGCAGAATCCGAAAAGGCATTCATTATCACAACGCCGCTCACGATGAGGCCGATGCCGATCATCGCGGGTGTATCGAGCTTTTGCCCCTGAAAAATCCATGCTGCTGTCGAAATAAGAACGATCCCGGCCCCTGCCCAAATTGCGTAAGCGATCCCCGTGGGGATAGTTCGCAGCGTGAGCGAAAGACAGTAGAACGCGACACAATACCCGACCACCGTAACGGCGGTCCAAGGCAGTCGGGAGAAGCCTTCTGACTGCTTCATTGCCGTCGTAGCGAGCGCTTCAGCGAGGATGGCGGTGGCAAGCATGAGATAATTCATGCCAAGCCACGTAGCATATACAATGTGGCGATATTTGGGCACGGCCTGTGTCCGCTTTTCGGCGCTCTTGGCCCGGCCGCTTTCGGTGCGTTTTATGCCTTTAGGCCGACGACCTCGATGTCGCTCTCCCATTGATTATGAAAGAGGTTCATGCCCTCGAATAGCACTTTAACACGGCCATAGACTGTCCATTGCTGAACCGAGCCTAGGTTGTCGGGTTCTGGTGCAAATAGCACTGGCACCTTTGTACCGACGCGCATCATGAAGGCATCAAGTTCGTTGAACAAAGCCTCTTCCATGCCGCCGAGTGTCGCTTTGACCTTGGGGCGGCTGGTGTATTCGATTACGTCCTCGTAATTGGGGCCGGTGAGAAGCGTACTCTCATCGACCACGCCCTTGCTCCATTCGTAGTCGATGCCAGAGCCGATGACGAAGCGTTCGCCCATTACGATGCGCGATACCTCAACCTGACCTGCCGGATGGCCGGGACTGGTGAAGTCGAAGCGCCAGTAGGTCGCAGTCACGCTAGGAACGTCAACGAGCGTCTTTGCGGTGTATGGCTCCCTGAGAGCGCCCACGTATGCCGCAAGCTCGCCGCTATCCCACACAGGGGCTGTGAGGGCTTCAGCGGGGCTGTTGGCAGCGCGGATGCGAACCGTATCCGTGGCACGCTGATTGGTGTGGAGGATACCGATCGTGTCCACCACGCCAGAGCACTCAAGGACGACATAGGGAGCGTTCAGGTTAAATGAACGCCAAGCCATATCCATGTTGTCATTGGTCAGATTGACCGGCGGCGAACTCGGAAGCACCAAACTGGATTCGCTCACTCGGAGTGAGCGGCTAGCGAGTAGGAATGGCTGGTCGATCATTGCGGCCCCTTGATTGTAATTTCCTGAGTGAAGGAGCCGTAATCCGTCGAAAACGAGATCGTGCGGAGCACGTCAGTTGACTGAACCGGCCAGTCTGTGAACACGCATGAGAAGGTCGGTGGACTGCCAATCAGGTCGCCCATTCCGACGGTTCCAACGCCAGCAAGGCTGACACGGTATGCCTGTGCGACTTGCCTGTGCTCGTTCAGAATCTCGGTTGCGAGCGCCTTCGCGGCTTGCTGGTCGAGGTTCGTTGGAAGCGTGATTTTGCGAGCGTTGGGCTGGATTGCTGCCACGCTTGCGTCCTCGCTGACCTCCCAACGATATTCCTCTTTGACGAAACTCCCACGGTTCGGATCAATAGCCATTCATCACCTCTGCCATATTTACACAGTGCCAGACTGTGAGCCGTTGCGGGCATAGACAGGGCTGCTTGGCTGGTTGTCGTTCAGCTGGTTCGCGATCCTGAGTTGTTCCAGAATCTGCTGATTGATGATGTTCGCCTTCTGCGCTTCCTTGATGGCTTCAGCCTGTAGCTGACTGCCCTTATCCACCGCAGCCACAACCGACTGGTTGCCATCGCCAGTTGCGTAGATGCTCTTGACGTTGCTCTCAAGGTCGGTTGTCGCCTTGAGAAGCTCGTTCCTGATGTTCTGCGCGAGAGGGCCGGCAGTGCCATACAGTTCGCGTGTGATATCCCAGATGGAGCTACCTAGCTCAGAGAACTTGTTCGGATCAACCGTCTTACCAGCGGCAATGTCGTTCTGATACTTGCGGAACTCAGTCATTTGGCTGTCCAGACGGGTCTTGCCCGACAGACCGCTTCCAGCACCAGTTAGCTTGTCCTGTAGAGACTTGATGCTGCTAAGCTGGCTCTCAAGCATCTTCTCGCGCTGGAGCATGTAGTAGCGGTCCACGTTGGCCAGTTCAGCCGCCGTTGCGCCGTTCGCAGTCATCTCTTTGCGGAGGTTCTCAAACTGCTTCACCAACTCGTTGAGCGGTGCGCCGATTGGATCATCAATCGCAGCCAGTTCCTTGACGATCGTCTCGTATTTGGTCGCGAGGTTGATCGCCCTGTCGAGGTTCTCGGTCGCAGACAGAACGCGCTTGGAGAAGTCGGAAATTCCAGTGATGACACCCTGCTTGAGCGCCAGCTGTAGCGCGTAGGCGATTGCCTCAGCCTCACCGTCCTCACCAAAGTCCTTGATGAGACCGGCCTTGCCAGCGCGGCTCTTGGAGTGGAGCGGATCGTTGGTGGTGGTGTTCGCCACGCGCCACTTGCCGTCCCATGTGCCGATGGTGATGTTGGGATTGCCGGTGATCTGGCCACCCAGCTGCTGCGCCAATCCATCCAGACCGCTGATGACGCCCCTAGCTGCGCCGGTCGCGATCTTGGTCAACTGGTCGTTGCTGCCGCTGGCCTTGGAATTCAGGTAGCCGTCCGAACCCACGCCGAGTGAGGCCGAAGAATACTTTGGCTTGCTGAACAGGTTGCCCAGAAGGCCGCCAAGGAACGAACCACCGATTGCGCCCAACGGTCCGAGAACCGCACCGCCGATAGCGCCGCCGACCTGAGATCCAGTCTTGTTGAGCTTGATACCGACTGCGCCAGCTAGATCGCTGGTGATGCCGCCGATGCCAGCACCGGCACCAGCCTTGCCCAGCATGGAGCCGAGACCCTTGGTGAAGTCGCCGCCCTTGCCGAACAGGTTCTTCATGTCGCCCTTGAAGTCGCCAAAGCCCTTGCTCAGCGATGTGAGGGGGTTCTTGAATGCGCTTGTCTGGCCGTTCGTACCCATCAGCTGATCGAGCGTCTTCTTCGACGCTTCAGCCGCTGCCTTGCCCAGCGCATTGCTGGTGCCGTCACGATTGTTGCCCAGAATGTCGATCAGGCCGCCGATCGGTCCAAGACCTGAGAACTTGCCGGTGGATGCGGCAGCGAGGCCGTCGAGCAGACTGCCCACACCATCGATCGCGCGAGCGAAGCTGACCATTGCCTTGCCGAACTTGCTTTCCACGCCATCGAAAATCTGACCCAGCTGACCACCGAAATTGCTGATCCTGCCGGAGAACTCACGCTGCCAGTTGGCGGCAATCTCCGCTGATGCGCGGTCGATGCCGTCCATTGCGCGGCGATACTGGTCTTCGGTGATACCGCCGTCTTCGACGCTCTTGGTGCGGAGGACACCGAGACGCTTGCGATCGAAATCAAACTGCTCGTTCTGAAGGCGTGCGGCCTCTGTTGGGCTATACTGCGACAGGAGACTCTCGCGGTCCTTGAGCATCCTGTTCTGCTTCTGGATTTCGTATGTCTCGCCTGCGCGAGCCTTCACGATCGCCAATTCCTTCTGGAACAGCTCGTTCGTGATATCGACCTTCTCAGCCAGAGCGCGACTCTCGAACTCCCATGCGGCTTCCGACATGGCAGCTTCCTTGTCGGTCATCGCCAACAAGGCCTTCTGGTGGTTCAGTTCTGCCGTGTCGTTGTCGTTGGCTGCGCGAATGTCAGTGAGCAGCTTGGCCGCGCGAGTCTGGTCGAGAAGATCGTCCAGGCGCTTCTTGTCGTCTGCGCTGATTTCCTTGCCGCGAATGCGCTGAAGTTCGAGGTAAGCAGCCATCTTCTCGGCTTCGACCGGCATGAGCTGCGCGACGGCAAGTTGCTCATCCATCTGCTCAAACATGCGGGTCTCTTGCTCGATGCGGCGTTCAGCATCACGCTCCGCGTCCCTGCGTGCGCGCTCTGCCTCTCGCTCACTGTCACTGCGGCTCTTGTCGCCCTTGCCCTTCCACGCGACGTGGAAGTGATCTCCCTCGTCCAGCTTTTCGACGACCTCGTAGCCCTGCTTCTTGAGAGCAGTGACGATCTTGTCGAGCGACATACCGGGGGTCTTCGCGATATCGCGAGCGTTTCCGGTCAGGTGGTAGCTGTTCTCCTGACCACCGACGCGCTTATTATGTTCGTATGAGCGGTAGCCGCTGGTGACGCGGGCACCGATGCTGTTCATCACATCGTCCACGTCCATGCGGCCCCTGCCGCTGCCAGAGCCAGAGGTGCTTGTTCCCGGTGGAGTGCGAAGAACACCAGTGCCGCCGGTCCTCGGTGGCTTCTTTGGATACTTGTTCAGCGCATCACGATACTGCTGCTCGTTCCAGTTCTGTGGATTGAACGTCGGATCACCCATACGCTCGCGAAGGTCTGCGTTGAGGCGGTCGCGAGCGCGCTGAAGACGACTTCTATCAAAGCCCTTGGTGAAGTTGCCCTTCATGTCGCTCTTAGGAGCTTCTCTGGTGCCGTTGAGTGCGCTTAGCTCGATGGCTGCGCCGCTTCCTTCACCGCCAAGGAGGCTAGTGCCGCGACCGAAATTGCGGACACCGTCGATCAGACCGAGGACATCTGCAATCTCATCGCGAAGGCCGCGCCAACGCTTGGAAATCTCATCTGCTGCGTTGATGCCGCCATCCTGAAGAGGCTGGAAGGCGTCATAGAGACCGGCGAAGGTGTCGCGGATGCTGCCACCAGCTGCGCGAGCGCGATCCATGATCGAGACCATGTTCTCGCTGCCCTGATCGGCGAAGTCGTAAAGCGCCTGGCTGAACTGGCCGCCCTGATTGAACGCACCGAACGTGGTCGTCGCTAGGTTCTCAACGGCGGTTGCCGCATCACCGAATGTCTTAGGCATGAGGCGGAATTCCTCTTCAAGCTCCTTGAGGTACTTCTTGTCGGTGAAGGCGCGGACGAGCTTGTCGCTGGTCAGCTGGCCCTCGCTGGCCATCTTTTTCAGGTTGCCAATTGGCACGTTCATGCTGTCCGCGATCAGCTTCATTAGACGCGGCGCGTTCTCAGCAAGCGAGCGGAATTCGTCACCGTTGAGGCGTCCCGACGCGAGCGCCTGACCCAGCTGCAGAACGGTGGATGCAGTTTCGCCAGCCGACGCACCGGAGACCTTCAGGGCCTTGGTGACGGTCTCGGTTGCTGTTGCGACCTGCGCCTGTGACGCGTTGAGCGTCTTCGATGTGGTGGCGAGCTTGCCGTACAGAACGGCGGTGCTGGTCATCTCACTGCGAGTGGCGCGCGAGATACGCATCACGTCTTCCTGAGCGCGTGCGTGATCGCCCCAATTGCGGGTCGAGACCTTGAGCTTGGCGTCCATGAGAGCGAAAGCATCGGCGGCTTCGCCAGCACGCCGCGTTAGGTCTGCGAGGATGAGAGCGGCGCCAGCGCCTTTTAGGCCGGCGAGACTGCGGCCAAAGGTGGTGACATTGACAGTAGCCGTTCCAAGTGAGCCATTCAGGCGGCGGCTTGCGGCTCCAACTCGATCAAGAGCCTGTTCGGCCTGAGTGCCGCCGCGACGCGCCTGACTAGCGTCGATAACAATGCGGACTACTGTATCTGACATCGTATAGGCAAAGCTCCGCGTTAGTGGACGACCACTTATTTAGCGGGGCTGCTGCTAGGACTGCTGGATAGGACTACTTCGTCCATTGCTTTGATAATGTACCAAAGCTCTTCAATCTCGCGCTTGGTGAGATTGTAGAATTGGCCGTATCGAACGACCATGCTCCACCCGATACGACCGGCAGACATGCCACTGGGTCTGTCGCTGCCGAGCGTGCGAAAGGCTTCTAGGTAGAAGTCGTGTTCAACACTGATCTTGGGAGCACCGGAAAGTCGTTCGATAGAGCCGTGGTCGAACTTGCCGGCTTTGCGTGCGTTGGCAGCTTCCTTCTCCAGCTTTTCAATTTCACCGGGTTTGAAGCTCAGCTGCCAACGCAGGTAATCAGTTACTTTTTTTCGGCGTCCTTCACTTCAGCCGCGCGATAGTTCGCAGCATCAGCCGAAAAGTCCGATAGCTCTTCATAGACGAACATGACCTGTGGGTTCGACAGATATGCGGTCAGAGCCTTCTTGGAGTGCTTCCACTCACCCGACTTCAGGGGAATAGCCTTGCTGTCCGTGACGAACTTATCAACGAAGAAGCTGATAAGAATCTCGCGACGAAGCTGAATGTCCTCTGCGGTCTGTGGGTCATCAATACGATCACGTTCGCGGCGGCTCAGCTTGGCAGTGTGGCGCTTGTAGGCGATCAGCCACTCTGGCGATCCGACAAACTGGTGCTTAACGTCAAATACGCCCCAGCACTTGCCATCCTTGCGGACCTCAATCTCGCGGGTCTCATCAACTGTCTCGGGAAGGTCGAAATCAAATTCCATAAATCACCTCGGGTTTTTAGAGGCAGCGTTTCTTGCTGCCGTGTATTTAGCCCGCTCAAGACTGTGGGGTTGGTGGACCCGAAACCACCAACCCCACGCCAGTTAGTCTAAGCAGTGCTTAGGCTTCTGGGAGCTTCTGAATCATAATGTCGGTGCCAGCGTCTGCGTCACCGATTGGCGAGAAGGTCACGTTGACCATCTGGTTCGCGCCTTCTTCTGCGTCCTCAGGGAACGAAGGCTGAGCAGCTGGAATGATGACCCTGTAGCCTTCGTCATCGAACACCATGTCGAAGGAGATCGAAACCGCTGGGTTCTCGATGCCGTTCTTGATGAGGTTCTCAGGACCGAAGTCCTTGCGGTAAAGACTGACCATCAGTTCGACGGTCTTGCCGCTGGTTCCGATCCCGCGTGCGAATGCCGAACCTAGCTTGCCCTGGGTTTCACGCGCCTGTGAGATAGTCAGCGAGAGGGTCGAGTAATCGACTTCTCCCAGACCCTCGATCGTGATGTTCTTTACGTCAGGACCGGCCAGCTTCGTGTTGGTCGAAGCGTCGGCATAGGTTGCGCCTGGAACGATTGCCCCAGCTGGTGCGGCTGCGGAAGGCTCAACGCGGCCAAGGCCGAGAACGGTGAAGTCTGCGGTTACGATACCGCCGAACTCTGCGTTCAGAGCGAACTCCGAAACCACGCAACCCACGTAGCGGGTGAACATGCTGGTCGCGCCGTCCTGCCACTTACGCTCAACGAACAGGTTCGTCTCGGTCGTGCCAGCCTTGAGCAAACCGTCCTCATCGAACTTGCCCGAGAATGCGCTCTCAAGCAGAAGCTCAGTAGCGGCATCGCCGGCGACGAATTCAGTGTTGAGGGTGCCTTCAACGCGCGGATTGACGAGACGCTGACCAGCGTTCGTGCGACCCTTGCGGCGGGTCTGGCTCTGGATGGGATCGGCAGTTGCGTTCAGGTTCGAACCAACGATGGTTTCGAGACGCTTGAACTGCGGAGCAGTTGGAACAGCGGTTGTGGCAGTGCCAACCGCGATAGCAAATTCGGTATCAGATGGGTTAATTGCCATTGTGCGGCCTCCTGAATAGTCACGGGCCGCTAATTGGCCTCACCGTATTTAGTTGAGGCCCATCAAGATCAGCGTGGACTCGACAAGTTGAGTGAAGCGGTGTAGCCTGAGTCGACTCGTTTTTAATGGGTGGTCGCCATGGCGGATGCTCTTTCTACTAAGTCGCCGTATATGCACTCGCCATTGTCGGTAGCGCGCGCCTTCGTGCATGGGCGCTCTGCGGGTAAAGCCCAGAACGAGATATTGCGTATGTGTCCGTATACTAAGGGCACACTTGAATACGATGCATGGTATCGCGGCTTTCGCTTCGGTCAATCTGAAAGAGCTTAAGCGATTTCAGTCCGATTGCTGGTGTAGCGGATGCTGATCGCAACGATGTAATGCTTGGTATCCTCGATGACCTTCGTGTTTGCTTCCCAGCAACGTAAATTGAAGTCAGCAGCGCGCCAGCGGACGAACAAAGCCTTGGCTTTGTCGACCAGCGCCCATGCCTCGCTATCTGGATTGCCCTTTGGAATTGCGACCTGAAGCCACACGCGGCCTTCGCGCTGTACGCGGACGCGGGAGTTACCAAGGCTGCGCTGTTCCTCGCTGCTTGGACGCACCGAGAAGCGAACAAACGAAGCAGGGGTTTTCTCGTCTGCGCGCCCATTATCGTAGAGAAGCGGCACAGGAGCACCGATGGCTTTCCAGCCTGTCGCAGCGCGCTTCCTGAGTGCGTCAATGTCTGTGCTATGTCCGGTCATGGGCGCCTCCGCGTGGCATTGTCGATCGCGGCTTCGATCCAGCCCGCTGGCTTGCTAACTGCGTTACCCGCGTTCAGCCCCTCGACGTGTTCTTGGTTGTTTACGATGTTGATCTTGTCACCGATCTTGGCTGTCAGGATGGTTGCCTGACCGCGAGCCTTCGCGGCGCTACCGCCGGGATCGGGGCTGTCCAGCTTGTCACTCGGAGTGGTGTTGATGGCTGTCTGCCAGTCACCGATCGTGACGCTCGTATCCTCAGGGGTGCCGTCCACGACTCCATTGAGAATGTCAGTGGCGGTGCTGCGGACAACACGCTCTGCGTCAGCGATAGCCTTGCGCTTGGCAGCGGCGAGGCTCTTCACGACGCCACCCAGATTCGAGATGCCGGAGCGCGCCATTAGCGGAGCACCACTTCGTAGGAGATAACGACGCCGGTCGGAGCCTTCGCGTTTACCTCTGTGACCGTGTAGGTCTTGGAACCGACGATAAGCTCGTCATCCGGCTGCGGCTCTACCTTGTTGTCGAGCACCGCAACGAGCTTGCTGCCGAGATACGCACCCGCGTTCCAGACTTCCTTTGTCTTCACCACACAGGCGACAGTTTTCTCACTCTGAGTGACGGGAACAGGGTCGCCATTGTCGTCATAGCCACCACCGCGCTTGCGACGGAGATTGCCCTTGCCGCCAAGCGGCCCGTTGAGCAGCTGGGAGGCCGCATCAGCGAATGTCTGGTAGATCCCCGACATTAGCGCGCACCGCCTGGCCTAACGATCGACGTGCCCTTGAACGAACCCCAGCGCGCGAGGCGCATGAACACGGCATCAGCAGCCGCAACCATGTTCGTCGGCTTGATCGTGCCCACGCCATCCAGCTTCACCTCAGATGCGTTGAATGCGTTGTCCTGCCAGAGCGTGATGCCCTTGACCTTGAAGGCGGCGAGGATCGCCTGAGCCTCAAGAACCTCCTGCGGGATCGTGCTTTCGGGTAGGAATTCCGGCGATGCGAGAAGGCCGGGAGATTCAAACATGATGAAGCGCGCATATTCTTCGGCGCAGGGATCGAGGTGAGGATAGGTGCGAGCGAACCAATCGGGTCCAGCCTGCTTCTGCTCAAGCTCAACGCCCTTGCGGGGCCACGCGAGCGTCTGAAGTGGTTCGGCCGGCTGGCCCTTCCACGTCCACATGCGGCTAATCTCTTTAGCGGCTTCGATCAGGTAAGGTCCGTCATCCGCACCAAGCTCAGGCGAGACGCCGAGAAGGGGATAAGCGAAGTCCACGAGGAAGTGATTGGCCTGTGGAATGGTCTGCCAGCTGTTCGCTGCTGGTCCTGTTGTTTCTAGTGCCAATGCTCCATCCTCGACTGTAATTGTCGAGTATTTATTGAGGAGGCACGTCACTCATGGAGAAGCCCGACTTCTCAGCCGGGCCTCCCTATTAGCGATTAAGCAGTAACCAGCTCAAGCGCACGAATTGCCTTGTAGTCGACAATCGCACCACCAACGCGGCGGCGTGCCGAATACTTGACATACTGTGGCTCAGTGATTGGATCGACAACCCACTTCATCGCGCCGAAGTCAACGATGGTGTAAGCCTTCTGGAAGTCTGCCAGCAGGATCGCAGGCTTGCCGTCCGAGATAGCGTCAGCAATCGTAGGCATCGAGTCGTCGATGACGTATGGCATGTTGTGGACCGTGCCAGCGAAGCCGCCAGCAACGCTTGCGTCTGCTGGACGCAGGAGCGAACGACCGTTTGCGTCCTTCTCCATGAACAGCGCCAGTTCAACGTCGCTGCTGAACACGAGCACTGCGTTCTGGAGGTAGTTGCTGTGGAGGGTCGAGCGCAGCTGAAGAACCGCGTCGGACAGGTAGTTCGAACCGTTGGTAGGAACGGTCGCCACGACAGTCGCCAGCTGACCGAACTCGTCGGTGTATTTGGTAACGCCGGTGGTCAGTGCGGTCTGTGCCAGAAGGCCCATACGGGTGGTGGTCAGGCCGGGAACGTCCTGAACGGTGTTCGTCTGGGTGCCGTTGAGGAACAGGTCGCTTTCCTTCTCAGCGATGTTCAGGATCATGCTGTCCTGAAGCTCTGCTGCGAGGTTCAGGACCGACTCCTGATCGTGGGAAATCCACGAGGTGTGACGCTGCTGGTCAACGATTTCGTTGGTGCCCCAGCTGAGCTTACCGAACAGGTCGGTGGTGTTCAGCGCGTAAGCAGCCTTTTCAGCCTTGGTCTTCGCTGCGCCACCAACACGCATCTTGATGATGCGCTCTAGGTTTGCCTTGACCGACACGACGCGCGACAGGCTACGGATTGGGCTGAGCTTCGACAGGCCGCGAGTGATCTCGCCGTCGAACACGGTAGGAACGGTGTTGCCGCCCTCTTCACCGACGAGGCGCGAGAACTCGGTTGCCTTAACGTCGCCGTCTTCAATCGCGTGACGGCCCTTCACGAAGATCATCTTCGCGGCGCGCTCGTCATCCTGTGCGTTGGTGTCTGCGGTGTGGCTCTTGGTCTGCGACTTGCGGGCCATCTGCTCGCGAATGTCTGCCAATTCGTTGCGGAGGGTTTCGACCTCTGCCTTGTTCACTGCGTCTTCGGAGTTGGCCTTGGTTGCCAGCTCTTCAAACAGCTTGTTGATGTTCTCTTCGTTCACTTTTCACCTCTGAATTGGAGTTCAGAGGAGGGCTGAAGAGCGAGTCCTGCTGTCTGTGAGGCGAGTCCCTTGGGAGTGCCGGTAGGAAGCGTTGCTTCCAGTGTTTCTATTTAGCGACCCAGACGCTTCCTGATCTGGTAAGCGAGCCAGAGGTCATCGAAATGCTTCTGCTCGTTGATGCTGTCGAAGGCTTGTTCGATCGCCCCAAACACAGGAGCAGCATCAATGGTGATGCTGATCGCTTCTGCGATCTGCTCGTCCGTTGGCTCGACGCCCTTGCTGGCCAGTGTGGCCGCGAAGTCCGCTACGCGCTGTTGATCCTCAAGGCTGAGGTCAGGGAAGCTGGATGCGATATCGCCCTTTACGGCGGTCAGCTTCGCAAGCTCGTTACAGGGGAATGTGACCGCGCTAATCTCGTGAAGCGCAATCTCCTTCAGGCGAAGCACCTTGCGGTCGTTCACGCGATCGGACTGTTTCTGAAGAACGCGGTAGCCGATCGAGAAGCTATCAAGGGTGCCGTCTAGGAACTGCGATCGGACGTTCTGGCCATCGTGGCTGTCTGAGAAGCGAGCCTTGAAATACAGACCCTCGTCGCTGTCCCTGAGTTCCAGGATGCGGCCAATGGGCTTGTCGTGACGGTGATGCGCGAGGAAGGGCATTCCCTTCTGCGAAGCGTTGAAGCGATCAAGGGTGCGCTTGTAAGCACCGCGCTCAACGATATCTCCGGCATGGTCGATGTTGCCATAAGCAGACGCCAGACCTTCGACCTCATTGTCGTTGATAGGACCAGCCTTAAAGCTCTTTGTTAGGAAAGGTGCGTTCATTTAGGTGGTATCCTATCTCGTGAAACTCCGTTGTTATTTATTGATTAGGTGCGCTGACTGGCGCGCTGGCTTGTATCGGCATCGTGTCCAACTTCACGCGGAGCCTGATTGTCGGGCTGCTGCTGCGGTTCCTTGTCACCACTCCGAGTGGCAGCTTCACCAGCACCAGCTACAGGGATAGGGACGTTGCCCCATTCAACAGGCTCCCAGCCGAGAGCAGCGCGATATTCGTTGAAGGTGAGAGCACCGCGAGTCGCCATCTTATCAACCATGTCGAGCTTGTCGTCTTGGAGGTAAGGCAGCTTGGTTTCATCAATCTCGATGGTCAGCTTGGGATCGTTCAGGCTGTCACGGAGGAAGCTCTGAATGTGGCCGAGCACGAAATCTGCGCGTGGCCTGAGCCAGCCGGTGTAGAAGGTGCGATCGGCAGTCCGCATGTTCATGCCGGTGGTCTCGCCCTCGAAACCAAGCATGACGGGCTGGACCGCGAACGCCATCGCGATGCGGCGTTCCAACGTCTTCACCACGGACACAACGTCCAGTTCCTTGAAGTCCATCTGGTTCTCGATGAACTGCGAACCAGCGACCAAGCCCTTTAGCTCGTCGTCCTCACGCAGCATCCTGAGCGTGTCGCGCAGCTTGGCTTTGTCGTCGTCGGTAAGCTCGTTGTAGCCGTCCACCTCAGGGATGGTGATCCAGCCGCTCTTGCGGCCTCCATTCGTGAAACGGGCATACATGAGCTTCGTAGCGGCCTTGTAAGCCGCAATGTCGGCCAGGATCGCATCGCCCGCGCCCGAACCATCAAGCGCGCTCAGCGGGTTGTAGATGCTCATGTGGAGTAGATCGGCGTCGATCTGCTCATAGCGGTTGGTGTCACCGATACGGCGCTCCACGCTGATGATCGAAGCTGGCTCGTCTGGATCGGTGTAGAAGATCATTTCTGGATTGCTGGTGCCGGTCAGGCGCTTGGATGGATCGTAGAGGATGCGACCTTCAGCAGGTTCCTGAAACATGAAGTCGGGACGCAGGGCTTCCATGACTGGACGTTCCGCGATCTCCTTGTTGAGCCAGAGCCAGCCATCACCGCCGATGCCGAGATCCATTTCCGTGTTGCGGAGCAGGTTGCTCATGGTGCGATCGCGGAAGTTAGGGACGCTCAGCACCTTCTTGGCGCGCTTGCTGCCCTCCACCTGTCAATCGGCGTCCAAAAAGGACCCCCTATCGGCGTGCAAAAGGGACCCCCTTCGTCGAGCTGCGTGACAGGTATGGCGGGCGTGCCGTTCGCGCTGGTTGCGGCGTAGGGCGGGCGTAGCTCGAC
>JAESGB010000178.1_pt1 | contig 23915 bp, 21 predicted proteins | sample 9266211 | NCBI WGS metagenome assembly JAESGB01 (sample SAMN14514844, study PRJNA621659) | algae metagenome | isolation source: Goleter apudmare HA4340-LM2 and co-occurring heterotrophs from cave wall... | place: USA: Maniniholo cave, Kauai, Hawaii | collected 2009-07-28 | reverse complement strand
AACCTGCTACTGGTTCACGGATACCATCGATGTCTACTGGTGGTGCGGCGATGAAGGCGATTGTGAAGCAAACGGTTGCGGCTAGCAAGGTGGGGATCATTAATACGCCGAACCAACCGACATAAATCCGGTTTTCGGTGCTGGTGATCCACTCGCAAAACCGATCCCATACGTTAGCGCTGCTGCGCTGCTGTAAGGTTGTTGTCATTGTTTTATGAGTGCTGTTTTTTGTTAAAAATGAATCAGGAGAAAATTTTCTGCCTGTAACCGTTAACATTACATGATTTTAAGTTAAATAAATTATTTATTTTTTTATTTATTTCACCTTAATCATTAATTTTACTTATGCCTTTTTAAAAATCAAAGTAAATGTAAGGCAAACTCCCCTCAGGTGCTAGTAACCAGACTGCATAGAGACAGAGGGGTACAAAGACCAGTTTGATGGGCCAGTTAAATTGTATTTTTAACCGACCATTGAAGAAATAGGTTACAGCCATCAAAGCAGCTAGAGCTACTAGCATGGAGGCAAGTTGGTATTGGCTCATATTCAGAGCTTCCGCATAGACCTTTTGCCCAAACTGCACATCAGCAGTGTGACCCCAAAAGCGCTGAAATACTAAAGAAGAATCTTTGAAGTTAGGGAGGCGGAACCAGATCCAGGAAGTAAAGACCATCGTTTGGGTTAAAAACCAAGCAACAACTATACCTAGAGGATTTTGCCAAAAGTTGTCTATGGGTTCAAAGCGATCGCTAATCGCATCTGTAATTCGATGCACAGACAAGGCTAAACCGTGGAATAAACCCCAAACTATAAAACCCCAGGCTGATCCGTGCCAAATACCAGCAATCAGCATCACTATAAATAAATTCCCGCAAGTGTTTGTTAAACCCCGACGAGAACCACCCAAGGGAAAGTAAACATAGTTACGCAGCCAATCTCCTAGGGTAATGTGCCAGCGTCGCCAGAAGTCCGCAATGCTAGTACTGAAGTAGGGGAAGTCAAAATTTTCCGGTAAAACCAAGCCGAAGAGCATAGCGCTACCACGGGCCATGTCTACATAACCGTTGAAATCCAGATATAGCTGTAAACCGTAGGCAAATGTAGCTAACCAAAGATCAACACTACCCGCCCTTGGTAAGTTACCAAAACATAAATCGACAAAAACTCCTAGATGATCTGCCAAAATTCCTTTTTTGACTGCACCCCTAGCAATCAACCACAGTCCTTCCGCCACTCTATCGGTAGTCAGTGATTGTAGTGTATTGAATTGGTTGGCTATGTGATGATAGCGAGTAATTGGCCCAGAAATCAGTTTGGCAAAAAATAGTTTGTAGGTGGCAAATTTGAGAAATTGTTCAGAAGCCGGAGCGCCACGATAGACATCTATTAAATAGGAAATACATTCAAAGGTAAAAAATGAAATCCCCAGAGGCGCAATTAATTTAAAAGTAGTATTTGTTGAGTCTGAAGGTAAGTTAACAGCAAAATTCAATACATGGTGTAAATACTTAAAGCCTAGGAGCAGCAAAATATTTAATATTACACCTAGCCACAAAAGTTTTAGCCGTCGCTGATCCCATTCAACTTGGGCAAACTGCCACTCTTCATTAGAAATTCTCCCATCAAGATTATGTTCTCCTGGTGAGGTGTTTTTGCCAATCTCTAGACCTAAGCGAAAATTAATAAAAGTTAGCGCTAGTAGTAGTGGAACAAACTGAATTTGCAAAGAACCATAGAAAACGAGACTAGCAATCAACAGTGTCCACCACCGCAACTTTTGTTGGGGAAAAGTCCAATAAATTCCTAATACACTGAGTAAAAATAGTCCGTATACAATTGAAATAAAGTTCATTTGTCATTTGTCATTAGTTATTTGTTTAACTCAAATTATTTTGTGGGCCAGGAAATCATTGGGTCTTGAGCTAGTTTTTTTGAGACTTCGTAGGCACCAAAGCGGTTGAGGTGGCTGGGGTCAGAAAAATAGTCATTGGCTTTTGGCCATAGTTGACTGAGATCCCGGTAAATAAAGTTGGGAATAGCAGCAAAACTCAACATGTATTGTTGAAATTCTTGCTCATATTGTTTACGGACTGGGTCTAAATATTCTGCGGTGAGAGGCATGTTGACAAACACTACAGTAATTTTCTGAGACTGGGCAAACTGAATTACTGTTTGAAAAGCTGTATCTTGTACGCCTCCTACTTGGAAAGATTGATAGTCACTATCATAATTTCCGGAAACTTTGGAGTGTTTTTGATAGTATTTAGAGGGATTGAATCGGATAGATAAAGGCAAAAAGCCATCAAAGTCAACTGCTTGTAAGTAAGTATCTTCTTCAGAATTATTGGCTGCTGGCTGAGTTTTTGATGTAGACTGCAAGGAGCGATCGCTAGTCGAAATTACGGGATTTAATTGTTTGAGTAATAGCGTTTTAATCTCCTCACGACTTTGGTAGCTGATAGAAACAGCAGCTAACATCTGATTGAACATCTGATTAACAGCTTCATAGCTGTTTACCTCTTTTTTCTGCTGTTTAGGTTTTCCTTCTCCAGAAGTAGTGGTAGAGTCTTTAGGGGATTTGTGATTACCATCGGTTGCCTGTGCTTGTTTGTAACCTGGTGATGCAGCGATCGCTTTAAATGTCATATCTTCACGACCACTGTTAAAAGCCCGGGAACCATCTGCCCAAAGAATGAGCTTGGGTAGTTCTGATGGTTTTAGCACACGGCGAATTACAAAGTCTACAACCTGTGCTGTGGCACCATTAATCCCAAAGTTGAAGACATCAATACTTGGATAACCTTGAGTCGCCAAGGCTTGAGAAAGAGCAACTGGATCGATACCTCTGAGGGCGCGAGAAGAGCCAATAATTAATACTTGTGGCGGTTTACCAGTTTTAACCAGGCGTTGTTTATAGAGGGCTATTTGCTCATCTAACTGCCTAGCATTAAAACTGGGCATCCGCGATCGCGCTGCTAGTAAAATAGCAGTGGCTGTTGCCTTCTCTTTCAGGGGTGCGGCGGCTAAATTGTGGGCTGGAGTGTCATCACTTTGAGTAAAGCCAGAATTATTGAATCCAGGACTCTGACTCTGAGGTAATTTAGGCTTGGCAGTATCAGTAAAAAAGGCTGTTCTTTGGTGCTGTTTCTCTTGAGATAGTAAAGATGGCTGTGGAGTTGAGTTGGCAACTTTTAGCGGACTCGGTTTGGTGTGGGTAACAATTTGACCCAATACCCAATCGGTTTGCAGAGTCAACAATAATCCTAAGCTACCCCAAACTAGTGCCACCTTCAGTCCTTGAGCGTCGGGGATTAATTGTGTTGATTGGTTAATTTCTGTAAATAAATAAGTTCTTAATAGGAATTCTTTGGTTTTCGTCCTGGCTGTTGTTACCCAGTCCCGTGCAACATCTTTAACAAAAGTTTGCACGTCCTCTTTAGTTAAGTCGGGGCGGAAAATTGGCTCGTTAGTTTCAGACGGTAAAAGGTCATGAATGTAAATAGCAGTAGCCGCAAATTCGGGAGTGGCTTCTGGCACTAGACGCTGACGTGGCTCAAAGTCCTCGCCCTGATGCCAAAATGGTTCTTTGTTACCAGCACGACGACCATAGACACGCACCCCCAGAATATTGGAAATTTTTAATTGTCGAATAAATTGAGTAACAGTGGCTGCTACTTGTTTACTGGTTGGGCACACAGGAGCATCACACATTATGTGTAATAAATCACCCTTATGAAGCAAAAGTACGCGAATTCCCCCAATCTTGAGTCGTCGTTCTATATCAGGATTGAGTAACCGCTCCAGCAAAAAAGTGATAGCGGGTTCATCCCCAGCAGTTGCTAACTCTAGGGGTAAAGGAGCCAATGCAGGATGCTCTTTAGCAGGTAAAGTTAACCAGTCAACCCAAGCTGGTTGCTTCTCACCAGTTTTCTGTCCGTAGACAGTAGCAGCGAGAATGCCTTGGGGGGCGATCGCTTGTAATTCGGAGAGGATAGTCTGTAAACACAGCGTCTGATCTGGGGCTGGGGCGGTTGCTAGGGGGTCAAAAGCGGGAGTACAGAAGATATGTAGAGTTGATTCTTGCAGAGAAGCCTGCACAGCCACCTTTAACTCAGATAATGCTTCAGTTAACAACCGGGCGATCGCCTGGACATCTCCCCAACGTGCCCATTCTTTGAGCATCACCTCTGGGGGTGTCAAATCCACCCGCAATTGCCAATCAGGCTGAGTTTCGCCACTGACTTGAGAAACAATCACGGCATCTTGGTAGCCCGACAGCTTGAGATGTCTAAGCTTTTGGGCTATTGGCTCTCCTAGCAATGAAGCATCGGGACTATAAGCCGACTGGCAAAATATCCAGAGACGATTGGTGGTAGGTTGGTCTTTTTGTGTTGGTGGTTGGGGCTTGACTCTAACCTGTACCGCCACACCTAAACTACTGAGAGTTTCGCTAAGATAACGGGCGATCGCATCGAGATTTCCTTGTCTTGCCAAGCTTTCGTTGGAGACAATCATCGCCCCACTTGGTCGTCCAGATTTTTCGGCATCCTCTAGCAGAGCTTGACGCACCTGCTCTAAATGCCGATCTAGCTGATTTAAGTAAACCCGATGACACCATTGGGGTCGCGGCTCCCCTTTCTTTCGGCCATAGACCAATACTTGATATATTGAGGGTTGTTCACCTGTTAAGACTTGTAAATCTGTTTGCTGTAATGCTTGTAGCAAGTCAAACAGAGTGTGCCAACGTTGTGGACATTCCTGAGCTTCACAAAGAATGTGTAACTCATTTCCCCGCAACTGGACTTTCACCCCTAAAGTGTTAATCCCTGTTGCTTGGCTTACCCATTGCACTAAGGATTTTTGGCGATCTAGTATTGCTGTTTTCATGGGCAATTAACTTTACAGGAAACGAGTATTGGGGGATAGTGCCTGCACTTGTAAACTAGAACCATAGATTTATCACACCCTGAAGTTTGTTTTTAACACTTTTGTTACCTTATCAGTTGGCAAAATAGACCAAGATTGTTTCGCCCAGTTGCGAGCTATGCTGATATTGAGTTTCCCGTTTATTTTACCCGTCTGCAAACAACGAAAAATTAGCAATGCCTCCTCTAAATCAAACTCCTTCATCTCAGCCTGAACTAAATTTGTGTTTGTTTAACATTCCCCAATCTTTGCTTTTACAAATAGGTACAGCGTCCATACTACTGTTGTTGATCACAGGGCAAGCCGCTAATAGAACTCTAGAAGCTATAGGGCAAGCCAGCGAAGAATTATTTCGGGGCGATCGCTTACCCATACTCAACTTCCCAGACGATAAAGAATCAAATAACAGTTAAAAATTTTACTCTACAAATCATTGACTCAGGGTAAATCTCATGAGTATCAATGGCAAGACCTAAAATCCTCACCAATAATTGGCTTTACAAGCATAAAGAATATGAGTTCCCTGTTATACTCTTTATCTCAGGCTGTGAATATCTATCCCGCGTCCGAATTATTTTTGCGTCATCGCCTCCAATTAGTGGAGGAGTTGTGGGAGACAGTCCTGCGGCAAGAATGTGGTCAAAATATGGTGGATTTGTTGCGACAACTACGCGACCTGTGTTCGCCAGAAGGACAAGCCACTGATGACCAAGCTGCTTCTGCTGTCAAGTTGATTGAACAACTCAACATCAACGAAGCAATTCGTGCAGCTCGCGCTTTCGCTCTGTATTTCCAGCTGATCAACATCATAGAGCAGGAATATGAGCAACGGCAGCAATTGACTCGTTATTCTGAACTAGAAGCAGCAGCAGCAGAGCCGGAAAGCCAACCCAATATTAGTTATTCCTCAAATCAAGGAGAAGACGACGCTCTAGTAAACGGCCCCATAGGCGCAGATTTAATAGCGAAAAATTGGGTTACGAAACAGAAAGAGAAACAAAAAGGTACTTTTTCGGCTTTATTTCCCCATCTATTTAAACTGAACGTCCCACCACAGCAAATTCAACGCCTCATCGCCCAACTGGATGTACGCCTAGTCTTTACAGCTCACCCCACAGAAATTGTTCGCCATACCATCCGAGATAAGCAGCGACAGGTAGTTTTGCTTTTGCAGCATCTGGATACAGTGGAAAACCGCTCTGACAATACACCGGGTGGATACCCTTGGGAAGCAACAGAATTAAGAGAAAAATTGCTGGAAGAAATTCGTCTGTGGTGGCGTACTGATGAACTCCACCAGTTCAAGCCCACAGTATTGGATGAAGTAGATTATGCCTTGCACTACTTCCAAGAAGTACTATTTGATGGCATCCCCCAACTTTACAAACGCTTCACATACTCTCTGAAGAAAACCTTCCCTTGGCTAGAACCACCGCAGAAAAATTTCTGCTCTTTTGGTTCTTGGGTAGGTTCAGACAGAGATGGGAACCCCTCAGTCACACCAGAAACTACCTGGAAGACAGCCTGTTATCAACGCAAAATGGTGTTGGAGAGATATATTCAGTCAGTGAAAAAGCTGATTGAATTATTGAGTGTGTCGATGCACTGGAGCGATGTGCTACCAGACTTGCTGGAATCTCTGGAGTTAGATCAGTCGCAGTTGAGCGATGTATATGATTCACTGGCGTTGCGTTACCGCCAAGAACCCTATCGACTAAAGTTGTCTTATGTACGGAGACGTTTAGAAAATACCCGCGATCGCAATCTCGCTTTATACAAACGAGAAATGCCAACAAATGAACACACCCCTATGTATCGTTCGGGAACCGATTTTTTGGCAGAACTGCGGTTAATTCAGCACAACTTGACGGAGACAGGTTTAAGCTGTCGGGAACTGGAAAATCTAATTTGTCAGGTAGAAATTTTTGGCTTTGATCTCACGCAGTTGGATATTCGCCAAGAATCATCCCGCCACTCGGATGCACTCAACGAAATCCTGGAATACCTGCAAGTATTACCCCAACCTTATGACGAATTATCAGAAGCCCAGCGAGTAGCTTGGCTCACAGGCGAACTCCAAACCCGCAGGCCGCTAATTCCAGCAGAATTACCATTTTCAGACAAAACCAACGATATCATCCAAACCTTCCGCATTGTGCGATCGCTGCAACAAGAGTTTGGTGTCAACATCTGCCAAACTTACATTATCAGTATGTGCCGCGAAGTCAGCGACGTACTAGAAGTATTACTCCTAGCCAAAGAAGCCAGATTATTTGACCCCGCGATCGCTGTCGGGACAATTCAGGTAGTACCCCTGTTTGAAACGGTAGAAGACTTACAACGCTCACGCAGCGTCATGCGCCAACTGTTTGAACTACCCTTGTATCGCGCCTTATTAGCGGGAGGCTACGCCGCAATTAACCCCAACACAGAAGACTCTCCTCCCTCCCTCCCCCTCACCCTAAACTTGCAAGAAGTCATGCTGGGGTATTCTGACAGCAACAAAGACTCTGGTTTTTTAAGCAGCAACTGGGAAATTCACAAAGCTCAAAAATCCCTGCAAAAAATTGCTGAGGATTATGGTTTGAATTTACGGATTTTCCACGGACGCGGCGGTTCCGTGGGACGTGGCGGCGGCCCAGCTTATGAAGCTATTTTGGCTCAACCAGGTCACAGTATCAATGGACGCATCAAAATTACAGAACAAGGAGAAGTTTTAGCTTCCAAATACTCCTTGCTAGATTTGGCTTTATACAACCTAGAAACCATCACTACAGCCGTGATTCAAGCCAGTTTGCTCAAAACAGGGTTTGATGATATCCAACCCTGGAATGAGATTATGGAGGAACTAGCAGCGCGATCGCGTAGTCATTATCGCTCCTTAATCTATGAGCAACCAGACTTTATTGACTTTTTTCACCAAGTCACCCCCATAGAAGAAATTAGCCAATTGCAAATTAGCTCCCGTCCAGCACGTCGTCCCTCTGGTAAAAAAGATTTGAGTAGTCTTAGAGCCATTCCTTGGGTATTTAGCTGGACACAAACCCGCTTTTTGCTACCTTCTTGGTACGGTGTAGGAACAGCTTTACAAGCATTCTTGAAGGAAGAAGCAGAGGAACATCTCAAGTTACTCCGCTACTTTTATATCAAATGGCCTTTCTTCAAAATGGTGATTTCCAAAGCAGAAATGACCCTAGCAAAAGTAGACATGCAAATGGCGCGCCACTACGTCCAGGAATTATCAAATCCCGAAGACAGAGCTAGGTTTGAGCGAGTTTTCGAGCAAATTGCCAGTGAATTCTACCTCACTAGAGATTTAGTATTAAAAATTACTGGACATCATCGACTCTTAGATGGCGATCCTGTCTTACAGCGTTCAGTGCAATTACGTAATGGTACGATTGTCCCCCTAGGATTCATCCAAGTTTCCCTACTCAAGCGCCTGCGACAATCCCGCAACACTTCATCCACCTCTGGAGTCATCCACTCCCGTTACAGCAAAGGCGAATTACTGCGAGGAGCATTGTTAACCATTAACGGGATCGCCGCCGGGATGAGAAATACTGGTTGATCGGGTATGGAACATGGAAAAATGACCAAACACCCAATTCTAATTTGTACCTTTTTAGCCCTATCGTCGGGATTTTTTGGCAGCTACATCGGTGGACAACTGACCTTAATGCTCCATAGCCAGAAGTGCCAAAACCAACCTTGGGGCTTAAAGGAGATTTGCAATACTTGGGTGACTCCAGGGGCGATAGTCCAAGGTAGCACCAGGGGAATATGGACAGGTACAGTCTTGGGAGCGTTTGTCGGCGGTTTAGTGGCGCGTCAAGCACGTGATTAATCACAAGTCAACAGTTGACAGTTAGCAGTGAACCGTCAACTGTCAACTTTTAACTGTCAGTCGAAGCAGTCGGTGTTTGCAAATGACTCAAGGTTTTCCAAGAGCTAGTACTGGTATCAAAACAGCACCAAATTCCCTCGCCTTTTTCTCGATAGCAAAATAGAGTGCGATCGCTACCATTTAGGCAATCAGTTAAGAAATATACCATCCCTCGGAACGGATAAGTTTTACGGCTCAGGCGCTTGGCTACAGCTTGATTGGGACATTCGACAACGAAAACTGGTTCTTCATCTAGGTAAGCCAAAGAGAAGATACACATCCGCAAAATCGCTCTTAGCCAACTTTCAGAGTTGTCAAAATAATCATCGATGATTTTGTTTGTCAGAGCTTGTTCTAGAGTCCGGTCTTGGTTGTGAGGAGTTTGGGCGTCAGACATAGCATCACCATATTGCTACACCGTTGGTTTGAGATTAAACCAAAATTTGCAAAAGTGACAAGTTGTATAGACACATTTATTAGATAAAAAAGCGTCTAAGGGCTGGAAGCTAAGGACTTTGGTGTCAGCATGGCTGGTAAAATAGGTTTTTCACAGAATTCGCGGCATAGTCAAGGAATCAGGCAATAAGCAAAATTCTTCATTGTCTATTCTTTATAGCCTGCTCTTGACTGATGTTCCCATATTTAGTGATCTAATATACCTATAGCCTGAAGAGCAAATTGACATGACTGCTGAAACCAATCCAGTAAATCCCACAACCACAGGTGCTGATGCTATTGATGAAGCGATCGCGCAGGGAATAGATTTTGACGGTTCGCCAATTCCGACTGCCAAGCTAGAACTATATACCAAAGTCATGGCATTAGAGGCAAACAGACAGCGCAGTGGTGTATCAAATACCATGCGATCGCGCATTGTCCGCATTGGTGCAAAACATATTACCCAAGCAAAACTTGATCAATTGCTTGTAGATGCTGGATTTGCTCCTCTCAAAGAGAAAGAAATTGCCTTTTTTTATAGTGGTAAGTAGTGGGTTTTTTGTAAAGTAAAATCCCATCACTTGATGGTGCAATACTAATCAGATAAGCCCAAAAGCTCTTTAGGGAAGCTCATAAACCATTCTAATGGGTTTATGATTCGCTTGATAGAAATTTTTCACGACTATATCCCTTGCTGTATTTGGGGCGAACCAAGTAACCATCCATCTCTCCCTAAGAGGTTGTTTGAAAAGTCTAAATTAACACCAGCCCCGGTGATTAGAAATCGCGCGCCACTTGCTACAAGTCGGGGAATCCGACGACAGTCGCCTCTCCCAAGGGGAGACGCTGCGCGAACAAGTCGGGAAACCCGCCCACGGCGCTGTCTCCCCAAAGCAGTGGCTTGGCTATACAGACAAAACCTGCGGAGGCAGGTTTCAAATCCTTGATTTTGTGTTAGACCAGGTCGGTAGACTTTGCCTGTGTAGTAGCGAATTATATTCGCCCAAAACTTTTCAAACATCCTCTCAGATTAATCAAATTGCTATAAGTTGAGTAACATTACGCCAAAATGACCACACTAGCCCGGAAGAAACAGGTAAATTTTAAATTAAGTTCAACATATTTTAATTAGCTAACTAGTTGAGATCATGTTTTGCTTATTATCGATAATTAATTGATTCAATTGGGTAGCTAATTGTTATTTTCCATAACCATTGGATTTAATTTCCAGTCAAACTTTTGTGGAATAAAATTTCTTATGAATATAATGAAAACTACCAATTTACCTGCTGGTTTTGAATTGTTATCAGATGAAGAAACCTTTCTCAATGAATTAGTTGATGAACAAGATTTTTTAGTTGCTGCTGAAAGTGGAGATGTCTACCAGAAAACAAGGATTGAAATTAGCGAGACTACATTGGCTATATCACAGCAATATCCTCAACTAAAATCATCTGTCTTTGCATGGAATTCAAAACCAAAGTTTTGGACACAAAGAACTGTAAATATCAAAACTTTCATGTGAATCTCAACTATTAAAACAGACTAATATCGCCGTGAATTCAAAATTCGTCTTGAAAAGTTGAGCCACTCCGTTGCGGAGAGAAGTTGCTGGGGAGATGTTCTTTCCGGCAAACTTCGGGGGTTCCCCCCGTTGTAGGAAGTGGCATTCCTAGGTTGGGAAACCCGCCTACAGAACTTTTCGCAAAATTCAAAATGAATACAGCGTCAGGTTGTCGAACTCACATTCAAGTTGTTGACCGTTAACTGTGAGCAGTCAACAGTCAACAATGACAATATCATGTCTTTTTTCAATCAATTATGTTTTTAGTACAGACTAATATAAATATCCTCAGAATTAGCATTGAGGTAAGGAAGATACCATTTAATCCCCATTTGACTAAAAGATTGATCGATTGATTGCATTTTTTCTTCAGGAGTATTTTGACCTTTTCGCCAAGCATCCAATAACCCATCAGCTATAATTCGACAACGGTTAATTCCAAAACTTTCTTGAGCAGTAAATTTCCTATCTGGTTCTTCTGCCAAGCCTATTCCTGGTGCTAAAAATTTGCTGAATAATGGAATATTTCGGTGAAAATAAGGCTGGTTTACTACAAATAGATTTTGGACAACTTGTCTGATTTTTTGATAGTAACTCCGCTCAAAATATAAAACTCCAGAATCATAACGTAAGTATGTAGAAGGATGATAGAGAACCTTAAAAGTAAAGGGAATTCCGTCTTGATTTAGTTGTTCTGTCAGATTCCCCATAAGTGCGATCGCGCCTTCGGGTTGCAAGTTAAAATAGATGCGTACAATCGCAGAATCTATGTCTGATCTGCTTTGCCATTTCTGTCTGATATTACCAACTGCTACATAAAAGCCATTTTGCATCAGATTCTTAGGCATTCTGATATTAACAACATCACCAACAGTTGCAGATTGCTCCAGGGGTTGAAGATGGCGTTGGCGTTCGATATGTAGAATCAATCCACTTTTGCTCACAACCAGACTATCATCAGACTCTTGCTGGATGACTTGCCAACCCGGATCAAAATAGCCTGTACCATAATTACAGGCATGAAGTCGCTCGTAAAATGCTCGTTCTGCTCCTAGTGAAGTTTGATTCTGTAAATTGTGCTGTGGTGTTAAATCTGCTGAATTAGAGTTTTTAGCAAGACGCGATCGCAAAGAGCCATTGTAATAAATACCATAAATAAAATTTACAAGTAGCAAATTGAGATATTTTTGTTGCAACTGTTCTGGGAGTTTTTGAAACCGGACTGCTGTTTCTGTGGGGAGAACAAAGGGTTGATAATCAGGATGAAAAATACAAAAATTGGAATGAATCTCAATGTTGGTAATGATGTCTTCCAGTGCAGTCACCAATTGCTCAGAAGCATAATCAAGTAATTTAAACATACGTCAAACTAATTAGTTCACTTTCTGACATCCCCAAAAGAGTTAAAATTGCTTGCTGTGGTCGGCAAAGTAGGCTCTTAGCAACCTGAAGCATACAAATACCTGTATTATCGAAAGATTGATGATCTTGAATCATTGCTTCAATTTGCTGAATCAACGCTAGTCCTGAAAACTGGGTGACTCGTTGCAAAAAGTCAAGGCGGTATTGCAAAATTTGAGGAAAAGTATCAAGATAAGCAAGAATTAAGCTGACTAGTGAAGGTTGCAGTACTTCCAGTGGAATAGTCGCTAGACGCAGAGATTCTTCTAGTTTAATTGCTGGGTCTACAACTAAGCTACTTAGCCATATATTTAAATAGCTTGCTATTAAGTTTCCTAGGTCACAGGCTGGATCTCCCCATGCACAACGCTCCCAGTCAATGAATCGGAGAATACCATTATCTAGCTGTCTTCCTTGTGCAAGCAAATATTCAACATCCATGTGAATCAAAATATTATTCAACTTCAGATCGTTATGAGTTAAACAGCAAGGATACCAATGGGTTTCCAAGTCGGCGATCGCTTTTCTTAAACTCTCATAGCGTTGATAAAGAATAAAAAAATTTAGTGCATTTGCAGGTACTAAACCAAAAATATCAGGACTAATACGTCCTATTTTTTCAGCAGGATTCCCAAACTGATAGCGGACTTGATCCTCTGGTGTATAAGTGATGAAATCATAGTACTCTTGGTGATTGAAAGTTAGACTATGTAGCCTTGCCAAAATATTACCGATTCTAGCTGCTATTGTTGTAGAAAATGTTTGCTCTTTCTGGTAGAAATTAGCAAGGTCAAGGTAATCTATTAGGTATTTATAAACTAGTATAGAATTCTGTTGATCAAAATGTATAAGTTCTGAAACCAAAGAAGATAGGTACTTTAACTCAGGGAATTTATGGAATAATTCATAAAACTGCCATTCATTAAAGAATTCATTAGCTGGGTTATTTTTTTGATAGCAATGCTCCTGCTTTAGTAGTAAGTGACAATTATTTGCTAAACTAATTAATATATTAAAGTTTTTGGTAGATTCTTGTGTTTCTATTTGTTTAATTTCTGAATTTTCTTGGCTAACAATATTTAAATTAAGTAGATATTCTAAGGCATTACTACACGATAATAAAAATATCATTTTATATATTTAAAAGTTGTAAATATCACGAATTTAATAATGCAATATTAGATAAGAAACTGGCTTGTAGCCAGTTTCTAATTCCAAAACAATACCCGCCAATGTTGCTTTTATTTTCATTGGAATCTGCAAGTATTATAGATAATAAAAATCAGGTATTGTGGCCATTTTGGCACGTTTTTACAACGTCCTCACACTCAGCACTTGGGGTGGTGTCGAATCTGGAGGATAAATCACATCAACCTGTACCAGGCGCTGAGTGGAGGGTGGTAGCACAACTTTTAATAGTGGTTCTAAAACTTGACCAGTTCTATGCCACAAATGTACATAGCGCGTCTTTTTTTGTCCCTGGTCATCGACGTAGCGCAGCCGCACTGTACCACGGAAAAAAGGAAAATCTAAGGATGGCTTGCGGAAACGTAGACCACCTTGAGATAATTTGTCTTCCTTCAAAGGCGTTTCTAGGGTAACAGTAACTGTCTGGGGTTGCTTGGTATTATTGCTTAAGGGCAGGCTGAGGTTATATTCCACCCCATAATTACCGTGGGCTTCGTAGGCTGTATCTGGATAGCGTACCAACATCTTGGCTGTTTGATTTTGTCCGCTACCTAATTGCCCACCCTTGAGGGTATCTAAAGCATAGGAAATAGCCTGACCACGCTGAGGAATGGTAAGATTTTTAGCTTGAGGACGATCTACAAGGTTTGCTTGCCACTGGGAACCCTGAGATACACCAGCTACACGCCCATAAATCAGTGCCCCACTAGTAGCATTAGGAGGAGTAGGGATTTTATCTCGCGGCCCTGCAAAGTTGCCACTATTTAGTAAAGCTTGCCATTCTGTGAAAGTAGGTGCGCGTTCGCTACCATCAGGATTTTTCTTCGCAAACATTGCCAAACTAGCTGTATAAACTTTGCCTCCACTACGCAGGCGTAGGAAGCTAGACCGACCATTTACAGGCTTTTCCAGATTTTTGACAGGTATGGGATGATTCAGCAATAGTCGGCTTTGTCCTGCGGGAATTACCAACTTTGCCGGAAAATCAGCTTGGCGAACTCCCCGAAGGACATCAGCCACAGCACGCGCACCCGGCCCTGAATAAGTCTTACCATCATTATTTTCGATATAAGCAGGTAAGGTGACAAAGGGTGCATCCTGCATCAAATAACTCGCCGCCTGCAACACATCCACAGTCACGGATTTTTTGCCAGGGTTTTGCAGAACTACGCCTATATATAGAGTTTGTAAATCCTTGGGAGTGTGGGTATAGTGATGGGCAAATAAATCAAAGCGTCCCTGAAAAGGGAAATTCAGGTGCGCTGCTGGTGTTTTTTTGCCGTTGGGGGGAAAGGTAGAAAGTAAAATTCCCTCATTTTTAATCCATTCTGGACTGTTACTATTAAAAACAGGAATTTTATCTAGCTTGCCAGGTAACGCCCGGACTTCCCCTGGTTGAATGATTTCTTGAGGCTCTGATTTGGGAGAAGTTTGGGCGAGAAAGGTAGAATTATTTTGATAAGCAATAGAGCTAAAACTTTTGTATCCCAGAGTTTGAGAGATCGCAAGTCCTAATAAAAATAAGCATAAAGGTGTAATTAATTCGCTGGGAAGCTGCTTAGGCGACATAAGAATTTCTGTTTCAGGAAAGCGTAGTATCAAAGATGACTAGTTATTAATACAAGTTCCTGAAAGCTGATTTCTGAAAACTTTTAGGCATATTTACGTTTAGTATTAACCAAACTAGGATCAATATCCTGTAGTGTGGCACAACCACTCAGAGCCATAGCTATATCTAACTCATGTTGTAACAATGAAATGACGTGAGATACACCAAGTTTTCCACCTATTGCTAGTCCCCACAAAACAGGTCGCCCAATTAGTACTGCTTTTGCGCCCAACGCCAAGGCTTTGAGAATGTCTATACCCCGGCGGATACCTCCATCTAACAGCACTTCTACTTGACCATCAACTGCGGCTACTATCTCAGGTAAGGCGTCTAAAGATGCGATCGCTCCATCCAGTTGTCTACCACCATGATTGGAAACTACAATTGCTTTGGCTCCGTGTTCCACAGCCCGCACAGCATCATCTCCGCGTAAAATACCCTTGACCACCAAAGGTAATGGACTCAGAGACTGCAACCATTCCAAATCCCGCCAAGTTAGCGCTGGGTTGAGTTGTTGGGCAAAATAGGTAAATAAGCCAGATTCTCCTTGAATATGGGGAATATCTAGCCCGGTGGTGAGATTAGCTGCATGTAAGCCAGGGGGCAGGGTAAACTGATTACGCTGGTCACGCTCTCGCCGTCCTAGGACAGGAGCATCCACAGTTAAGCAAAGTGCTTTGTAGCCTGCGGCGTTGGCTCTTTCTACCAAAGCGCGAGTTAAACCCCGGTCTTTGTGGATGTAAAGCTGGAACCATTGCAAAGAATTAGGTAATGCCACCTCTTCCATAGTTTTTGTAGACAAGGTACTCAAAACCATACCCACACCTGCTGATGCTGCGGCTAAAGCTGTGACGACTTCGCCATCAGGATGTGCTAAACATTGAAAAGCCATCGGGGCAATTAGTAAGGGTAGTTGTAATGGTTGTCCTAAAATGGAGGTGTGTAAGTTGCGATCGCTCACATCCACCAACATCCGAGGGCGCAATTTGACTCGCTCAAAAGCAGCACGATTATCACGTAACGTCACCTCATCCCCAGCACCACTGCTGTAGTAATCCAGCGCCATTTGTGATAGACATTCTTTGGCTAATTGTTCGTATTCAAATAGGTTGATGGGATGGTGCATCTGGAATTGAGGATTAATTTGTCAACGCAGAGGGGCGCTGAGAAAGCAGAGTTGGTTTTCTACACCTGCCAATTTTAATTACCAGTTTCGCCAGCCACCTTTGGGTAAGGCTTCACCAGTGGTATTTTTCCCTGGGGTTTGCAGTAAAAGTTGATATTCTTGGCTACTAGCCCATTTGTCAATTTCTCTTGCCCGTAATACTGGTACTGGATGGGTTAACTGGGCTGTGCGGGCGGCTTTAACCATTTCGCCGAGTTCGGTCTTGCTGATATCATCGTAGGCGCGGGCTTGGGCTACGAAAGCATCGAGATTTAGTTGTGGTGCTAATCTGGGGGAACCACCCGCCAGCTTCATCAACACTGACATCACAACTTTGGGGTTTTGGGTGGCTAGCAAGGCGGCGCGATCGCAGGTAAACTCAGCACAGCGTACCCATTCTAAAAGCTGTGCCTGAATGGCTTGGGCAATAAAAGCTCCCACGTTCGGCAAAGCGGCGGCGGCTAATATTAAAACATTTACAGGCGTCAAGTACACACTGTGATCACACTTGAGATGCCCTAACTCATGGGCAATTACTGCCTGAATTTCCTCTGGTGTCAAAATATCAATCAGAGAGGTATGCACTACAATAAACGGCTGCTTACCCCGCATGGCAAACGTATAGGCATTAGGAGCGGGATGTTGCCGGATGTACAATTGGGGAGGCTCGATATCCAAAATTTTGCAAGCTTCTAGTAACAGATTGTGTAAATCAGGCAGTTGTTTTTCACCTACCAGTACACTAGCAGCAATATTTTCCACATAAAAAATTTGCTCTGCCATTGGCCCCAGCCAATTCCGTACCATCATATCTAAACCTGGTATCTGCTTGAGAGTGTTAGTAGCTTCCAAGTCTAGGGGATGACGAAATGAGTCAGCTTTTAAACCAATCAATGGAGTTCTTAAGAAAGACATGATGCTGCAAGCTTGATAATAAAAAAACTGTGGAATGAGCTGGTCAGATAAACAGCCTCCCACAGTTAGTATAACGATTTCAGCAGGTTGGGCATTGCCCACCTAACTACTAAGTGGTAATCGATGCTGGAGAATTATTAGCATCGGGAGCTAATTCTGCATCTGCTGGTACTTCGCTCACACGCGAGATTCTTGCTCCCAATCGCTGTAATTTGACATCGAGTCGGTCATAGCCACGATCAAGGTGATGTAATCCCTGAATTGTAGTTTGTCCTTCGGCTGCCAGTCCGGCTATAACTAAAGCTGCCGATGCCCGTAAGTCTGTACCTAACACTGGCGCCCCTGATAACATTGGCACCCCTCGGACAAAAGCCGCATTGCCTTTGACACGAATATCAGCCCCTAAGCGATTCAACTCAGAGGCATGACGTAAGCGATTTTCAAATACAGATTCGTTAATTAGACTGTCTCCTTCTGCCAAGGTTAGCAAAGCCATGAACGGTGCTTGCATATCCGTAGGAAAACCAGGATGGGGCAAGGTTTCAATGTCTGTAGCCTTGAGGGCTGTAGCTGGTAGAATGCGTAAGCAGTCTGGTGCTTCCTCAATAATCGGCACACCAATATCCCGCAATTTGGCAATCACTGGGATTAAATGGTCTGCACAGACTGGTGACAGAGTCAGTTCTGAGCGAGTGATGGCTCCTGCGACCAAAAATGTCCCTGTTTCAATGCGATCGGGGATGATACTATATTCAACCGAGTGTAATTTAGGCACACCGACAATCGTAATTGTACTTGTACCCGCACCCTGAATTTTCGCACCCATTGCATTGCAGAAATTCGCCAGATCAACTACTTCTGGCTCCCTGGCGGCGTTTTCGATGATTGTTTCGCCATCTGCTAGAGTAGCAGCCATCATCAACGTTTCTGTCGCTCCCACGCTAGGGGTATCCAAGTAAATCTTGGCCCCTTTTAACCTGCCACCACTACCAGGAACATAGGCATTACAAATCCCATGCTCAATTTGCACTTCGGCTCCCATAGCTTGCAGTCCCCGGACATGCAAATCTACTGGTCTAGCACCAATTGCACAACCACCAGGCAAGGGCATCTGTGCCACTCCTAATCGTGCCAAAATCGGGCCAATGGCAAAAAAACTTGCCCGCAGTTGTGTTACCAGTTCATAGGGAGCCTTTGATGTGGTAATTTCGCTGGCATTGATATCTAAAGTGTCGCCTTGTCGTGTTAAACGTACACCTAAAGCCAAGAGAACTTGGCCCATCCGCTCTACGTCCGCCAATAAGGGAACGTTCTGAATCCGACAGTCTCCTGAACATAGCAAGGTTCCAGCCATGATTACCAGTGCTGAATTTTTTGCCCCGCTAATTTTTACATGGCCTCGCAAAGGATGCCCACCCCAAATTTGCAAGACTGAGGAGTCTGCTTCTAAGGGGGATTTAGCATCTGGTAAGCCGCTAGAAGGATTAATAAGCCTACCTCCAAAATAAATACGTAAATTTTAAAGGTTTGAAGTTGGTTTCGATTCTACAGTAAAGATTTGATTTATCTACATTTTGTCCCTAAATCTAGCATCAAGAAACTATTTTTTTTGGTGTTATTTAACGGGTGAAAACCATTAGGCACCAGCTTTCTAGGAGTTTAAAAATTTTGCCTAAAACTCATATTTCATCTACATCTTGTAGCAAAACTCTATACTCAGTAAGGGCAAGACATATTTCCTGATCAAGACGGACACTGCATTTGACAAACACTGCAAAATAAGTAATAATAGGAAATTGTCAATAACCACGACATATACGCGGAACTGGCGGAATTGGCAGACGCGCTAGATTCAGGTTCTAGTGCCGCAAGGCTTCCGGGTTCAAGTCCCGGGTTCCGCATTCGAGCCAGGAGTACTGAGTCCCCCTTAAGGAAATAAAACTCAGCACTGTCATGTTGACAAGTTTACAAAATCCTCTAGTCAAGCAAATCCGCAAGCTGCACGCCGCTAAAGAGCGGCACAGGCAAGAGTTATTTTTGTTGGAAGGAACCCACCTGTTGGCAGAAGCTTGTGCGGTGAATTACCCTCTAGTAGTAGTGTGTTGTACCCCCGAATGGCAAACTGCTCATCCCTTGTTGTGGGCGGAAGCTTGTAGCCACAGCGATCGCACAGAAATTGTGAGCAAGGAAGTTTTAACAGCGATCGCCACTACAATACAACCGGATGGCGTGGTGGCGATGGCGAAACGATGTCACAGCCAAATCCCAGTGCCTATGACGGGTTTAGTGCTAGCCTTAGAAACTATTCAAGACCCCGGTAATCTGGGGACAATGATTCGCACGGCGGCGGCGGCTGGGGCATCGGGTTTGTGGATGAGTGGGGATAGTGTAGATTTAGATAATCCTAAAGTCCTGCGTGCTTCGGCTGGGCAATGGTTTCGCCTAGCAATGGCAGTTAGCGAAGATTTAACAGCTACAGTCCAAGCAAGTCAAGCTCAGGGAATGCAGGTAGTAGCAACCTTGCCTACCGCCACTTTAACTTACTGGGAAGTAGACTGGCGAAAACCCAGCTTAATTTTACTAGGCAATGAAGGTGCTGGATTGTCGCCAGATTTAGCAGCAATGGCAGACCAACAAGTGAAAATTCCCCTGAGTCCAGGAGTAGAATCGTTGAATGTAGCGATCGCCGCAGCCTTAATGTTATATGAAGCGCGGCGGCAAATAATTTATCAATAAGGAATTTTATATTTTCGCGCTTATTTTTTCTTTTCTTCCAGGTATTGCTCAATATCAGCAACCGCCTCCTCTAAAGCTTCTAAATCAATCGGGGTCAAATCTTCCTCTAGCTGGAGGGGTGCTGTGACAACTTCAGCCTCAGCCGAATTTTCTTGTAAAATATCCTCCAATTGATGAAGAGATGCTTGAAACTCTTGAGCAGCGGACTGGCGCTGTTGATCTTGATTTTGCTCCATAATTTTGACCTGGGAATCTTGATGTATTGGTGTAACCTTGATGGCAGTACCTACAGCTTGATATTTTGCACATTTAATATCATAGTCTGCACATAGCTGATCGTGTTCGCTTGAACACTTACTTAATATAGGGCTTGCTGAAAAAGTCTGCTCGTAGGGATAAGGAACACTTCTTGAGCTTCACAGTGACTATAGAGAACAGTTTCAGCTACACAATGTAGGCAGAATATCTTTGAAAGAATAGAGATTTTGATCCAGATAGGAGGCGATCTGATGCTTGAAACCACTATCCTCGAACACCTCCAACAACTGCCTGAATCGCTCCAGCAGGAATGTTTGTGGACGTGATTGATTTCACTTTTTGTGGTAGCGTAGGCTAGCAAATACCGCAGGCACCGCCCCTGGAAGTACAGCGATCGCTTTTTTTGCTGCAAGTGTTAGGCTCAAAACTCTGAGTTTTCAGGGTTCTGTGGAATACTCTGCATTTAGGGTTGGAAAACGGAGTATGATTGTGAAATATAGTCGAGAGTTGGTGCAAGCAAGTAAGTAAAAATATTTCACCAGATATGCCTCAGTCGATCGCTACGATTTCGCTTGCAGAATTTCTCGCTCAACCCAATATTGAGGCTTCCCCAGCATGGGAATTAATTGATGGGCGAGCCGTGCAAAAAACAATGCCAACTCTTTTTCACTCACGGCTACAACACAACCTCGTCAATTATATCAACCATCGCACCGATCAATTTGAAGCTGTGCAGGAGCTACGTTGCATCGTACCTCCCTACTCACCAGTACCAGATATTGCCGTCATTGCCTGCGATCGCCTTGGTGATGAGGACGGCCCATTCAATGGAGCGCCAGATTGGTTAATTGAAATTCGCTCGCCTGACCAAAGCACCTTAGACTTACAAAATCAGATTCTCCACTGCCTCAGTCATGGAACGCGACTAGCCTGGTTAATCGATCTTGCTCGTCAGCAGATATGGGTCTGGCAAGGAGATGACTTACCCCTAGTCTTTGCGGGAACAGACTGTCTACCCAGCTTAGGTATTCTCCCTGAACTGACAGTGAATGCTGTAATAGCTATGACCCACCGACAATAGCTGGCGATCTTTGCACTAATCCCAACCACGTTCTAGAAATGTGAATGCGATCGCCTATTTTTGATCTTCAAGACCGATTAGGACAAATATCAGCAGCTTCTTCAGGGTGGCTAGCAACGTAATCTTTCAGCCATGCACATCCGCGCTTGAGTAAATCATCTAGCTCACCGCGTCTGAGTAAATTATCTTGCCCTTCAATTTTCCACAATCGAACTTTACCATAAGGATCATCTGCTGTTACCAGGAATTTACCATCTGGGGTAAAATTTACACTCCTGATCCAGGGGCCTGCATTGACTCCATAGGGAGCAAATTGAGCTACCTTCAAGCCTGATAAAGTCCAGAGTTGGGCTGTACCATCAAGGCCAGCTGTTCCTAGAAGTTGACCATTACGGCTAAAACTTACCTGTTCAATCCGAGCATTCCTGTTATCGTTAGCAGAAATTCTCAGCAATTCTTTACCAGACAAATCCCACAGCCGGACAGTAGCAACATAGTCATCTACGGCTGTAGCAATTCGCTTCCCATCTGGGCTAAATATTAAACTCCTAGTTACATAATGGGTTCTCCATTGTGCCAACTTATTCCCCTGCAAATTCCAAATCGCTATACCATTTGCAAAACCAGGAATTATTCCAGCAATACGTTGACCATCAGGACTGAAAATCGCGTAACCACTTCCAGCCCATTGGGTTAGGATTTTGGGGGTCGATTTGCCAGAGATGTCCCATATCCGAATCATGTTGTCATATCCTGCTGTGAGCAGTCGTTGGTTATCTGGGCTAAAACTGACACTCGTGACCAGCTGACGAGAGTGGGCTGACCATTGAAGGATACGTTGTCGTTTACCGGAACTATCCCAAATCTCAACATCACCATCCTGATAGCCAATAGCTAGAAATTCACCTTTGCGATCAAAGTTAATGCTGGTAACGTTTTTGAATTCAGCAATCTTTTTACCGAATAAATCCCAGATGCGAGCTATTCTTTTTTCCCCCCACGTTGCAATATGCTGCTTATCTGGACTGACGTAAACTTGCCACCATCTTACTCCAGACTGCTCAAACTCAGGATAAGCGCTCCACGATCGCTCTGTTTCTGATGAACCGGATTTTTCTGCCAAATCCCAAATCACAGCCTTGACTGTATTAGTTGTAATTAGCCGTTTTCCATCTGGGCTAAAGCTCACATCCGCAGCATAGTTATTATCATAGAGACCAGGAACATCACCCTGAAGATTCGGGTTATAAGTTATTAGCCTTTTCCCCGACAAATCCAATATTCTTCCACTTATTGCTAGACGTTTTCCATCAGGGCTGAAACTGATGCCATAAGCAACGAGATTGGGATCAGATTCGTTATTAGTCTTGAGATTAGGAATTATACCCTGTAGTTGTCCAGATATGCTCCATCGTTTCATCTCCTTGCCATTTAAGGCTGTTACTAATTGGTTTCTATCTTTTGGGTTAAACCTAACGCTCACACCGAGAGGCACAACATGCGAATCAACAAATCTTTTTTCTGGAGGTTCTTGCCATTCTGGATATGCTTGCCATTCATGCTGTTTTTTTTCAGCTAAGAATAACAGGCGTTTAAGAAGACGCATTCTATGTCTGTCTTAAACAACTTAAACAATCCTGCTAACGCTGTAGAACTGACCAGTTGCATCTGCCCTACTTCGTTTTCTAGTGCTAACCCCTGACTCCCCCCACCATGCCCTGAAAAATGAACGATATCAGGAGTATGATCCAAGAGAATCGGCTGTAGATCGTCCACTCGCACTGCCCAACGAGTCATGATTTCAAACTCGTCTCGATTTTTGGACTGATCCAACGCCGCCTGAATTTCCCTTACCTCTTCACCTAGGCGCAATTCGTTTGTATTTTTTGGGTTCGCACTCAGAATTAATATCTTTTTCACAGAAATCACTCTGGAGGGGGATGATTAGAAGCTACAAACAAGTGCTGCTCTATTTTGGTTATTTTATTAATTCTTAAGGATTGCCTTAAAAATTCTCCATTGAAAAGGTGAAAAGGGCGATCGCATAATAGGTTCTTAAGTTGTGTCACAGACGCAGCCGTGCTAGTACTTTGTCAAGTTTAAATTGAGGAATCAATCAATTTTTGATTCTTTTTACTTTGCACTCTACTCTACGAGAAGCCGCTGCGCGTCTATGTCACTTTATCCTGCAAAACTAATTTGACAAGCTACTAGGTCTATTTGGTCAAAAACTTCTCTAACAACACAGAGGGAATCGGTCGAGGACGCATATTTTTGGCCTCTACCCAAACCCATAGTGCCTCAGCCGTCACTAACAAATCATCTTCGCTTTGTTTGCGAATTTCGTACCGCCGATAAGCACGAGTACCACGGATTTCCCTGAGCCAAGTCGTCACTTCCAAGGTATCACCTGCTACAGATGGGCGCAGATAGTCAATTTCCACTCGCCGCATCACAAATACACCACCCAATTCCCGATAAAGATCCAGTGTTAAACCCAGATGTTCCGAGTGTTCAATAGCTGCCTGTTCTAAATAATTTTGGTAAACTGCGTTGTTGACGTGTCCTAAAGCATCCATTTCATAGTGTCGAACACGCAATAGAGACGTCACTGACCCCCGACTGAAGATCGGGGGCTTGGAAACAGCCAGGTTTCCGTAGTAGTGACTAGACCAAGAGCCGATAACAGTTACGGACGTTCGGGTGTTTCCCTAGCTCGAACCTCTCTAAGCCTTCTGGCTGAAGGC
>JAESGB010000177.1_pt1 | contig 24084 bp, 29 predicted proteins | sample 9266211 | NCBI WGS metagenome assembly JAESGB01 (sample SAMN14514844, study PRJNA621659) | algae metagenome | isolation source: Goleter apudmare HA4340-LM2 and co-occurring heterotrophs from cave wall... | place: USA: Maniniholo cave, Kauai, Hawaii | collected 2009-07-28 | reverse complement strand
ACAACGGCGTGGTCGCGGCGCGGGTCGATTTCGCGCTCGCGCCGAAGTGACCAACAGTCGTTCGGATATCACCAGCACCCTTAGACATAGGTTTTGAGAAGCCGACTACATTCTCTCTTCACCATCCTTTGCGGGAATTTCGATCGTGACAACGCGCCGCCCGCCGGCCGGGTCGAAGACGGCGAATGAGTTGGCTAAGAGCCCTGGCTCGGGTATTGCTTGCTCAGGCGACGTACAACCGACACAAGCTTCGCGAGCGTTGGGTCGCGGATCGGTTCGGTGACGCGGAGTTCGCGACTGCGGCCGGCGATGGTCAGCCCAACCGTATAGGTGCGCGCATCCGGCCCCGCGCTGTCGTTTGCAGGCGTGCAGCTGAAGAAGTCCGCCTGATCGGCGAGACTGGCGATCTCCTGACTTTCCGGGGTGGTGAGATCGTCAAACGAGACCGTCTGCTCCTTCGCCAGTCCGGGGAAATGGGCAAGACCGCCCTCGATGCACAAGCGGACCTCACCTTTTACTGTCTCGTCCAAGGCCTTGCCCTTCTGCATCAGATCACTCCAACTATGCTCCGGGCCTCGGTGGCAGCGGCGCATCGTACAGATTTATCCAGCGCATGCCCATGCGTTGCCATGCTTTAGGAGCAGAGCGCCTCACCATAGCACTTGTGCGACCTTGCCGTTCTGCATAACATCATATCTGAATTATTGAAGGTGTGCACACGTGCATATTATCACGCTCGCAGCTCAAAAGGGTGGCGTTGGCAAAACGACGCTCGCGGTGAATTTGGCGGTCGCTGCTGAAGCGGTCGGGATCAAGACGGCTCTCTTTGATCTCGACCCGCAGGAGAGCGCGACCGCTTGGAGCGAGCGACGAACGGCCGAGCTGCCGCACGTCGAGCCAATCAGTGCGAGACGCCTCGACCAAGCGATTGATGCGGCTGAGGCTAACGGCTTTGCACTTACTATCATCGACACACCGCCAGCGGCGGGCGCGGAAGCCGCCGCAGCGGCGCAGCGTGCCGATCTGGTCGTTATCCCCTGCCGTCCGTCATTGATCGATCTCGATGCGATTAAGCGCACGGCACAGCTTATCACCAGCACGGGGCGAACGGGCGTGGTCGTGCTGAATGCCGCCCCCCCTACGGCAACCACGTTGCTGGACGATGCCAGAACGCTTGCTGAGGCAACCGGCTTACGGGTGGCGCGTGCCGTATTGCGGGAGCGCAGCGCCTACCGAGCGGCATGGCCTTACGGCTTGGGCGTCATCGAGCATGAGCCGGAAGGTAAAGCTGCTTTGGAAATTGCAGCCTTGCAGAAGCACATATTTGATGATGTGATGAATTGCACACCTGCAAATGTGAAGGCTTGATTATGGCGAAACGGACTTCTCTGCTGGGACCGGCAGTAGCGCCCCCCTCCCCTCGCGACCCAGAGCCGGACCATCAGCCGGCTCCGCCGACATCGCCATCGAGTGCAGCACGATCGAGCGGAAAGCGGCCGGGAAAGTATCACCTCGGCGCATATTTCGATCCGGCCGATCCTACGGCAGAGGCGTTTCGCGTATTGGCAGCGCGAACCCGGCGGAGTCATCAAGACCTACTTGCCGAGGCGATCAGCGAGTTGGTCGCCAAGTATGATGCCGACAAGCAATTCGGCCGTGTGTGATAATGTGCACATCTGCAACTATGCAGGACGGCAGGATTGAAGCGGCATGACCAAGCGTCAAAATCCCAACCCTGAGTTTGATCTATTCATCCCGTTGATGGGCGACCTCCCGCTTAAGGATCAGCGGGAAACCATGGAGCGGCCGTTCTTCTCGCTCCAGAAGCGCAAGCGGGTGAAGCCGATCGAATATAGCAGCCCGGACGGCGAGACATGGGTGAAGATCGAGGCGATCCCTGCCTACGGCATGGCGACGATCTGGGACGCCGATATCCTGATATGGGCGGCGTCCACACTCAACCGAATGCGGGAGCAGGGGGTCAACGACCTTCCCCGGACACTTAAAACAACGTCCTATGACCTGTTGCGGGCGATCAAGCGCGACACCAGCGGCCGGGCCTATCAGGAGTTGCAGGCCGCACTCCAGCGGCTTCAGACGACCTCCATATCGACCTCGATCCGCGCGCCCAAGCGGCGGACCAAGGCCGGTTTCAACTGGCTCGACAAATGGACGCTGGAGGTGGACCCGGACACTGACCAACCGCGCGGGATGACCATTACGCTGTCGGACTGGGTTTATGAGGGGATTATGGGGGAGCGGTCGCTGCTCACCATGCACCAGGATTATTTCCTGCTGACCGGGGGGCTGGAACGCGCCCTGTATCGTATCGCGCGCAAGCACGCCGGCAACCAGAAGGGCGGGTGGACGTGTCGCGTCGAGGTGCTGCGCGACAAGACCGGCAGCGACAGCAAACCAAAAGAGTTCAACCGGATGCTGCGCAAAGTGGTGGAGGCCGACCAGCTCCCCGATTATGCGATGCAGATGGCCGCAACAGCTGATGGCAGTCCTGCCGTGCTGTTTCGACTTCGGGGTGAAGCGGAGGCGCTGGCACTGACTGCCAAGTTGGAAGCCGAGCAAGAGCGGCGGAACCGATTCGATGCCGATCGCCGCCGCGCCGCCGAGGTGGACGACTTGATGGACAAGCTCGCCGGAGAACGCTGACTATCGTGGTATCACACACCGCAAGGCCCATCCGTATCAGAGGTGAAGGCGGGCAGCAGGCGTTGAGAGTGTGGATCGAGCAATAATCTACCCGCAAAGAGGCAAGCGATCATCGTGGGATCACACACCCGGGCGTCGTGGGATCACACACCGCACTATCGTGGGATCACACACCGAATCACGTGGGATCACACACCAGACAGCTTCTCAAGATATTACGAATACACGGTTTTTTGGTCGCTTTTCGACACTTAACCTTCTTAACGATTCCTATTTAACAGAATCACTTAACCCCAAGACCCGGCTAAAAAGGAAGGAAAGGGAATGCGGAATTGCCCCTTGGGGCAATGGCCCTTCGTTGCGTGCCGGCTATCGCCGTCACAGGACCGGCCTAACGGCCGCAGGCTTCCAGGAGAAGCCAAGCCGATCCGGCGGTGTGTACCTGTCAACGTCCCGCCCGTTGAAAGGACAGGGTGGGGATACCCCGAACCGATCGTCGGTTTCGCCGGTGTGTGCGATCATGCCGGATCGTAGAGGCCATCGAACGCGCGTTCGGCATCGTAGCAGATGTTCGCGACGTTAACCGGGTGGACGTTATCGCCGGCAAATGCGCCTGGGCATCGCCTCGATGGGCGGTCCTAAAACTGTGATTACGAACAGTCTTGAGAGAGAAGCTCGCCGAGCAAGGCCACCGGATCGACCCCGATCGCCACGGCGACCGCGACATATTCATCCACGCTCAGCTGGCGCTCGCCGGTTTCGTAGCGGGATACATAGGCCTGCTGCCATCCGAGCCGCTTCGCGAGGTCGACCTGACGAAGCCTGGCATCCCGCCGTGCCACGGTCAGCGCAGCGACGATGCGGGCGTGCAAATCGGATGGGACAGGGGAGGCGGGCACCCCGAAGCATCTAGACCGGCTTGAGCTATATACGGAAAGCGTATATCTTCTAGGCTTCCGATCGGGAGTGCTGACATGAGACTGCTCGAGCGCATCGCCACCTGGTTCGACGACTGGAAGCTTCCGGGTCGCTCGGGAATTGACAGCGACGGCACGGATATCAATCCGGCGACCGGATTGCCGACGCTCGCGGGCGCGGGTACCCCCGACGTCGTCGGCAATCCTTATGGTTCCACCAGGCCGCACGATTACGAATCCGACTGCCAGCGCCACGATCGCTGGGACAGCAGTGCTCATGACCATTTCCAGCATTACGACAGCTGGTCGGCGAGCAGCCATGATCCCTGGCGTGACTGAGCGCGTCCCGGTGGCCGACCGGCTGATCGCGCGATGGGAAGTGAGCCAGCTGAACGTCGTCCCTTATGCGATCAGCGCCATATCCTTCCTGCCGATGCTGATCGTGACGATCGGTATCGCCAAGGCGATCGGCACCAGACCGGTCGTCATGGGACGAGGCATGCTCGTCATCTGGGTAGCCCTGTTCGTAACCGAGATGGGGCGAGGGATCTGGACGCTGCGGCACCGTTACGCCTCGCCGCGCTGGCTGCGCGCGGTTCATGCCGCGGTCGGTGACGACCTGGCCGTTCACGCGCTTGCCGAGCTGATGCGCCAGCATCGGTACGAACCCGATTATGTCCTTCTGAGATCCGACATGACCAGCGCGGTCCAGCAGGAATACGCCCGGCGCAAGGACGCGGCTCGACGTGCCGAGGGTATCCGGGTGATGGAGGAACCGGATCCTGCCCCGGGTCCGGAGCCGGAAGGCAGCGACCCCCGTATCGGCGAAGATCAACGGGCCCGGGCACGCGAGCGTCGTGCTGCCAGGAAGATACTGGCGGCGACGGCGCCAGTGACAGGCGATATGTCCTGCGGCTCACCCTGGAGCCGGCTGCCGCACCGTCGAGAAGACGGTCCGGGTAGAATGACAGTTCGCTTGCTGGCCGGCTGACACGCCGGCCCGGGTGCCCCGCCGGAAACCGGAATGAATGCCAGGGCACCACGACATCGATACGGCAGCATCCGGATCGTGCAGGGAAGGAGCGAGCACACACCACGCTATGGATAGCGGCCGTGTTACGAGCGTAAAGCCGTGGTCTATCATTGCTGTAGCAGGATATCGGCTGGGCTGCGGGTTCCGCAAAAGCTGCCTCGTAACGTGCTACAAGGGTGCTACGGCGCTACGGACGCCGTCATTTACCGGGCCGCGCAGCGACAAGAGGATCTCAAGCAAGCGACCGGTGCGCCGGCAGCGGCCGATGACGAGCCCGGATGCTCGCGCCCGCTTTCGTGCGGTCAGAAGGTGCCGGGTGGTCGTGCGCGGAAGCGGCGCCGGTCGAAGAACCAGATCAGCATGATTGCGCCGGTAACAGCTGCGGCGACCCAGCAGATAGCCGCGAGGGCAGGGGCATAGCCCAGCAGACGGGCCGCCAGCCCTGCCAGCAGCAGTCCTGCGCACAGCGCCGCCAGTCGGCGCACGACCGGCCAGTTGCGCCGCTTGAACCCGACTCGCCGCGTCTCGGCCGTCCAGGCCGCCAGCTGTTCATCTCTGGATCCGCTCATCTCAGTCCCCCTGCGACAAGGCGAGCAGTGTGCCGCGCAGCTGCTTGCGGTTGGCGGCGCCCGCGTCCGCTCCTCCGTCGTATAGTACGCGCGCGAGCGCCTGGCTGCGTTCGTCAGGCAGCTTCAGCCCGACGTCCCTGCAGACGGCGTCCACGTCGCCGCGCAGGCGATCGAGCCGGTCCCAGTCGACCGGCCCGTAGTAGCTCCGGGGCACGGTGTCCTCGCCCAGGATCACCCATTCGGGATCGACGTCGTAATCGCGCCGGAGCTTCGCCATCAGGGCGACCGGCGGCTCGGCCCCGCCCAGTTCCCAGCTGACCAGCGCGCGCTTCGAATAGCCCAGCGCCTTCGCGAACGCTTCCTGTCCCAACCCGGTCCTGAGCCGTACCGCCTTGATCCGCTCGCCGATGGTGGATGCGTCGCTCACGTCTTCATAATCTTTGCTTTATCCTGCTCACTATGGCGCAATCATGCCACTATGCTATCATGACATGGGAGCGGTGCCGGCGACCAGCATTTCGCCGGACAGGGGCAGTGATTCATGGGCGGTCAGGTCAATGTACGGCTCGGGGACGGCGACGATGCGGACCTCACCCGTTGCGCGGCCGAGCGTGGCGTCGAGCGCGCCACCTTGGCCAAATCGTTCGTTCGGGAATGTCTCGATGCGTGGCGGGAGGGGCGGGCCGTATTCGAACGGCCTGAGCAACTGGGCCCCGGTGACGTCGTCGCCTTCGGCGCCAGGCTGGACAAGGCGGTCATGGAGATCGACCGCATCGCGCAGGCCTGGGCAGCGCATGAGAGCGACATGCACAGGCTGGAGCGTGAGGACCAGCTGGCGCTGACGCGGGCCCGGACCGAGTTCATCAAGGGCATGCCGGAACGCATCACGGCCAGCTTCAATCCGATCAGGGCGGAGATGCGATTGCTTGCCGAACGGATCGACAGGCAGCCGCGCCTGGATGCCATCGAGGAACGGCAGCGCGACCACACCGAGGCGTTGCGGGAGAACACCGCCGCCTTCAGGAGCCTCGAGCAGCAGCCACGGACGAAGGTCAGCTACACCGTCTGGGACAGGGACTGGTCGGGTCGCAAGGTCGGTGCGGCGCTGTCGGTCGTATGGTTACTCTGCGTCGGCAGCTATTTCTTCGCGGCGATGGCGCTGCCGCCGTCGTGGTTCGCGGTCCGCTCGGCCAATTTCCTGCTGGGCGGCGGGGATCAGGCGGTCTGCGCGCTGGTGAACTACCGGCTCGCGACCGACAGCTGCCGGACGCAGTTCGAGGGCAAGGCAGGCAAGGTTGTGGTGCGGGCGAGGCCCGGCACGTCGCAGGGCCGACAATGATCTCGGTCGCTGCGGTCGGTTCGGCCTCCGACGCAGCCGCCTATTACGCCCGGGACAATTATTACACCGCCGATCAGGCCGAAGGTGCCAGCGCCTGGGCAGGCGAGGGGGCGGCCGAGCTGGGCCTGTCCGGGCCGGTCGACGCGGAGCAGTTCGAGAAGGTGCTCGCCGGCGAACTCCCCAATGGCGTCGTGCTGGACGCCAAACGGGGTGAGCATCGGGCGGGCTGGGACGTTACCATGTCCGTGCCCAAGTCGGTGTCGATCCTCGCGCTGGTGGGAGGCGACGGTCGGTTGGTGACCGCGGTGCGGGACGCGGCTGCTGCGACCCTCGCCTGGACGGAACGCAACATTGCGGAAGGGCGGGTCTGGAACGGCAGGGGACAGGTGCCCGAGACGACCGCCCGGTTCGTCGCCGCGACCTTCCTTCACGACGTGAACCGCGGCGGCGAGCCACAGCTGCACGTTCACAACGTCATCGCCAACGCGACCCGCACCGCCGACGGCAAATGGCGGGCGCTGCACGCGGACCAGCTGTACGAGCGCCAGCATGTCATGGATGCGGTGTTCCTGTCGGCGCTCCGCAGCCGTGTCGAGACGCTCGGCTTCGCCACCATCCCCCGGCACGACGGCCGCAACGGTGCCTTCGAGATCGCCGGCGTGTCCCGCGCGGTGGTGGAAGCATTCTCCGGCCGCTCGGCCGAGATCGACGCGTACATCAAGGCGCGCGGACTGGAGAACACGGCGCAGACGCGCGAATATGCGGCGCTGGCGACCCGCGACCCCAAATCGCCCGAACTCGCGCCGGAACAGCGCGCGGAAGGGTGGCGGCGGTTGGCCGCGGAGAAGGGGCTGGATCCGGGAGCGTTGGTGAAGGGCGCGCTGGCAGAGGCGGGACGGGGGCATGACGTGTGGACGCGCACGGTGCGGGGCGTGCGCGGCATAGGAGAGCGCGGGCTGGCCATCGCCGGCCGCATGGGGCTGACCCCGCGGGACGGCGACCCGCTGGTGCCTGAGCGACTGGGACGACTGGAGCCGCGCGCCTATGCCGCGGCGCAGGCGGTCGCGTCGGCGGTGCGGGATCTCGGCGAGCGGGAGGCGGCGTTCGACCGGCTCGAGCTGATCCGCGAGAGCCTGTCGCGCGGCGGACCGGTGACGGTCGCCGATGTCGAGGCCCGGCTGGCGCTGCTGGAGGCGAAAGGTCTGTTGCTCGGCGACGGCGATCGGATGGTGACGACGCAGGGCGCCGTGCGGCTCGAGCAGGCGTACCTTGCCACCGTCAGGGCGGGGAGTGGGCAGTCCGCTCCGATCGTCCCACCTGTCGATGCCGCGATCCGCGTGCAGGAAGCGGCACGCGAGTTGGGGCTGCATCGGCTCAATGCGGATCAGGAAGCCGCGGCCGTGCTGATGCTGTCCGCGTCCGACCGGGTGGTGAACGTGCAGGGCGGATCGGGACGCGGCAAGTCTACCGCGATGGCGCCGGTGACCGCGGTGGCGAAGGCGGAGGGCCGGGCGGTGATCGGGCTCGCCGTTGCCAGCGTGAAGGCGAGCGAGTTCGGCCGCGATACCGGCGCCGACGTGAGCACCGTCGCCCGTTTCCTGGCGCGTCATGCCCGCGTGATCGACGGCACCGCCCGACCGGAGCAGGTCGCCCGCGTCAAAGCGGAGCTGGCGGGTGCGATCATCATGGTTGAGGAGGCCGGACAGCTCGGTACGCGCGACATGGAGCGGATCGTGCGGCTCGCCAACATGACGGGCGTTGCGCGCGTCGTGCAGACCGGCGATACGCGCCAGCTGACCGCGATCGCGGCCGGCAAGCCGTTCGAGGCGAGCCAGAAGGCCGGCGTCGCCACAGCCCATATCACCGAGAACCTGCGGTCCCGGTCCGATCAGATGAAGGCGGTCACCGCCGCGCTCGATCGCAGCGATGTGGCGGGCACGTTCGAGATCCTCAGGCCCGCCACGACCGAAGTGCCGGGCAGTCAGGTGGCGGCTACTGCTGCCGCGCGTTGGGCAGCGTTGCCGCGCGACGAGCGCGATGCCACCCTCCTGCTGACCGCCGGCCGCGCCATGCGCAGCGAGGCCAACCATGCGGTGCAAGCCGAGCTGAAGGCGAGCGGCGAGATAGCTGCCACCGGGACGTCGTTCACAGTCCTAGATCGGGTCAACGCCACCAGGGAGGGCGCGCGACTGATGCGCGCCTATCGGCCCGGCCATGTGGTGGAGGTCCGCACCAACCTGCCAAGCCAGGGTCTGAAGCGCGGCGATCGTGGTGTCGTGACCGGCGTCGACGGCGACAAGGTGCGGCTCGGCATGGCGGACGGGACCGAGAAGCTGTTCCGGCCCGGCCGATTGGCCAAAAATCTCGACCGCGATGCCGTCTCGGTCTTCGCATTGAAGGAGGTCGAGCTGCATGTCGGTGACCGCATCCGCTGGAGCGACAACGATCCGATCCGCGGGCTCGATAACGGTGCGATGGCGCGGGTAGAGGAGGTGGATCGGGGCAGGCTGGTCGTGTCCTCGCGCATCGACGGCACCATGCATGAGATCGCGTCCGGCGACCGCATGGTCGAGCGACTGGACCTTGCCTACGCGATCAACGTCCATGTCGCGCAGGGGGTCACCACCGACCACGGGATCGTGGCGATGCGCTCGTCGGAGCGAAAGCTGCTGACCGAACGGTCGTTTCTGGTCGCGCTGACCCGCGTGGCGGACAAGGTGGCGTTGGTGGTCGACGACGGGCGGAAGGTCGAGCGCAGCGTCACCCACAACACCGGCGACAAGACATCGGCGCTCGATGTGGTCGAGCGTGGCCAGACCGATGCCATCCGGCTGCCGGACGCCGTTTCGCCGCTCGACCGGGCGCTGGAGCGTTACGCCCAGTTGTTTCTGGCAGCCGAGCGGATGCGCGAGGACGGGCAGGAGTTGTCGTCGTCCCAGGTGCGCGCGCTGAATGTCGCCTCGGTCGCGCTCGACCGGGTCCGGCCCTATGCCGCCGAGGATCTGCGGATCGTGCTGGACCGCAGCGCCGATCCGGTACGGGGTCTGGAGGAGACTGCTCGAGGCGATTTGCGGCAGGCATGGGCGGAGGAGGGGCAGGCGCGTACCGACCCTAGTGCCTATGCCGACCGGTTCGTGGCCGACTGGCGATCGGCGTCGGGCGATCAGGGGTCGGTTCCGGCTGAGGGCGAAATGACACCCTAAGCGCTGGGGTCCTTGGGCCACAGGTATTCTCCGGTGAGGAGGATGTGCGCCCATCCGAGCGGTGAGACATGGGCGAGAAGATGGTCGGGGGTATCCAGCCCTTCGCGTCGTCGGGCTTCGACGGCATGGCCGAGGTGCAGGGTGTTCCAGTAGACGATGATGGCGGTGAGCAGGTTGAGTCCGGCGATCCGGTAGTGCTGACCCTCGGTGGTGCGGTCGCGGATCTCGCCTTGGCGGCCGATGCGCAGGGCATTCTTCAGTGCATGGTGCGCTTCGCCTTTGTTGAGGCCGACCTGCGTTCGGCGCTGCATGCCGGCATCGAGTATCCATTCGATGATGAACAGCGTCCGCTCGATCCGACCAACCTCGCGCAGTGCGGCTGCCAGATCGTTCTGGCGCGGATAGGCGGCGAGCTTGCGCAGGATGCGGCTCGGCGCAACCTGCCCCGCGCTCATGGTGGCCGCGCAGCGGAACAGGTCGGGCCAGTTGGAGACGATCAGCCCCTCACGCGCCTTCCCGCCCACCAGCGGTCGCAGCTCGCTCGGTGTGGCGTCCGGATCGAACACGTAGAGCCGTTTGGACGGCAGGTCGCGGATGCGCAGCACGAGGCGGTAGCCGAGCATGGCGCTGGTCCCGAACAGATGATCGGTGAACCCGCCGGTGTCGGCGTACTGCTCCTCGATCCGTCGCCCGGCCTCGTTCATCGTCAGCCCATCGAGCAGATAGGGTGCCTCGCTGACGGTTGCGGGGATGGTCCGCGATGCGAACGGCGCGAAGCGGTCGTTGACGTGAGTATAAGCCTTGATGCCGGGGTCGTTGCCGTAGCGGGCATTGACCGTGTTCATCGCCTCGCCCTGCCGCGCGGCGGGGTAGAACTGGCCATCGGCCGAGGCAGTGGTGCCCATGCCCCAGACCCGCGCCATCGGCAGCGCGCCTTGCGCGGCGACCACGGCGGCCAGCGCCTGGTTGATCGCCTCACTCTCGACATGCCAGCGCGCGAGGCGGGAGAGCTGCCAGTAATCATGGGTGTTACACGCCTCGGCCATCTTGCGCAGGCCGAGGTTCAGCCCCTCGGCGAGCAGTACGTTGAGCAGGCCGATCCGGTCGCCGCACGGCACGCCGGTGCGCAGGTGGGTGAAGGCTTCAGTGAAGCCGAGTGCGGCATCGACTTCGAGTAGCAGGTCGGTGATGCGGACAAGCGGCAGGCGACGGTACAGGTCGAGCAGCAGTTCCTCGATCCCGCCTGGCGGGTCGGCGGTGAGACGGTCGATGCGCAGCGTGCCGTCCTCGATACTGCCATGCGGGATCGTCCCATTGCGCGCGGCGCGACCGAGCCGGGCGAGGCCATCGGCAAGCCGGTCCTTGCGGTCGGCTAGCCAGACATGCGGATCGGACGGGACTGCCAGCTTCATGGTACGCGCGACCGTCATCGGCACTAGGACATGGCGCAGGTCGCCATAGCGATGCGAGCGCTCGAGCCAGATGTCGCCCGAGCGCAACGCGTCGCGCAGGTGGAACATCACCGCGACTTCCCGGAGGCGCGCATCATCGTCGCCCTTCGCCCGCAATTGACGCCGCCATTTGGAATGTGGGCGCAGGAAATCGTCGGTCGCCGGGAGCGCGTCTTTGGTGGCGATGGCGATCACCGCGTCCAGCAAGGGGCGCGCAGCCGACGCGGCTTGGAGATGGAGGCAGCGCAGCATACGCGGGGCATAGCGACGGAAGCGGTGATACCCCTGATCGACATGCGCCAGCGGATCATCGCCAAGCGTGTCCGTCAGAATCCTGGCCGTCGCGACGAGGCGGGAGAGATGGTCCCATCCCGCCGCACGCGCGACCGCATCCTCCAGCGACGCGCCGTCGCCATGCGCTTCGAGCAGCGACTGGCCAAGCGCAGTGAAGCCGCTCAGCGTCGCAGTGACCCCACCTCTGGTTTCCGCGGCGCGTACGTCATGTAGCTGCTTCGCCTCGCGCCAGGTGCGCCCGACGATCCGGTCATGCGTCTCGATCACCGCATCCGCGGTCGCGGTAGCCCACTCGATGATGCAGACCGCGAGGATGGCGCGACGCCGGTCGGCACCGAGATCGCGCAGGCCATCGGCGAAGTAACGTTCGCCCTGTCGGCGCAGCCGGGCGACGCGATGCGGCGGGACGTCGCCGAGCAGGCGGGCATCGAGGTTCATCGCACGCAGGAACTCAAGCCGGTCGAGCAGTCGATTTGCCGCGGCGGAATTGTTGCCCGGCTCGATCCGGCGCAGCCAGATGAAGCGACTGATTGCCCCCGGCAGCATCTCGGTCGTCAGCCGGTCGAGACGGGTGCAGGCGACAAGATCAAGGCGAGATGCGATGCGCTTCTCGATGCTGCGTTCGGCCGCGACGAGCGCATCCGCGCACAGGCGCTCGATCGTCGTGATCGCCGGCAGGATGGTCATGGTATCGCGGCAGCGGGAGATGAAGCGCCGGGCGAGATCGTCGTTCGAGTGTGCCTGCTCGGCTTCGGCGAACAGCCAGTCACGGAACGTCCGTGCCGGCGCGCCCTGACCAGGAAACGTCCTGTATCCGTAGATGGAGCGCAGCACCTCCATATGTTGCTGGCGGGTCTGGCGCCGGACGGCGTAGTGGACGAGCACGTCACCGGCGATGCCGAGCTGGGCGCCGAGGAAAGCGGATACCGCGAGCGGGATCACCTCGCCCGGCACCAGCATTCGTCCCGGATAGCGCAGCGCGCACAGTTGCAGCGCGAAGCCGATCCGGTTTTCCGGTCGGCGTCGCCGGTCGATGTGGATCAGGTCGTCGTCCGCCAGGATATAATGCCGTAGCAGCGACGCTTCGTCGGTCGGCAGGTCGAGCAGCGACGACCGCTGCCGGGCGCTCAGGATATGGCGTCTCGGCATGCGGCTTTGTCCCTGTTGAACAGAAGTCTGTTTTGGACAACGCTGACCCCACGCAGATCAAGGCTTTTCGAGGCCTAATTCCAGAAGGGTTCAATTGGGACAGCGCGCCGCCATCTACGCCAGGGTTTCGACAGCCGACCAGTCGTGCGAACGGCAGTTGCGCGATCTCGCCGGTTTCGCCGAACGGGGCGGCTATGAGGTGGTCGAGGTGTTCCGCGAAACCGCCTCTGGCATGAAGGCCAACCGCTCGGCGCGTGCCGAGGTGATGAAGCTGGCGCAGGCGCGTCACATCGATGCGATCCTGGTGACCGAACTTAGTCGCTGGGGCCGCTCGACGCAGGATCTGCTCGATACGCTGAACCGCCTCTCGGGGTGGCGGGTGTCGGTGGTCGCGATGAGCGGCATGACGTTCGAGGTCGATACGCCGCATGGGCGGATGATGGCGACGATGCTCGCAGGTATAGCCCAGTTCGAGCGCGACATGCTGAGCGAGCGGGTCCGCTCTGGCCTTGCTGCTGCGCGGGCACGTGGCCGCAAACTCGGCCGACAACTGGGGGAGCGGCCCAAGTCGGACCGCCTCGCGCCAAAAGTGTTGGCGCATATCGCCGAGGGGCGGAGCTATCGCTGGATCGCTCGCGACCTGGAACTCAGCAAGAACACGGTCGCCGGGATCGTGGCTCGCGCACGGGGTAACGTGAGCCCTGATGTCACGGTGACGACATGACCGGGGCGTCTGGACGGCTGCGTCCCGATCCCCGGCGCAAGGCACGGTTTCGCGAAATCGCCCGAGGCATTGTCGCCAAGGATCGCTACAATCGGAAGTACGGGATCGCCGTCGACACTGCTGGCGCCATCGCGCAGGCGCTAGAGCGCGCGTACCGCGATGGAGTCCGAAATGACCCGGCCGCAGCCTTTCAAGCGCCCGAACAGGATGATGCCGGCCCGCTGGAATGGGCGTTGATCCCACCACGACCGCGAGATGCCTTCTGGAGTATCTGCCTATACACCCTGGGCCGCGATACCGATCTGCCACGTGACGGCCATCTCGCTCCGGCTATTACCGAACGCGGAACGCCCGGATGGACACTCGTGGCAGCAGGGTACACCCCTGACAGGGTGATCAGCGACAGGAGCATTGGCCCGCTTGTCCGCCTCGGCCTTATCGCGCTCGCAGTCGATTTACCGGTTCGCATGATCGTAACCGCACAGGGGAAGGAAACATGGGCGCTCTTCTGCCAGCGCGGTGGGACGTACCCTGAGGATCTCACTGACATTTGATCCATTTGATCGACATCCATCCGGCGGAATGGTAAAGGGCAGCAAGCGCCCAAACCCAGGCGTTCAGGCACCCTTGTCCTCTCGCCAAAAGTAGGCGTAAGATCCGGCATCAAGCGCAGGAGCCGAGGCATTGCAGACAATTGCAAGAGCTGCACGAAAGCACTGGTTCTACGCCGTGCTTCCAATCCTGCTTGGTGCTGCATTAAACTTTCGCGCTACACATCCTTGGGCAGATCAGCCGCGATTTGGCGAGGCAGCCACACTCTTCGATTGGTGCCTGTTCGTGCCCTTTCTTTATGCCATCTGCTATCGAAAGATGCCCCGGCGGGCTCTCGCGATGCGGACGCTGGCGCTGGTGTGCGGCGGAATCTGGATCGCAGGCAAGATTGTTCCTGATCCGGCAGAAACCATCCTTGCGCAATGGGGCTGGCTGCGCGCCATAGGCATTGGCGTCTTGGTGCTTGCCGAAGGTGCTGCTCTGATCGCGGTATTGCGGGTTGCGTTCGGCTCTTCGCCCGACCCAGCGGAATTGGAGCGGCAAGGTATACCGCCATTGCTCGTGAAGCTGATGCTGGCCGAAGCACGCTTCTGGCGTTGGGTCTGGTCCCGCTTGCAGGGCAAGTAGCTCTAGACTGAAACAGAACGGCGGCTAGCCACCACTTCTTGCCGTTTGGGTGTCATTTCGCCCTCAGCCGGAACCGACCCCATCAGGGTGCTGCCGAAACGCCGCAGGTCGAAGACCGGGCCGAGCGCCGCCTCGAGCGGCTCGAGGACCGTATGGCGCGGCAGCCGGCGCTGGAGAAGGCGCTCGACGCCCGCATTCCCGAGCGCCAGCTACGCCTCGATGGCCCCGGCATGGGCGGAGGTAGCCGCGAGCGGGACTACGGTATGGAGATGTGAGCTGAGGTAGAAAGGTGTGTTTCGGGCGTATCGCGTTCGCCGGACTTCACTCAGTCTTCCGTAGCTTTGGCCCTGTCGAGTGCGATGAGGCGCTCATACTCTTCGACAGGAACGATGGCGAGCATGGGGGATCCGTCGCATTCGACGGCGATCGCGCCTTCGGCTGCAAGCGCAAGGCATTCACGGACCTCGGCGGGTGTGCGGGGAAAGGGGACCGTGCGCATGGTCGTGTCATATCACTCGGCGGGAATCGTAACTAGGGCTGCGCTACGTCAAACACCCAATCAGGCGGTGCTGATGAAGGCAGCTATCTCGAATGACATGGCAGCGGTGAGGCCGGCGAGATCACCGATTGGATCGATACGCATTGCGCGCCGCGGCTGGTCATGGCCGATGGCAGACCGCACGACTTGAAACGTTCCTTGGAAGAACGTAATGTGAACGAATGATACTGATAATCTTCGCCGGTGCCCTTTGAGCGATCGCGATGTATTTTTGAGAGAGTACACCTCAGCACTTGCTGAGGATGGCGCTTCGGTTCTTGTCGGTGCCGGCACTTCCATGGCCGCGGGGTATCCCTCGTGGAAGGGCTTGCTGCAGGAAATTGCGGGTGATCTCGGCCTCGAAATTGAAGACGTCGACGATCTTACGGCAGTTGCCCAATGGGCGATTGGTGCGGATCATTCGAACCGCACGACCGTGCTAAATGCCATACGGGAGCAGATCGAGCCGGATCATGCCATCCCCTCGGCGTTGCTGTCGCTGGCAAGGCTGCCGATCCGCGAGGTGTGGACGACGAATTACGACCGGCTGATCGAGCGTGCGTTCGGCGAGCTTGGGCGCCCGGTTGATGTTCGGGCCAACCAGGAGCAGTTGGCACTGCGCAAGCGCCGCGCGGGAGCGGTTCGCATTTACAAGATGCACGGGACCATCGATGCAGTTGATGATCTGGTAATTTCCACCGAGGATTACGAACTGTACCGGCAGCGGCGCGGTGCATTTTTGGGTCTGCTGCACGCTCATCTGACAGGAATGACCTTCCTGTTCGTGGGTATGAGCCTGACGGACCCGAACGTCCGCCACGTGCTTGCCTTGCTGCGTGAGCATTTTCCAACAACCCCGCCCCGACACTTCATGATCGCACGGCGGCCACAGCGGGCGGATTTTGGGTCTGATGATGCCCACGCCGCCCGGTTGAAGCGGCATGACTATTGGGTGCGCGACTTGCGACGCTATGGTCTTGTCGTCGTCGAGATCGATGCGTTCGCTGAAATTGATGAATTGATGGATGAACTCGAACGGCGTGTGGCACGTCGTCGGATATGGATGTCGGGTAGCTGGCCGCTCGATGCCGGTGATTCCAGCGCGGGGTTCGTTCACGATGTAGCGCGCGCGATCGGGCGTAGGATCGGATCGACAGATCTTTTCATGCTATCCGGGGCCGGGCTGTTGGTCGGATCAGCTTCGCTGTCAGGGTTCCTCGAAACCATGCAGGGGCGCGGTGAGTGGGACTTTGATCGGCGGTTGGTTGTTCGTCCCTTTCCGCAACCGGTCGGTGACGCTGAGCCGGATCGTCAGCATTGGGCAGAGCTGCGTGGTGAGTTGGCGCGCTTGGCGGGTATCGTGGTTTTCGTTGGCGGTGCGAAGATCGAGTCCGGCGGACTGGTGTCTGCCACCGGTGTGTTCGAAGAGCGCGCTCTCGCCGATGGTAGAGGTGCATTTCTATTGCCTGTCGGAGCCACCGGAGGCGCTGCCTCGGTTATCGCCAATGAGTTGCTGACGTCAGCCCTTCCGTCGACTGGCAGTAATGCCCGGCGCCCCACGGACGATGAGTTGCGCATATTGTCAGACGCCTCGGCAACGCCAGATCGACTCGCTGATGCGGTTTTGAAAATCATTAAGCGGATCACACGCTGAAAATCGTTTGTGATGAACATCTGGGAGAACGGCATTGGCGAGGCGGGTATTCTTCAGCTTTCACTTCACGCGAGATGCATGGCGCGTGTCGCAGGTCCGCAATGCCTGGATGTTGCCGGGAAGCCGTGATTCCAACACCATTGTCGATCATGCGTCGTGGGAAGAAATCATGCGCAAGGGCCCGCAGGCGATCCAGAACTGGATCGATACGCAGATGAACGGCAGTAGCGTGGTAGCGGTACTGATCGGTCGCGATACGCATACGAGGCCGTGGGTGGAGTATGAGATCCGTAAGGCCCACCGCGAGGGACGCGGCATCCTTGGCGTGCACTTAGCTGGCATGAAGGATAGTAACGGCACCGTTGATCCGGCCGGGGCCGATCCGATCGCAAAGCTTGCGCTTACCGATCGGTTCGGGACCAGAATGAATTACCCTACTTATTCCTGGTTGCAGGGTGACGGTAGAAAGAACTTTTCATCGTGGGTCGAAGCCGCTGCCCAGCGCGCCGGTCGTTAAAGGCGAGATCGATCATGTCCTACGTTACCGAATCTGAGGTCCGGGCTGCCGCTGCTCGTGCGAAAGCAGCTACGTTCAAGTCTGCGGGCATTTTGTTGCGCGAATCGCGTGACACATACCAATCTTCCTTCGATGTATTCTTGTCGCATTCTTTCATGGATCAGGAACTTGTCCTTGGAGCCAAGCAGCTGCTCGAGGAAAAGGGGTTGTCCGTCTATGTCGACTGGATCGACGACCCGCTGCTAGACCGTACCGCTGTAACGCGGGCGACCGCCGAGAAGATCAGAGGGCGGATGCGACAGTGCCGGACGCTGCTCTATCTGCATTCGGCGAATGCCACCAAGTCCAAGTGGTGCCCGTGGGAATTGGGCTATTTCGATGCCTTCACCCATCCGTCCCGGCGCGTTTTCATTTTCCCCGTCACCGCTGCGGATCGATCCTATACGAGCCAGGAATATCTCAATCTCTACGATACGGTCGACATGGCTTCGATCGGCGTGGCTACACGCAGGCGCGATGATATCAGGGTCAAGGGCGCGGATAGTAGCTTCAGAGCGTGGAGCGTTGCCGCCTGATCGATCATCCCTTGAGCTTTTCGGTAATGGCGAGGGCGGCATCGGGAGGCGGGTAGAGTCGGCCTTCTTCGCCATGGCGGCACACGGGCTGCCATTATCGGAGGTAGAAAGGTCTACCTTTCTTCCCGGGCTGGCAGGTGAGGACGGATGGCGGCCCAGAGGGGGCCGCATTCACTCCACCACCAATCCCGCTGATGCTCGAGACATACAGGGTGTCGGGTGTTCGGTTCGCCCTTGCCGTGATGCTGGGGTTCTCGCGTCACGATGACCGGCGCCCAGCCAAACTGGTCGCCGGAGATGTCGATCGTCAGCCCGTTCCACTCGAGCCACGCATGGGAGTGGCGCCAGCCGCCGATATCGTCCGACGCATCCTGATTGACGTAATCGGCGGTGATCCCCAGCCGCTCGATCAGGTAGCGGCCAAGCAGCTCCGCGGCATGTCCGCAGGCTCCTCTTGGGTATGTGATATGCTTCAGCGCCCACGGTTCGGGTCCGGCGGCATCGATAGCCGCTCGGAAATCGCGAGCAGCTTGGTCGACCTCGGCATCTGTGGGGGGCATCATTACAACCTCACGGATGATCGCCGATCGGCTCATGTAAGCCAGGCTGCGGCGCTACATTTATCTGCTACGTATGTATGTACGGGGGGTGTTGACGGTCTTTCAACTTATTCCTAGCTAGGAAGCTCGAAAGCTACCGAGGTGAGAACGGCCTCCTCACACGCCACGTAAGTGGCAAAGTAGGCGAAAGCCGAAGGGATGCGGGAATTTGGCGCCCCGCCGATAGCTTCTGAAAGCCCCGCCCGTGCGGGGCTTTCTAGTTTCTAGGCTGGCTGGATGAAGCCCTTTCGCAGTCGACGCTCCAGCTTGTTCCGGTCGATCGGATAGGTGCTGGCGACGATATAGCGCCCCGCCTTGTCCAACCTTAGCTTGATCGCCACAAGGATGATCGCCTGTTCCTGCGGAATTTCGCCGATCAGCTCAAACCCGTCATTCTGACCAGGTGCTTGCCCGATATAGTCGGGATTTGCGACGATCTGCCCTACGTACTGGCGGCACAGCTCAAAATCATCGGGATGCCGCATCTGAGAATGGCTCTGTGCGCGAACCGAGAAATGGGCGCCCGCTGCAATCAGGCTTGAGCCAAGAACGCCGTTGATCTTGGCAACCGGCAAAGGGCCAAGATCGAGCGCGACAATCGCTGCCGGCTTATCGGCTTCAGCATCACTCATTGAACGACCCTACCGAGCCGCAGGATCGTTGCGCACAAGCGCCGCGGGATTTTCGCGGAGGAGTTCCGCAATCGGATCGGGAAGGATGAACCAAGTGGGGATGCCACGGCTCTGGGGATTGCCAAGCCCCTGAAACTTTTCGCCCTGATCGCCGCCATTCCAGCGAACGCCTGTCGCCGGTTGACCATCCCACAACATGTTGGCGACGGCGTAGTCGCCCTCGCCACCGTCGAAGATCACGTCGAGCCTTTCGACCCGCCCTTTGGGCGACGTAACCATGCGCGGATCAATATAAGCCATATCGCTACCTCCTTCAGCCACACGTATGTATGTACGTATTGGTAATCAAGGGGGTGCGCAGTTGGGGGTCAGCTCCTTGCTCGGAGAAGCCCGCCGGACACGTCATTGAACTCGTAGAAATCCGGGTTCCGCTCGGCAACCAGCGCCATCAGGTCGTCCAGGAGCTGATTGATCGGGATTTCCGTTTCAGGCTCGCCCACGGCGAATGCGCGGATGCTCGAGGCGTTCGGATTGGCTTCGACCAAGATGAGGTAGAAGCGTTCGAACTGCTCGTCCCGATCATAGGGATCGCGTCGCCCGGTAAACAGCTTGAGGCGCTGGTGAGCGTTGAGGAACGTTGAGCGCCGGCGAGGTGTAGCACCACCCTCCCGCACATGATCGTGCTCGGCACCGGCATCGAGGAAGAACAGGCCGGCGAGGACGGCGTAAGGAAATCGCCGGTGCAGGGTCACCGCCTCGATCAGCATGTCGCCGCGTCGGTTGGTGAGATTTTTCTGGAAATTGCGGGTGCGGCTGTCGCGGAAGTTGATCGTCTTGATCGATATGCCGAGCAGCAGGCCGGATTCTTCGGTCGCCCAAGTCACGTCGACCTTCTTGGCGCCGATACCGCCAGCCATCCGGCGTTCGGCGCCTGACCCACCCAGCTCGCCCGGTTCGGCCGGACGGGCTTCCTTGCAACCGCGGCGTCGCAGCTCGGCACCGATCGTATTGGCGACGGCGGCCGACATGGCTTCGCTGTATGCCTTCTTCGTGTCCGAAGAGGCAGTGTCGTCGGGTTTGGGCTGCAACGATCGGAGCGCTGCGTCGATCGCCTTCTCAATCGGTGACACGTTCGCTCCTGCTACGGGTGACACGACGCTGGAACAGCAGATCGCGGGCACCGCGGAGGCCAGCGACTTCCACGGTGCTCAGGCCGAGGTGTCGCTCGAGGATGATGGTATCGACAAGATCGATCGCGCGCTGCGGCTTCGCACTACGCAACGCTCGCCCGATCTGCGGTCGGATTGCTCGCAGCTCGTCGGCGACGGCCTCGAGGGTGGCCGATGATGGCACTGGGAGCCGGTCAGCCTCCTTGGGTTCGTGCTTCAGCATGCCGCCGCCGTAGGCACGACCGACGACTTCGGCGCCCAACAGCGTCGCCGAGTTGAGACAGGCGAGCGGCAGCAGCTCGCGGCCGATCGCGCGCACTGTGGGCTTCAGCTTCACGCCATATAGCGAGTTGAGGAGCTGGGCGTCGGCATCGTTGGTGATGAGACGTGGACGATCATGGTTCATGTAGGTGAACAGCAGATCGGGCCGTTCCACTATCGGCACCCGCCACCACGGCGAGCGGACACGGCATTTGTAAGCGTGATGGACGCCGGTGGCTTCGCCGTGCGCGATATAGGCGCGTGCCGCTGCGCTTGGCTTCGCACCAGGTGCGAACAGGAAGCAGCGCTTGCCCTCCTTGGCCAGCTCTTCCCACGCCGCCTGCCCGAAGGTCAGGCCACGTAGGTGCTTCGACCCCGGCGGTGAGATTGCCAGCAGCTCGCCAGCCTTCAGCTTGAGGCGAGCAATGTCGCTGCGGCTGAGCGAGAAGAAGTCGTTGTTGCCGGTGACCGCGCCCAGATAAGTTTCGCCCCAGTCGAGCAGCGTCGCGAAGCTCGATCCTTCTGTCAGGCGTGCATATATGTCGAGCGCCGCGGCCGGCAGGAGGGCTGGCGTCCATTTCTGATCGCCGGAAGGCGCATAGCCGATCCAGGAATTGGCGCAGATGCGCTCGAGGTCGGAGATATTGCGCGCCTGATAGACTTCGAAGCTGGGAGCCCCGCCCGTTCCTTCCGCAAGGAGCAGTACCACCTCCTCGAGCACGTCCGGGAACACCAGCTCTTCGAACAGGACCAGGCGTACCTTGGCGAAGCGGGACAGCAGGAAGCGGCGGACCTGTGCGGCATAATTGACGGTCAGCAATTCGGCCGGAAGCACCAGGCCGAGCCGGCCACCTTCGTTCAGGAAGTCGGAGGCGTGGATGGTGAACGCCGCCCAAGAGCTGGCGAGGCCGGTCAGCCGCACCCCCTGCGCGAGCGCCGCCTGGAGGCTTTTGGCTCGAGCGTCGCCGGTGAATTGCTGATACCGAACGTAGGGAGGGTTGCCGATCACGGCATCGAACTTCGCCGCTGGCGGTGCTTGGTCGAAGAAGTCGCCGACAGCGACCCTTCCCTCGACCTTGTGCCTCGAGAGCTGCGCGAGTGCGGCTTGAGCCGAAGCGTCATGGATTTCGATGCCGTGGAGCTGATCCGCTAGGTTTGGCGACGCGCCGAGGCTACGCAGCCGTTCGATCGCTGGCAGCAGGAAAGCGGCATCGCCGCACGACGGTTCGAGCACGGTGTCTGTGTCGGTGCGGATCGCCCAATCGGCAATGAAGCGGGCGAGCGCCGGCGGGGTGAAGAATGCCCCTCGGGCCTTCCGCAGCGCCGGTGTGTCCATGCCTTCTTCAACCCCTCGTAACGTCGGCACCTAGCCGCCGTAATCAGATATGCCGGCTAGCATACGTTCTACTTGCGTTCCAATGGTGGTGAACAAATATACCCCACCTATGCGTGATGACAGCCGATCAGCTCGAGGCGCTGTGGGAGGCATGGGCGACCGATAGGAGGGTGCGATGGCAATGGACGTGCATATCAGCAACATCAGCGGGCACGGCGACGCCGAAAAGGAGTACGTCTATATCAAGGTCGATAATGACTGCGATATCGGCCACTATCTGCTTGGCGATACGACCTACACGGCTGAAGGCTCGGTTTCCAACAAGCTCCGCCATATCTACTGGTTTCCAGACAAGAAGGTGAAAGCTGGCGACGTTGTCGTGCTCAGGACCGGAAAGGGCACGAACACGTCAGAGAAGATGGACGATGGTCATACCAAGCATCGCTTCTACTGGCAGCTTGGATCTGCTGTTTGGAACAATGACGGCGATGCGGCAGTGCTTCTCCGAGCGCCGGAATGGAAGCACCGTAAGGTCAAATAACCCCAGAGAGAAACGCACATGCAGCCGACTACGAAGAGTGTTGAGGTTAAAACCCACTTTGGGCATCGCGTACAGGTCATTCAAGTGCAGCATTGGATCGATGCGTCATCAAAGGACGATCCTCATGGGCGTATGCCTGGATGCAAAGAGCTGCGGACCGCTGGAGGCCAAGGCATTGCGTTCGATGGATCGGTCTTCACCCTTCCGAATGGCGATACCTTCGACCCGCCTGCCTGACAAAGCGGTCTGCTGGACACTCGCAAGGCGTGACGACAGGCAGTAATTATTCTCGCTTTCCGGGATCGATCCGTCGTTTTGACGGTCAATTATTCTCGCTTTTGTTCAGGATTTATCGTCATTGAAGCTACTGTTTTGTTTGCTGATATTGCGGTCGGCACAGGAAAGGACCGGCAGATGAACAATGCAGCAAAGCGCGGACGCGGCCGACCAGAAGGATCGGGTCTGAACGATGAACCTGTCCTTGCCAAGATGGCGGACATGATGATCGCGGCACTGACGCTGAAACCGACCACGGCAGCCAAGCGGGTGCTGGACGCACCGGATGAGGCAACGATCCGTCGCCTTCAGGCCAAGTGGAAAAAGGCTGGCCAGCGGTATCTGGATCAGGCTCGCGCCCGGCGCGATGCGAAGATTAACCGGCAGGCGGAATCCGGCCCGGGTTTGCGGGTTGCCCGGAACATCGCGCTTGCGCAGCTCGCAGGCGAACCCATTTCGGGTGGTGCAATGTTGCTGGCTGGTATGGACACCCCTGCACTTCGTGCGATCCGCGCGGCGCAGGAGAACCCAACGGTTCGCCTGATGCAGGAGATTTATAACAGGCCGGAGATGCGCCTGATGCGCGAGCTGTACGACAGTCCGCAGATGCGGCTGGCGCGGGAAATGGACAAGATGCGTCAGCTCGCCGGGGGGCTTTGATACCAAGACAGGATTATATGTCGGTAGTGGCTGCTTCCGGGCGGTCGCTCGCCGGGAACTGCCGGTAGAAGGTCGAGAGGCCGACGCCCAGAAGCCTTGCGATCCGGGCCGGCTTTTCGCCCACGGCAAGCAGCTTGCGCGCCGTGTCGATCCTTTCGGGGGTCATCACCAGCTTGCGCCCTCCCCCCGTGCTGCCCTTCTCGCGCGCTGCCGCCAGCCCGGCGATCGTCCGCTCCTTCACCAGCTCGCGTTCCATCTCGGCGACCGAGGCGAGGATGTGGAACAGCAGCCGGCCCGATGCCGTTGATGTGTCGAACCCGTCTGTCAGTGACCGAAAGTCGATCCCCCGCTCCGACAGGTCCGCGGCCAGCGCGATCAGACCATGGATCGAGCGGCCGAGCCGATCGAGTTTCCAGATCACCAGCGTGTCGCCGGCGCGTGCGAAGCCCAGCGCCTCGACCAGCCCCGGCCGGTCGATCTTCGCGCCGCTTGCCTTGTCAGTGAACACCTTCTCGCACCCGGCCTTTGCCAGCGCATCGAGTTGCAGCGTCAAATCCTGATCGGCCGTCGAGACACGCGCATAGCCGATCAGCATCTTTCCCGTTTCCCCGTCAAAATCGGCAGTTTCGGGAATTGTAAATCGGGAACAGGTTTTGGGAAAGCGGAACCCGCAGGCGGCTGTAGATATCAGCGCTAATTGGCACGTGCTGTCAGCGATAAATGACACGCCTACCCGAAGGCCGAAGGGTTCTACGCTCCGGCGATGAGCGCGAATAGCAGAACTGCGCCTAGCCCTGTCGTCAT
>JAESGB010000176.1_pt1 | contig 25152 bp, 22 predicted proteins | sample 9266211 | NCBI WGS metagenome assembly JAESGB01 (sample SAMN14514844, study PRJNA621659) | algae metagenome | isolation source: Goleter apudmare HA4340-LM2 and co-occurring heterotrophs from cave wall... | place: USA: Maniniholo cave, Kauai, Hawaii | collected 2009-07-28 | reverse complement strand
TTTAATTATTTCGTTTTTTACGTTGAGTTACCCACGCTCTGGACGTATTTTGATGACGTATCAATTAAATTATCCTAAATCTAGCTAATCCAAGTGTTTTTTCCTCACTTGTGAGAAATGCGGGTAACGCACCTGGTATTTGGGCGATCGTCAAGTCTTGTGGAGGTTTTATTCGGAACTGTCTTGTATTGCTCGATCAATTGAGCAACCTGGGAGTAGATGAAATCACGCCAAACTGGGTTTGGGAATTATCAGGTGTTGTTCCCGAACATGACCTACTTACCCTAACCGAAAATCTTGCTAAAGGAGACGTAACAGCTAACTTACAAATCCTCCAAGACTTAATTGAGTATGGCAAAAACCCATTCGTCATATACTCAAGTTTAACTGGGTTTCTCAAAGACCTGCTAGTGGCTAAAACTGCTCCTGATAATAGACAAATTACTCAACTGGAGGAAGACACTTGGCAGGAACTCATTACTATTTCTCAGATGTGGGAACTAACCCAGATTCAGGCAAGTATTGCCCTATTAATGTCAAGACAACAGTTAATGCGTGACTCGGAGGCAGCTAAACTTTGGTTGGAAGCGACACTCATTGAGTTAAGCAATATCAAAGAAGAAAAACAACCTTGGACTAATTGGAAAACAATCCAAGATGCTATAAATTGGGGTAAGGAACAACTCCCACATTTATCTCAATCTGAACTCGAAAGGCATTGGAACAATCTTACTCCCATTAAAGGTAAAAAAGCACCTGCATGGGTACAACTGGTACAAGAACTTCAGATGAAGTCTCAATTACAAACTGCCTAATTAAGATGTTCATCACTTTGTAAAAACACTTACTTTCCCCAATAAAAACTTTGGGGAAAGATTTTTTCAGGCTTATTCAAAAATTACATTAAATATAATACACTTGCATCAACAGAAATATCTACCTTGTGCAGCAAGCCTCAATATTAATAAAGACTGCCCTGATTGGGAAACAAAAAATTAAGATATCAAGTAATACCACAACAAAATTTAACAACTGGCATTCTGGAAGTATCTGATTAAAATTATGCCAGTTGCAGCAATTAGCCTTCGTACAGGACTTGAATTACCAGCAGCGAGCAGACTTTGTAGCAGTTCTCTTAACCTCTCACGGGTGCTTTACGGGCAACATGAACAGCAGAAAGAAACGAGAGTTGTACGCTATCTCCAAATTTTTCTAGCTTCTGGCGCAATCCTGCAAATAGTAACTCTTTGGCTTGTGGCTCTAGTCTCCGCAAGGTACTCAAAAGCTTGAGGTAGTCATCAATGCTATAGGTGACTTCACACGCAGTTTGCTCGACAACCAACTTTTTAAAACAATTGGAGTCTAAAATCTCTTGTCCAAACCCCCTCAAAATCTCCGCTTGAATCTGGGCACCTTCATCTCGAACAAGGGAGGGCACATAAGCTTGATACACTTCTTCTAGAACTTGGTAAACTTCGTATTTCGGTTCTGGGGTCAGATTCCATAGCAGGATAAGAAAACCGTTATCGCACATTGCCGATGCTGTCTTGGTATATCTAATCTCTGGCGGTATCCAGTGAAAGGCATTAGCAGATAAAACGGCATTGAACTGTTTTGCTTCTAGTTCCCACTCCTCAAATGAAGTATTGCAAATTGTAACTTTTGGATATTGATCGCAGTTGTGTTGTGCCAAATGATAAAAATCCTGGTTTGGCTCAATACAGGTCATTGAAAAACCAAATTGAGCAAAAGCCACCGTCGCATTTCCTGGGCCACAACCAACCTCAAGAATCGATGCATCTGAGTCAAGTTGGGCTGAAGCGACAGACCGATCAATTAGTTCCTTTGGATAGTGCGGTCTTGCATTGTAATAAACATCAGCAACGGGAGAATACCAAGTCCTTCGCTGTTCCAAATCCATAGAAGCTCTGGCATTTATTTCTTGTCTAAAGTCTTGCATAAGCTAGGGCGTGTCAGCTTTGATCGTCCAATTTTATTAGACTTATCGCCATACTGCTTAAAAATCTTCACTGCATAGACAGTAGAAACGCCATGACCTTGCAGAAATACCATCACTTCTTTGATGGCTTTTTGGGTTTCCCAGGCGTTTTTGATTAACTTGATGCGTTTTTTGGCGATGCCATTGACTTCAATTAGTCGGTCAATTTGGGTTTCAATAATCTCTAGAGTCTCTATGCCAAAATGGGCAACAATCCTTTTAGCTGTGACTGGCCCCACACCTTTAATTAGACCGCTACCTAAATACTTCTCAATTCCTGTGAGGGTGGCTGGTTTGGTTTCTTTGTAATTCACAACTTGAAACTGCAAACCATACTGGGGATGTTCCCGCCAAAAGCCAGTTAATTGCAGAGTTTGTCCTGGCTGGATATCTGCAAAGCTACCAGTAATCGTAGTGAGTTCCTTGGCACCAGGGCGTTGTAGTCGCGCCACAGTATAACCTGAATCTTCACTGTAATAGGTCAGGCGTTCCACTACTCCCGTGATTGATTCGTGCTTGGGAGTAGCGTTAACTTGTTGTGGGCTAGGCAGGGGTATCGTGGACATCGCTTTCAAGAAACAGCGCAGCTATTATACTCGATAAAAGCTGCTTTTTATAGTATTTATGTACTATAATAGAAGTTATGGAGAATAGCGTAGTTTACCACCGCTGTTCCATCGCCCTACACTGTATCATCCATCCAGTTGCATTCTGAGTTTGGGCAATCCCAATGCACACGCGCTGACCAATCGCGGTCAAAATAAACCAGGGAGTGCGAAAAGACAGTAATGTAGAGTATTAAGTGATGTTCTCATGTTTGGGCTAACAGGAAGGATGCTAGATTTAAAAGAGAAACCTATATTAAGTTTTTAAAATGAAAATAATTTGTCATAAAGTGAAACTTAAACAGCAAAAAAGCGATTTTGTTTACTGGCAAACTCAATCTTATCAGTCCCGACTTGAAGCCTTAGAACAAATTCGTCAAGAATATCATAAGTGGAAAGATAATAGTGCTGAATCAAGACTTCAAAGAGTTTATACAATTTCTCAACGATAATCATGTTCACTATCTGATTGTCGGTGGTTATGCAGTAGCGATACATGGTCATCCTCGTTATACCAAAGATATTGATATCTGGATAGAAATGAGTCCAGAAAACGCGGATAATCTACTGCAAGCTTTAGAACAATTTGGGTTTAGTTCGCTAGGATTACAAGCTGAAGATTTCCTGACCCCTGACCAAATCATTCAGCTTGGTTATCCTCCTAGCAGAATTGATTTATTGACAACTATTGACGGGGTTAATTTTGAAAATTGTTATCCCTTAAAGTTAGAAGTTACAATTGATAATATTGTGGTTAATTTTATTGATTTAGATAATCTAAGAAAAAATAAAGCAGCATCAGGACGACTGCAAGATTTAGCTGATTTAGAAAATTTGAATTAGTGCGATCTTCGTAGCTTACCGTTCTTGTAGCGACTGTATTAAATGTCAACCGAGCCGATTATTAACATTCGCCAAGCGTCAAAATAATAGCTGCGAGATGTTTCGGAAAAATCAACACCCTAGGTTGCGTCCTTTGAGCGAATGGCACTAAGAAAAGTGCTAAGTTATGGGGAGTAAGAGCTATAGTTTTAATGCCCACTCCCGCAGTCATGGCATGAGTCAGGAGATCGCCGATGGAGGGATGAAGAAGGCAGTTCTTGCAGTATTCCCTTCTGCCTTTCTTTATAAAGTACATTAAAGAATATGTCGATTACAAAAATGGACGAGTCCCGAAAAATCCCGAAAAGTTACGTTCTCTGATGCGGGAAGTCATGGTACGAAATACCCGCGCCCTAGTAGATGTCAAACTCCCCAAACGCTTCGCCACCACAATTACTGTTACACCGTCGGCTGGTGAGGAGAAACTTTACCAGGACTTGAGTGAGTATCTACGTTCTTCAGAGGACAAACTAGACAGACTCTCCCGTACCAATTTGCTAATGCGTGCTGGTTCATCCCCTGGTGCTTTGGCTGACTCTCTCAAACAATTAACCAAACGCTTACCCGATGAAGAACTGAAGTCTTTAGCAAGACGAGCATCTCAAGTAAAACAGGTAGAAAAAGCAAAAGCATTGGTCGAGATGCTCTCCAAATCTCGCCAGAAAACTTTGGTGTTCACAACCCATAAAGCCACTAGCAATTATTTAGCTAAAACTCTGCAAGCAGCAAATATCCCCTTTGCAGAATTTCTGGGTGGGATGTCCCTGAAACAGAAAGATGAGGCGATCGCCGCCTTTCGGGATAATGTTTCTGTACTGCTGGCCTCGGAAACAGGCGGAGAGGGACGTAACATCCAGTTTGCCAATGCGATCGTTAATTATGACCTGCCCTGGAATCCAATGAAAATAGAACAACGCATTGGTCGCATCCACCGCATCGGACAAACCCAGGATGTGTTTATTTTTAACTTTTGTCTCAAGGGCAGTATCGAAGAATATATTCTGCGGATATTGCACGACAAAATTAATATGTTTGAACTGGTAGTCGGAGAGATTGAAACAATTTTAGGGAACGTGGTTACAATTATCTTTGGACTATCGCGTTGGTTTTGGCTGTCATTATTGATGCTAGTGCTGAGTGGCGCACTAGATACTATTAGCGTTGTGATTCGCCATACCTTAGTGCAAATCAGAACGCCAGATAATTTACGCGGTCGAGTTGCAGCTATTAATAGTGTATTTATTAGTGCCTCCAATGAGTTAGGAGGTTTTGAATCAGGCTTGACAGCTGCCTTATTTGGCCCCGTTGTCTCCGTAGTTGGTGGTGGTATTGATACAATTGCCGTGGTGATTGCTGTAGCAGCAATTTGTCCAGGTATTACCAAATTAGGAGCATTACAGGAGTATGAAGGTAAGTAAGTCTAACTTACGCCTATCCCATTTACTCAGATTGATTGGGTGACAATCAATGTAGAAATGAAAAAATTCTCTGGATTGAAATCAAAAACTTGGTTAAGGGCACGGCAGTGCCACATGACAATATAATTTTGTATTGTATGCAACTGAGAACCACTATAGTTTACCCTGCAAATTAAGAAATCCTTAATTACTCAAATAAAATTTGGAGATAATTATATTTAGAAACACTCTGCGTAACTTTGGATTTGAAAGAAAAAGTTGATATGCCATCCAATAAGTAGTCAGACAGAATTAATTACACAATATCATTGCGAATGGAGCGTTCGCGCAGCGTCCCGAAGGGAAGCGGAATGAAGCAATCGCAAGGGCTGGGATTGCTTCGCTTCTCCTGCGGAGACGCTGCGCGAACGCTCGCAATGACTGTAAATATTTTTGTCCGACTACTTAAACTTTATTCTTATCTACGGTTTTAAGTAGGGCGGTGTAGTTAAAACTATCCTGTCTGTAGTTCAGATATGTTGTGATTATTGGCTTCTACAGGTAAAAATCCACCTGCCTGCATTTTCCATAATCTGTAGTAAGCACCACAGTGCGCCAGTAATTCGGCGTGGGTACCATCTTCAACAATGCGTCCTTTATCAAATACTAAAATCCGGTCTAGATGGGCAATAGTAGATAGTCGATGAGCTACTACAATCACCGTTTTCCCATTCATTGCTAAATTTAGAGTGTCTTGAATAGCTTTTTCGGTGATTGAATCCAAACTAGATGTGGCTTCATCGAGGATCAGGATTGGTGCATCTTTGAGAATTACACGGGCAATGGCAATCCTTTGTCTCTGCCCTCCAGAAAGTTTAACACCACGTTCACCCACCAAAGAATTATAACCCTCTTTAATCTGAGCAATAAAATCGTGAGCATAGGCTTGACGTGCTGCTTCGATCACTTCCTCATCAGTAGCATCTATTCGTCCATAACGAATATTTTCGATTAATGTCCGATGGAGCAGAGACGGATCTTGAGGAATCAAACTAATTTGGGCGTGGAGGGCATCTTGTGTCATGTCTTGAATATCCACCCCATCAATGAGAATTTGTCCGGATTGGGGGTCAAATAAACGCAAAATTAGATTAACAAAAGTAGATTTTCCAGAGCCAGAAAAGCCTACCAATCCGATACGCTGCCCTGGTTGGATGGTAATAGAGAGGTTGTGGAAAACTTGCTTGGCTTCTGAGTAACTGAAATTGACTTGCCGAAATTCAATCTTGCCTTGGGTGATAGGATGAGCGATCGCACTATCTCGATCAATGAGTTCATGGGGTTGAACAATAGTCAGAACGCCATTAGCAACATTGCCGATATGTTCAAAAAATTCTAGAAACCGTTTACTTAAATTGCGCGCTTCACTAATGATTAACAGTGACAGACTAGTTGCTACGACGAAATCCGCAGCCGCGATTTTCCCCTGACTCCACAGTGAGAGTGAGTAATATAAAGTGCCAATTTTCAGGATTGCTGCTGAGATAAACTGAAACCAACGGATGCGCTCCGAGTACCAGTTGGACTTTCTCACCTCTTTGAGTTCGCGCCTTAATTGCTCATTCAAATAGCGTCGTTCAAAACCCAGGCGAGCAAATAGTCGGCTACTGGTGAGATTTGTTACCGCATCTACGATGATGCCAGTTGTCTCACTTCTGGCCGCTGCGGCTTTCTGGGAATAAATTCGGCAGCGAGTAGCCAGCCAGAACGAAATACTGATAAAAAGAACTGCCCACACCCCCACCAATGCGGCCAGAGGCGGATAGGCGCGATACAGTAAAATCGTAGCGACTATGTACACGATGATGACTGACATAAATTCACTAATCAGCATTTGCATCGTCTGAGTCACACCCAAAGAGGTTTCGCTAATCCGATGTGCCAATGCCCCAGAAAAACTACTGCTCAGATAACGATGAGAATGATGCTGTAAGTAGGCATATAGCGATCGCACGATATGCTGTCGGTGGATCGGATGGAGGATGACCTGCACGAGTCCAGCTGCTCGCCCGAATATTACTTCACCCACACTCAAGGCGGTGAACAGCATCAGGGGTTGGCTCATGGCATCAAAAATGGACTTGCTGTTGTCAGGCGATCGCGTCACGCTCCGAATGATCTCGCCAATTGCATAGGGTAACATGATGCCACAGGTTGCGTGTATTACCTCTAGAATCACCATTGCCACATACCACCAGCAAAACTGATTCACGAAATAGCAAATGAATCTAAAGGTCGTCGCTGGCAAGGCTGGCGCATTGGCAGCACGTTGAAATGATTTCGCTTGTCTAGACTTTTTGAGCATGAATGCTGAATTGATATTCATTCCTAACGCAGAGAATCTCCCCTACGATATTCGGCGGTGATGTCGTCTAGCTTTTGTTTCAAATTTTCATCAAGTTTTAGTTCTGTTGCCCTCAATGTGTCAGTCAGTTGCTCTGGACGACTAGCGCCAATAATAGGGGCAGTAATTACAGGATTAGCCAACACCCAAGCCACTGCTAAGGTAGTCAGGGACACTCCGGCTAGATCGGCCACTATGCGTAATTCCTCGACAGTCTTGAACTCGCGATCGCGCCAGTAGCGTTCTTGATAACGTTCGGCGGCAGTACCCAAGGTAAAACGTGTGCCTGCGGTGGGGCCTTGAGTCAGACTGTGTTTGCCAGTAAGTAGACCACCAGCCAATGGATTGTAAGGAATCACACCTAATCCTTCTTCTTTCGCCAAGGGCAAAAGTTCTCGCTCAATTTCGCGGAATAACAGGTTATAGCGAGGTTGAATTGAAACGAAGCGAGTCAGATTACGTACATCGGCGCGACCCAAGGCACGGGCGAGTCGGTAAGCTAGGAAGTTGGAAACCCCGATATATCTGACTTTACCAGCACGTACTACTGTATCTAATGCTTCTAAGGTTTCATCCAGAGGGGTTGAGGCATCATCAGAGTGCAACTGATACAGGTCAACATAATCAGTTCCCAGTCGTCTTAAAGAAGCATCGATCGCATCCAAAATATGTTTGCGCGAAGCGCCTTGATCCCAAGGTGCAGGGCCAACCTTGCCAACAGCTTTGGTAGCTAAAATAAAATGTTCCCGTTTGCCTTTGAGCCAGCGTCCCACGATTTCTTCGGTGCGTCCAGCTGTAGGCAGTCCACCACCTAGAGGATAAACATCAGCTGTATCTAGAAAGTTAATTCCTGCATCAGCAGCAGTGTCAAGAATCTGCCTGGAAGTTTCTTCATCTGTCTGCAATCCGAAGGTCATAGTGCCGAGACAGAGGCGGGAAACTGTTAATCCGGTTTGACCGAGTTTAGTTGTTGGTAAAGTCATGTTAGAGAAGCAAAGGAATTCTACTTAGGCTACTACAGAAGCTTGACGACGGCTTTGTGAAATCAGCCATTGTTGCAATTTCGAGTCACCATACACTTCATCAGCAATAAAATGATCGCCTTCAGGTAGTATAGTAAAATCTACTGTTCCCCCCAGACCGCGCAAGGTAGCGACGATATACTCTGTATCCTCAATCGGCAGTTTTTCGTCCTTTGCACCTTGGAATATCTGAATAGGAATTTCCTTGAGTACAGCTAGTTGGGTTTCTTCTAATGTCTTGGGTACACGCCCTGATACTGCTACCAAACCAGCAAAGCGACTAGAGTGAGAAGCGGCGATATGCCAAGCTCCAGCCGTACCTAAGCTGAACCCAGATATGATGACACGGGAAGGATCAATAGGCTCAGATGCGATGAGTTTATCTAGCAAAGCAATTACATCTGATTCTCGATCTACCCAAGTTTGTTCTTCAGGAAGTTGGGGAGCCGCAAAGAGGTAAGGTAAAGGGCTGGATTCATCTACAAAACGAGGTAGACCCCTTTTCAGCAGTACACTTATATCTGTGCCGCGATCGCGTGCTCCATGCAAAAATAACACCAGGGGCGCAGGTTGGTTGGCATCAGCAGAAACAGGCGAGAAAAGATAAGGCAAAGTGCTGATGTTCAGACGATGTTCGACGGTCATACTCTTGACTCCTAAAGTTTGGGGATTGGGGACAAATCAATTCAAAATTCAAAATTCAAAATTAAAGAAATTCTGGGGACTGGGACAGACTCAGGTGACTGCCACCTTGACAGGCTGTTTCCATACGGCGGCTGCGTAAGCCTCAACACCTTGCCGCGCCTCGTACCAAGCCTGAAATGACAGCGCTGGTATGCCCAGTTCTGGCCCTGGCAGGTTTTTCGGTGTGCGTAGCTTTTTCATCCGCGCTCGCGTCAGCCACACGCCCGCATGGGGTTCGTCAAGAGCCTCATCAATGACTGTCACGCGGCCAATATCGGCGCGCCGTAGGGCAAATGCAAAGGTACTGCCACTGCCACTACCACCTACTATCGTTACATTATGGTCAATGCCTGGGCGATCGCTCACCCAGTTTTCGGGATCAGGGCCGAGTAAGCGCAACGCCTCGCGGGCGGCAAAATCGGGGTCAGTCGTTGTTGTCATATCGCTTTCTCAGGGTGAAGGGACTGGGGAAAGGTTAAAGGGAAGAATTGTAGTGGCGTGGCAAGACTAAAATGTTGCATTATTCGATGTTATGCCCAATTTCGCACTACAACAATTTTGAATTTGGTTTCACTAGATAAGTCATAGTCTAGAGAACCGTAGTGTTCTAAAGCCCATTCGCGTAAATCATCAATGGCTTTGGCAAAGACATCATCAGTGAGATGCCAACTATGACGATAGACTCTGTTTTGATAGTGTTCTAGTAATTTTTTAACAGTTAATTCCCACTTCCATTGAGCTGCAATTACTGTTTCTAAACTTGCACCTTGCGTGCGTAGTTCTGTTAAGACCTCTTCCTCTGTTGCACCGTAATGGGGTAAAGGATAACCATAACTAGCAATGATATCTTCCCAACGTTGCTGAAAAGTCAGCCTACCTTGATTGTTATTGAGATTTGTTGAGATGGAATCGAGAGTGCCGTGAGTATATAGGTAAGGACTACCAGGTTTGAGGACGCGGCGGATTTCGGAGAGTGCTTGCTTCCAAGCAGAAACCAGATGGAACACATGAACCGTCAACCCGACATCAAAGGAGTTATCAGGAAACTGTAAAGCAGTAGCATCTCCTTTGACGGCTGTCAGGCGGTGGGAAATACCTTCTAGCTTGCGGTGCAACTCAGCTAACATCTTTTCTGAGACATCTATACCTGTGTAAGAATAGCCTCTTTTGGCAATCGGAAGAGCGATTCTGCCGGTACCCACACCAATTTCAAAAAACTTAGTCTCTGATGTTGGTGAAACTATGTTGAGGATAGTGTCAGTTACTTGTTCAGATATTCCTGGTGGTAATCCTCTTGTAGAATCGTAAACATCAGATACACGGTCAAATGAAATTGTTGCAGTCATCTTTTTCTCCTTTGTAGATAAGTTAATTGGCAAATATTGAGTAAAATAAATAATTAATAAAATTGCAATTTACCAAGTTTTTTTTAAAGCAAAAAATATATTTTATGAATTATTTGCATTTAAATTCAAGCGAACTAAATTCCGAAAGGTAGAAATTTGCTGCATAAAAATACCTGAACCTGTAATACAAATACTTGCACCAAGGATGACAGTATTCACAACACCAATACGGCTTGCTAGTGCGCCAGCTATCAAATTGCCTAGAGGAACTGCACCCGTAGATGCCATAACGTAAATACCTGTGATTTGTCCACGATTTTCATCGCTGACTAACAACTGAAGTAAAGTACGTCCGGCGATTATTTGCAAAATAAAGCCGAAACCAGCCGCTAATAGTGAAATAAAAGAAAGCCAGAACACACGCGATAGGGCAAAAACAATCAGACTCATGCCCATAAAACCTATACCTAATGCCAAAATTGTTCCTAATCCATGTACATTTTGATGCCTAGTTAAATAGATACCACCCGCTAAAGTTCCTAAGCTGGATGCTGTCATTAGAAAACCAAAAGTGTTAGATTCACCCTGTAAAATATCTTTGGCAAAAATCGGCCCCAAAGCTAGGTAAAACCCCCAAACGCAGCAGACTAAACTTGAACCAATCAAGATAGAGCGAATTGGCAAAAACCCTATGGCATAGTTAAAACTAGTTTTCAATTCTTCTAGAGGTTGGCGTATAGAAATGACATTTTTGTCAGTAGTTATTATTGCTAAAAGAGCTACAATTACAGCAATATAACTAATACTATCCAATAAAAAACATAGCCCCGATCCCCACGCTACAATCAACAAACCTGCGATTGCTGGCCCCACCATACTCGTCACACTTACAAGAGAAGAGTACAAGGCAAACGCATTACCGAGATTTTCTTTACCTACTGTTTGGGGTAAAAAAGCTTGCCGAGTTGGAATATCAAAGGCGTTGATCATCCCTAACAGTACACCCAAAAAAGTAATGTACCAGACGTTAATCGTACCACTCAAGGCTAACCACGTTAGAGCCAGAGACCGCAACATCCCCAAAATTTGGGCGACAAGCAGAATGCGGTGACGATTAGTGCGATCGGCAATAATTCCACCCAGAGGAATCAAAAGCAATGTGGGAATTTGGCTGACAAAACCCACTACACCCAATAACAAAGCGGAATCAGTAAGGCGATATACCAGCCAGCTAGTAGCTACCTGAGTCATTGAAGTACCAATTAGAGAAATGGCTTGACCTGTGTAGAACAAGCTAAAATTTCTAGAACTAAAAGCACGGAGCATGACTGATGATTTTCTGGTGTCTGCATATGATAATTATAATACGGTAAACCCATAAATTTACCGTATTATGTATGTGATTGCTTTGTGCGTTGGCGCAGCCTCTCCAAATGAGAATCGCCTTAATTTGTATATAATTGTTAGCCTTTGACACAACTAGCACTTCATAACTTAATTGAGTGCTGGTTCTGCTAACACTTTCTCGGCTTTTTGCTTGAGGACAGTTGGTAATTCACCCGTTAACAGCTCGCCTTCAACTATTTGTGAATGGAAACCATCAGGCCCAACTGGAATATCACCTGTAATGGTGGTGCGATAGAGTACGCGCTCAACTTCTATATGATCCAAATCTTGTGGGGCTAAATGCGAGGTGGCGCGGTTATCCCAAAATGCGATATCACCATTGTTCCAACGGAAGCGAGTGATATAAGCGGGTTTAGTGATTTGGTCGAAAAACAACTCAAGCAGCAGTTCGCTCTCTTGTGGTGACACATCGAGAATGTGCGAGGTGAAGCCAGGGTTCACGAACAATGCACGTTCACCTGTTTCAGGATGAACGCGTACCACTGGATGAATCGAAACCTGCGGATTGGCGGCAATGCGCTGGGCATATTTGCTATTGCTAGGTATCCGTAAACGTGCATTGAACCGATGCTCGGCTTTCAATCCATCTGCTAGGGCGCGTAGGGGTGCAGATAGACCTTCATAAGCTGCAACTAGATTAGTCCATTGTGTGTCACCACCAAAGCTAGGGACGTTAACTGCTCGCAGAATTGAACCCGCAGGTGGGTTAACAACAGCAGTTACATCAGTATGCCAACGACTTTCATAACTAGTACGTCGTAGACCGTTGCGGCGCTCGAAGCGGCTGCGATCGATTGGTAAGATTTGAGAAAAGCCTTCTATCGGCTTGTCTTCGTGGGGATGCGCGTAGGTCACTTCACCAAAACGAGCCGTGAAGGCAATCTGTGCAGCATGATTGATGTTCTGATTGCGAAAGAAAATGACCTTCCACTTCAATAATGCTTGACGAATTTCGGCAACTGCTTCATCGTGCAGAGAACGCGAAAGATCCACACCGCTGATTTGGGCACCAGTGAAACCAGAAGTCGGTTTAACTTCAATGTGCTTATAGCTCATATTTATTCTCCAAAGCTTGATCTATGGGTGAATATTTACACTCGTCAGCTTCCTTATCTAGTCCCAGCAATATAGCGATTCTCAATTGCATAGAATACAGATAATTGGTAGGGAATATTGCTGTGCCCTATTGTGTATTGCTTCCATTCGAGAAGTGCTATATACCAAAGAAGCATCTGTATCTCAATATTATACGATAAATCGATAGATTTATCGTAGTATGCAAACGTTAAGAAAGTTCAGTGAAACTAGTTTGATAACTACTGAATTCGGGGATGTAGAGGAGCAAGGAAGTTATTCCCCGATCGCCTCCTCTTCTCCTACGCCGTTATCAAACTCTTATCTACTTGTGGAGATTCAATCTTAGCTACCTTAGATTCAACCGCCGTACCCTTGAAGAACTCGGAATTGGCTTGAGTATAAAACTTGTAAGGATTATGGAATACATAAGCCTTGAAGTCCGCTTCAGAAATCACGCCTTCTTGCACTAAATCCCAGCTTTCCGCTAGTGGGTCAGTCAAATCTGGCACATCCCAGTGACCAACATCTGAGGAATAAATGGCGTTGATTTTCACGCCCAAGGGATTGGCTTTGTCGTTGAAGGCGGCGGCGATAGTGCGATCGTCGGACTCGGAACCAAAGAAGAAACTGTTCACCCAGCGATCGCGGATGTCTTCAATGGTTTCAATCCCGGCGGCTGCAAAGTCTTCTAGTTCGCTACCAATTGGCGCACGGCTATGACGGTTGAAAGAAGAACCCAAGACACTCTTGGTTAATTCTTCTTTACTCAGAGGATGTGCTTCTAGGAACTCGCTACCAAAACGCTCAAACAACAAGAACAATTCATCAGAATTTGTCAGTTCTGGGTTGTAGTTTTGCAGTCCCTTGAGATTGCGTTTGGAGAAGCGATCCACTAAATGAATGTAGACGTGTGCACCCCAATCTGCGCCACCTTCGAGCATAGCTATGCGTAACTGTGGGAAACGTTTGGTCACACCGCCAAAGAACAACGCCTTAGCAAATGCTTGTGAGCCATCAGCAAAGTGACCTATATGGTTGTTCATATAGTTACTAATGGAGGATCGCCCAGTCCAACCTTGACTGCCGTAATGGGTAGTAATGGGTACACCTAATTCCACAGCCTTCGCCCAGAATGGATCGTAGTCGTATTCACTATCCAATCCGTAAAAGTCGATGTAAGAGGCATGTTTGGCGATTTCGGGGAATTTATCGGCTGGATACTTATCTGCGATCGCCTTAATTGGTCGTTTCACACCACCAGGAATATTAGCTACTTTAAGTCCCAGTGTTTTCACGGCAAATTCTAGCTCCTCAACAGCTTCTTGAGGATTACCCATCGGGATACCAGCCACAGGTGTCAGGCGATCGCTATATTTGCGATACAAGTCAGCATGATAGTGATTTACTGCCCGTTGCAATGCTTGACGGTTCTCTTTGCTTGCTCCAGCAGGTGCAAGAACGTTGTTAGGAAACAGCACCGAATAATCCGATCCTTGCTCCGCTTGACGCTCATAGAATAGTTCAGGAAGCGTGTAAGTAGCGAGATCCAAAGTATTGCGGGTGACTCTAGCCCACCAAGGCGATCGAATTGTCCGGTTGTATTGACGTTCTTCTGGGGTTTGTTGATACCAGTCTTTACCGTTGCTCTTAGAATTAAGACGAGAAGCTTCCGCCTTCTGCAATTCATCTACAAGTTTCGAGCCACCATAATTAGCGATGTAATCCTCCAGCACCGGAGTGAAATCATTGGTATGAACATCAGTGTCGATGATCGGATAATCAAGGGTTGCTTTAATTGCAGCCGAACGAGAAGTTTTTAATCTGCTATATTCAGTCATGTTTTTTCCTTCAAAGAAGTTACAAATTTTTCTGAGCATTCAATATTGCTATTGAAATCTCAAAACTTTTTACAAGAAAATAGAGGTTCAAAGCAGTACTACGTCCAATAATCTTTGTATTAGGAAGTAGGTAGAAACCCTCTGCCCAAAGTGTCTGGCTTTATTGCCTATTGCCTTTCACTCTCTCTGCGCCTCTGCGTGACGGACACTTTCCTCAAGTCGGGAAACCCGCCCACGGAAGTGTCCTCCTCTGCGTGAGAAAAATCTATTTCCAAATTATGCAAAGCCAGAAAATTTAAACCAAAACCAATTGCTCATCCACTTGTTGGACAGCGAATTGATTATCCGGACGACGCAGCCCCAGGTTTTCCCGCAAAGTACTACCCTCGTATTCAGTCCGGAACAGTCCGCGTTTCTGGAGGATAGGAACGACTAAATTCACAAAGTCATTTAATCCTGTAGGCAAGATAGGCGGCATGATATTAAAGCCATCAGCAGCATCATTGTTGAACCATTCCTCTAATTGGTCAGCAATGCTTTCGGGAGTACCAATGATAGTACGATGACCCCGTGCGGTAGCCAAAGCCAGATACAACTGGCGTAGCGTCAAAGTCCCACGAGTAGCTAAATCCTTGACCAGTTTGAGACGACTCTTGTTATTGTTAGTGTCACTGGGTAGTTCGGGAGCTAGATCATCAAAGGAATATTTTGATAGATCCACACCTTTGTAATAGGTCTTTAAAATCCCCCAAGCCACATCAGGATGAATCAAGGATTGGATAAATTCATACTTCTCTTGGGCTTCTTCTTCAGTGCGACCAATGATGGGGAAAGCCCCAGGCATGATTTTTAAATCATCTGGCGATCGCCCATATTGCCCTAGTCTACCTTTAATGTCAGCATAAAATTCTTGAGCATCAGCTAGAGTTTGATTGGCGGTGAAAATTACCTCAGCAGTCCGCGCCGCTAAGTCCCGTCCCGCTTCCGAGGCTCCAGCCTGCACAATCACCGGGTAGCCTTGGGGTGGGCGACCGACATTCAATGGGCCTTTGACGGAAAAATGTTTGCCTTTGTGGTTGAGTATATGCAGTTTGTCTGGATCGAAATAAACACCAGATTCTCTGTCACGAATGAAAGCATCATCTTCCCAACTATCCCACAACCCTTTGACAATTTCTACAAACTCTTCCGCCCGTTCATAACGCTGGCTATGTTCTGGATGATGCTCAAGTCCAAAATTAGCTGCTGCGTTTTCATTACCTGTGGTGACTACATTCCAACCCGCCCGACCTTTACTCAAATGATCTAAAGAAGCAAACTTTCGTGCCAAGGTATAAGGTTCTTCGTAAGTAGTCGAGGCGGTAGCAATAAAACCGATGTTTTGGGTTACAGAAGACAAAGCAGAAAAGAGAGTGACCGGCTCGAAATGAACAAGTTTACCATTACGTTTTTGCGTCTCTGGTGCGCCACCCCAAACCCCTGGACTGTCGGCTAGAAAGACGGCATCAAATAACCCACGTTCAGCAGTTTGGGTAATTTCTTTGTAATGCTCAAAATTAAAACCCGCATCTATTTGTGCGTCGAGATGTCGCCAAGCACAAACATGATGTCCAGTGGCTTGAATAAATGCACCTAAACGAAACTTGCGTATTTTACTCATCTATCTACTTTGGCGCTAACGATGGAAATAAGGCAGATGGTCACTGAGCGTAGTCGAAGTGAGGCAGATGGCAGAAGGAGGACAAGGGGGATAACTGTTGACTCAGGGAAGGGCGAGTTCAACCAACATATCTGATTACCAAATGAAAATCTCACAAAACCCGCCCCTACTGGACTCTTGACAAATGACAAATGGCCAATTCACAATTCATATTTGATAAATCCCTGATTGAATAGGATTTCAAGATTTTAGTGAATTGGTATTAGTTACTACTTGCATCAGGTACACGATTAATCAATGCTTTTCTATAGGTCTAGTTAGGTAGCCGTCATGAGATTTATACATCAATAACGGATGAACAGGGACTAGAAGCTAGTATTTTTTTACTGAGCAGGGGCGTTAGCCCCAATCTACTAACAGCACTTTCAAGGGTCTGTTGCTGTAGTAAACTGCAAAATACTGTAACTTGATTGATTTACCGTATTTTATTCTTTTACAAAGTTTTTCACACTTACAAAAAAAATGCAAGCACCGCTTAACACAAGTTTGCTAAGATTTTTCTTTCAAAAAAAAGATATCTATGGGAGCTTGTTTTTTTTGTAGATTTATGCGACCATCCAAATTAGCCCGGTAAAACTACTAAAAATCTATCGACATTTAGTAGTTTTTTGACAAACACAAATTAGGCTAATTCAAATTATCGAGAAAGCATACCACTTTCGGAGTTTCTGTCCATCTATGTAGCTGACAGCACCATTGAGTCTTTGCCAAAGCTGTTTGTAGATAAACATCTGTAAGACAATCTCTCTAAGAGATATTTTTGTGCAAAAGAATATTTAATCGGGATGTAAAAATTCTGTTGGGTGCTAGTAATTAAAGATTTGTTGATTTTTTGTACGTAATTCAATAGCCAATGTTTAGATTTCTGTGGAGTTACGGGATATTTGTCCCAGCATTTTTTAATGTGTTTTTTATCCTGTCTTCAGCCGCACTTGCTGAAACACCGAATGTATCCGAGCCAAAATCAGGGGTTGGGGTTGAGGAAATTGCCCCAAGTATTACAACTCAGGCTGAATCGAATCCAACTGCCCCTCTAGAAGTAACCGAAACGTTAGACTATCTACGATCCCCAGAAGGAAGTTTACTTTCCGATGAGACTTTAACAGATGAAGATAACTCCCTAGATCAAGTTAATTCGGTTTCGCAATTATCGGATGTTCAGCCTACAGATTGGGCATTTGCTGCATTGCAATCTTTAGTAGAACGCTATGGCGCGATCGCAGGTTATACAGATGGGACATTCAAAGGCGATCGCGCCCTGACACGCTATGAATTTGCAGCTGGTCTAAATACTGCTTTAGACCGAATCAATCAAATAATCGCCAGTTCTACAGCCGACTTAGTTAAACAAGAAGACCTAGACACAATCAAGAAGCTAAGAGAGGAATTTTCCACAGAATTGGCTACACTGCAAGGACGAGTTGATGCAGCAGAGGCAAAACTGGGAGTCATTGAATCACAACAATTTTCTACTACAGTTAAACTCACAGGTCGAGTGCAGTTTGTCCTTGGCTCACTTCTAGCCGGTAATAATGTTGTAACTGGAAGGCCAGCTCCCCGCGTAGTAACACTGCAAGATGCAGTAACTTTGCGATTGAATGCCAGCTTTACAGGTAAAGATTCACTAGGCATAACAATGGGGGGTGGAAGTATTGAATCATTGGGACAAACAAGAGCTGGATTATTAGGTACTTTTGATGGCAGAACGGCTGATAACGCTAATATTACAAGACCACGCAATGATCTCTCTATTTCTGGTCTGCGTTATCGGTTTCCACTGGCTTCAAACACCCAACTCAACATTTATGCCTTATCTGATGGAGCTAATGAGCTAGGTTTTACTGTTCCGATTAACCCATACTTTGAAAGTAATTTAGCAACTGGTTCTAATGGGATTTCCCGATTCTCACGACGAGCTTTAGTCTATCAATATGGAGATAGTGGTGGCGGAATAGCGGTACTCCACAGATTAAATGAACAGTTCCAACTGGGAGTAGCTTATAGCGCACCTAACGCTAGTAACCCTGGAGACAACAATGGCTTCTTTACAGGCCGATATTTAGCTTTAGGACAGATACTATATACCAGTCCTCAGAAGAATTTTCGCGCGGCTCTAACTTACGTCAATACTTATAGTCCACCTAACGCCAGAGGTTTAAGTGGAACTAACTTTGGCCCAGCAGCAGGAAGTAACTTGGTCAATAGCACCGTAGCGGGAACGGGGACAGTTGCGAATCTTTATGGTGTACAAGCTTTCTATCAATTTAGTCCCAAGTTTGCTATCAATGGTTGGGTAAGTTATGGCGCACACCGGTATTTAGGGCGTGGCGATGGTAATGCTATGGATTGGTCGGTAGGACTGGCTTTCCCGGATCTTGGGAAGAAAGGAAGTTTAGGAGGATTGTTTGTGGGTATGGCACCAAAACTTACCCGTCTCAGCAGTAATGTAGACTTGGGGGCAGGCTTAGGACAAGCAGATAAAGATACTTCCTTGCATATTGAAGGATTCTATCAATATAAAATCACTGATAGGATTGACATTACGCCTGGTTTTATCTGGGTGACTGCACCAGATTCAAATGCCAATAATCCTGATAGTTTATTTGCATGGATTCGTACTGTCTACAGGTTTTAGGGATTATTAATAGATGTGGGGTTGGTTATTCTGTCGCTAACCCACCGTTATTTCAGGACTGATAGTCTATGACGCACTATCAGTCCTAAATCCCTACAAATTGGAGATTTTTTGAATTGGAAACCTCTTCGATATAGAAAATAGGTAGGCTCGCTAATACTCGGTTCGTGCCAAAAGCTTAGTTGGGGTTGCTTTTTACATAATTTCGTGTAAGATTGTCTTTAATCTACGGTAATTCTCTCGATATGTAGTAGTTTAAAAAGAAATACTCAAACGGCAAGATAATTTTTCGATTTTGTTCTCCTTGCTTTCTTTCCCTGTCTCAGTAAAACAAACATACATAACATCAAACCTATTCAGTCCTATTGACGAAATAGGCGTTAATGAGAACTTCATAAAACAACTCATTGGTAGCTTATGACTATTACTCTGAAAAAGACTAAAAGCAGCGAAAAATCCCTAGAAGCAATATTCAACAACAAATCCGCCGATAAAATCATCCCTTGGATAGTGCCTTTTATAGTGCTACTACTTTGGGAAATTGCTTCCAGAACTGGTTTACTCTCCAGCAGAATTCTTCCAGCACCTAGTAGCGTAGTTTTTACAGCATTTAAGTTAGCCTCAACTGGAGAGCTTTTCCAACATATGGGAATCAGTGCTGCACGCGCTATATCTGGTTTTGTAGTTGGCGGCGGAATTGGCTTTATTTTAGGATTACTTACTGGGTTTTCTCGCATTGGAGAACAATTGTTAGATAGTTCCTTGCAAATGCTGCGTACTATTCCCAACTTGGCATTAATTCCCCTAGTAATTTTATGGTTTGGGATTGGTGATCAAGCTAGATTGTTTTTAGTTTCTATAGGTGTATTTTTCCCAATTTATCTTAATACCTATCATGGAATTCGTAGTGTAGATCCTGAGCTTATTGAAATGGGCAGAGTTTATGGTTTAAAAACATCTCAACTCTTGTGGCAAATCGTTTTTCCAGGAGCTTTATCTTCGATTTTAATTGGTGTCAGATTTTCCTTGGGTATTATGTGGCTGTCGTTGATTGTTGCTGAACAAATTGCAGCCGATTCCGGCATTGGTTATATGGCAATGAACGCCCGTGAGTTTATGCAAACGGATGTTGTGGTGTTAAGTATTGTTATCTATGCATTACTAGGTAAACTAGCAAACTCTATCGCTAAAACTCTAGAAAACAAGTTTTTATCATGGAATCCTAATTACACATCTGCTGGGTAAAAAATCCAAATACTCAATAACTGAATCGCTCAATAATCTCTAAAAAAAGGAAAAATCAAAATGGTTTCAAATATACAAGGTTCACAACTTACAATTTTGGGTTTAAGCAAAGTTTTTGGAAATAAAACTGTCTTAAACTCATTAAATCTAGAAGTAGCACCAGGAGAGTTTATTGCTATTGTAGGGCGCAGTGGTTGCGGTAAAAGTACTTTACTACGCCTTGTATCAGGGTTAGATAAACCCACGACAGGCGGCATATTGCTAGATGGAGAACCGCTACGTAAGCTCAGTCATTCTGTAAGAGTGATGTTTCAAGACCCCCGGTTACTACCTTGGAAACGTGTAATAGATAATGTGGGTCTGGGTTTGCAAGAAAATTGGCGTGCAAAAGCTGCGTGGGTATTAGAACAAGTAGGACTCAAAGATAGAGCTGGTGAATGGCCTTACGTCTTATCTGGAGGGCAACGACAACGAGTAGCATTAGCCAGAGCCTTGGTGAGTCAACCACAACTATTACTACTTGATGAGCCTTTAGGAGCATTGGATGCGTTAACTCGCCTAGAAATGCAATATTTAATTGAAGATTTGTGGCAACAGAGAGGTTTTACGGCATTTTTAGTCACACATGATGTAGAAGAAGCTGTGGCGCTAGCAGACAGAGTGATAGTAATTGAAGAAGGACGAGTTGCGTTAGATTTACCTGTAAGATTGTCGCGTCCACGAGACAGAGCTAGTGAAGTATTTGTAAATATTAGGGAAGCAGTACTAGAACAAGTTATGAATAATGAAGGCACTCATGCACATCAATTATTGCAAATGAGTCATTAATACTCTACTTTTAAGTGGATATCTCAACAAAACCCCAACTACCAAGGGTGGTAATTGTGGTCAAAAAGAGAGATATTCACTTAGTTTTTTGTACCATAACTAAGGATTTTTTACTAAGTCATCAATCCCAGTAGTGTAATTGCTTTTTCCAAATCAGCCCCTTGGAAGTTTGCTCCAACTATATTCGCACCAGTGAGATTAGCCTTCTCTAAATCCGCATCAAATAAGTTCGCATTCTCTAAGTTTGCGCCTATGGTGCTTGCCTTGCCTAAATCTGCACCTTGAAGATTTGCCCCTTGCAAGTTAGTCCCTCTCAACATTAAATCAAGGATTTGAGGTCAATTCTGGTAGCCAATAGTACTCAACATTAGGTTGACCATTGATTTTGTTGGTTGACAGTTTACTAAATTGGAACTCATGTTTTTCGTAAAATGCACAAGCTCGAATATTTTCTTGCAAAGTGTGAAGCTTCAATCCGGCGGGACAAATAGTTTTTGCTTTCTCAAGCAAGGCTGAACCAATACCCCGATTCTGATAAGCTTTGTCTACAAAAAGCTGGCTTAACCATTTTTCTTCTCGGATGATGACAACAAAACCTACAATTTTCTTTTCAACTTCAGCAACCCAAATATCACCCTGTATAGCTAGGTCATCACGAAAACGAGTTTTCCACGCAATATATGGCTGTGGATGTTGAATATGGATAAAAGTTTGATGCCAAGTTCGATACCAAAGTTTAACTATGTTTTCTAAATCATCAGTTTGGTATGGACGAATCGTAATCATAATTCAATATCAAATTAGCACTTAAAATTCATCCGTAGTTTTTATTTAAATGGAGTAATTAAACCCAAATCTAAATAAATTTGAGATACTATATTTCTGATTTTTGGTAATTTTTTTACAAAAAATATAGCTCCTATTAAACAACAAATACCACCGAAAAATAAAGCATTATCCACTCCTATTTTACTTGCTAATCCTCCAAAAAATAAATTCCCAAAAGGTAATATTCCCAAAAAGCCTGTTGTGAATATACTTGTGACTCTACCCCTTTTATTTTCATCCACCAAAATTAATTGCACAAAGTTACTAATAGCTGCCAAGGTAAGCGTATTCGTCATCCCGACAATGAAAATTAATACTAGGCAAGTCTGTAGATTATTAGAGCGAGAAAACAGTATTAAACCTAAACCTAAAACCATAGCAGAATACGCTATGACATTTACTAATCCTGTAGCTTGTTTCCTTAAAATTAGATAAAGTCCAGCAATTATCGAACCCAGTGCGGAAGCAGTCATTAAAAATCCCATAGTTTCTGCATTACCATTTAATATTTCCCTGACGAAAACAGGTATGAGGTTAACGTGGGTCATTACCATGAAACAAATCAGAATTTGTAAGGTTAAAACATACCTAATAGGCAGAAAATCATAAGCGAAAGTAAAACCTTCTTTTAAATTTTGGAAAATGTTTGTGTTTTTTAGTAAATATTTATTAGAAACTGATTTAATTTGTGCAACTAATATAGCAAAAACAAAGGGTATATAACTGATACTATCGACTAAAAAACATGAAGCTGCCCCAAATCTGGCAAGTAAGAATCCTCCTAGCATGGGACTGACAAACTTTGCTGTATTAATTAAGAATGAATGGATAGAAATGGCACTGTAAGTATCTGCTTTGTTATCCACCAATCTAGGAATAGTTACCAACCGTGCTGGCAGATAAAACGCTTTGACAGTTCCTTGCATGATACCGATGATGATAATCCACGTAACGGTAATATGACTGTTAATAGTGAGAATAGTAAGAGTAGAAGATAGTAAAATGGATACTAATTGAGTGGTTAATAATACATAACGTAAATTCCAGCGATCTAAATACACACCTACCAATGGCGTAATAATTAACCCCATAAATTGATTGGTGAATCCAACTATGCCAACTAACATGACTGAATTAGTAATTTGATAAACCATCCATACAAGAGCGATTTGAGTCATCCAAGAGCCAAAAAAAGATACACTCTCTCCAATTACGAAACAACAAACATTTGGAGATTTTAAAGCAGGTGGAATATCCCAAGAAGTAAACAATAGTTTGCTTACTTCAGAGCTTTTTTTATTACTTTTTTGCATCAATATTTTCCTTGAGGAGACTTGAGCCAATTTTTGGATGAAAAGTTCACTGACTTTGCTATTTTCTTCGCAATTATTCAGATATTTAGAAATACTTAAATTTAGTTAAACATAAAGTTAGCAGACTTAATATATCCTGAGACGAATGGCACTAAAAAGAAAAGCCAAAAGGCTTGTGTAGCCTGGTTCCCAGTCTTAAGACTGGGAATGTATTTTGAGAGGCTCCGCCTCCAGGCTGGGAACCAGTCTATGGTCAGAATACATTTAGTTTTACTAAGAGTTAGTTTATCTTAAATTTTGAGTTACATATACTTTAGCTCCTAAGCACTTGTATTGTAGCTATGACTATGCAATAATATCAAGTGAATCTACGATAAATCGGTAAATAAATAGTATTTGTAGCTTTTGGCATAAGTACTGTACACACAGAGTAATCAGTGAGAACGCGAATACAGTAATACAACTCCAGTTGATATCGAGTTGAAAATTTTGATTTTTGCTTGGTCGTAAAGCTTGATTTTGCTCAAAGTTGACGGTCATCTTAACTATGGAGACGTAATTATGACAATTGCACTTGAACGTCCTACTAAAAAATCTCGTTCAGCACAAATGAAGAATTTTAACCATTTCCATCAAAGTGATATAGGAATCCGCTTTGATTTCTGAACGAATTTGCGTAGATAGGCAACAGGAAAGAAGGCTTCTTAGTTGTACTGAGTTTTTTCAGAAATCAAATATGAGTCCTATAGCAAACTAAAATTTCATGATATTTCCATCTAAAGTATTTCCAAGAATTAACCTATTTCAGAGATTTTCACTTTTGCTAGTGCCTGGATTATTGACTATTTCGACAACTTTAATTAGCTGCTCAGTCGAAACTCCAACTACAGAAAATAAATCAAATGGTTTTACAGCAAAAACTATCCGGCTGGGATATCAAAGTGCTGGAGACATCGTTAAACTAAGAGGAGGCATAGAAAAGCGTCTACAACCCTTGGGTGTTTCTGTGGAATGGGCACAATTTGCAGCAGGCCCACAATTAATGGAAGCGATGAATGTAGGTAGAGTTGATATTGGCTCTGTCGGAGAGACTGCCCCTATATTTGCCCAAGCGGCTGGTACATCTTTAGTTTATATTGCTAACCGTAGCCCTGGCACGGGTGAAGGCAGTGGTATCGTAGTTCAAAAAAATTCACCAATTAAGAGTGTAGCTGACCTTAAAGGGAAAAAAATAATTTTTCAAAAAGGTTCAGCGTCTCATTACTTATTAGTTAAAGCTTTAGAAGAAGCAGGTTTAAAATATAGTGATGTTCAAGCTCTGAGTATGCCCCCATCTGAAGCGCGTGGTGCTTTTATTCAAGGGCAAATTGATGCTTGGGTGACGTGGGACCCTCATTTAGCGTTAGCACAGAAAACTGCAAATGCCAGGGTTTTAAGAAATGCTGGGGGTATCGCTACTCAGGGTGGATATTACATGGCTTCACGAAAGTTTTCTACAGAAAATTCAGAATTAGTGCGATTAGTGCTTGAGGAGATAGATAAAGTAGACAAATGGGCTGAACAAAACCAAGCCGAAGTTGTCAAAATAACTACTCCTCACCTCAAAATTGATGAGGATATTATTGCACAAATGGTTAAAAGACGAACTTACGGTTTAAGAGCGATTACTCCAGAAATTATGGCAGGTCAACAGCAAATCGCGGATTTATTTACCCAAGAGAAAGTAATTCCTAAATCCATAGATGTAAAAGAAGCAATGCTGACACCTGAGCAATATGCAGCTATCACACCTAAAATGTCAGTGGAAGGATAATATTGCCGGAATGGCTTGCTTATGCTTCCAATTAACTGCGGCAACATTATGCTTCCAACTATGAAAGTAAGTTATTCTCAAGTTCAGATGAGGTATCAACACCGCCTTC
>JAESGB010000175.1_pt1 | contig 25641 bp, 23 predicted proteins | sample 9266211 | NCBI WGS metagenome assembly JAESGB01 (sample SAMN14514844, study PRJNA621659) | algae metagenome | isolation source: Goleter apudmare HA4340-LM2 and co-occurring heterotrophs from cave wall... | place: USA: Maniniholo cave, Kauai, Hawaii | collected 2009-07-28 | reverse complement strand
TGTTGGGTGGGCGTCTCTAGCCAAATGTTTCAGGATTTGTAATTCTACATCCATTGCTCTGCTTACCTTCCACAGTTTTTTCTTTTCATCCTTTTATTCAGAATACTCGGAAAGTGACAGAAGAGGGGTATCTAGAGACATAATGTTCAGAAATCAAATACGATTCCTATAGTTCCTTTAATTCTTGTCGTAACGGTAAAGGTTGATAACCTAATGCAAATGCTTTGGCACTATCTAAAGAAACATCAGACGGCCTAGGTGCTGCCATTTTTACATCTTTCTGTCTACAAGCTTTCAGACCTGTAGCAGGGAGTTGAAATACTTCCACTAATAGCTGGCCGAAATCATAGCGAGAAATTCGTTCTTTTCCACCCAAGTGAATGTGGCCGTTCACTTTTTCTAGTGCTAATAAAATTCCTTGGGCGGCAGTTGCTGCACTTACTGGTGTGCGGAATTCATCTATAAACAAATTTAGTTCTTTTCCTGCTTTTAAAGTTTGGATGAACGGTTGCATAAAGCTATGAGCAGTAGGTGTAGATGAGCCAAACATTAAGGGCATTCGACATACTGCGGTTTGAGGATATCGCTCTAGCATACCTATTTCAGCCATAACTTTTTGCTCACCATAAAGATTGACAGGACTGACAGGATCTGTTTCTTTATAGGGAGCATTTAAGCCGTTAAAAACTAAGTCAGTTGAGGTAAAAACACAAGGAATAGAAGCATCAGCGCACAAACCAGCTAGATTACAAGATGCTGTTACATTAATTGCTTGGGATGCTTCCGGGTGGGTTTGGCAAAAATTTGGTTGTGACTGTGCAGCAGTGTGAATAACTGCGTCTGGCGAAATATCATTGAATATTCGCTTCAGTTCGGTAAAATCTGTCAAGTTGACTTTTAGGATGTTGATGCCAGGAATCTCAACATCATGGGAAAAATAGGTACCATAAACTTCCCATTTTGGCTTGGCTATTTGGCAGATATGCCATCCAAGAAAACCACTAGCTCCCGTGATTAGCATTTTTGGTCTTGTCATTTGTCAAGAGTCAAATGTTATTCTCACCATATTCTCATTTTCAGTGCTCACTAGGTAATTGAGTGATTAGGCAGGAATAAACAAAACTGTGTTATGAGGCGTAAATATACCTGAGATACTGACAAATGGCGACCCTATCCGGTGAACTAGTAATGAAAAACTACTGAAGCAATTCTTGAAAGCGCTGATCGCTACGCACTTTATCAAAGTCAGGATCTGTTTTTGCCAATTTTTGATAATGATTTGGAACCAGCTTGATCGCTTTATTCAGATGTTCAATTGCTAATTCGACATTATGCTGTAAAGCGTAAGCACAAGCTTTGTTGTAATATGCCTCATGCTTGTCTGATTTGAGGGCGATCGCTTTGTCGTATGATGCTAGGGCTTCGGTGTAGCGTTGCAACTTTGTTAAGGCAATACCCCGGTTAATCCAGGCTTCGTACTTATCAGGTTTGATTGCGATCGCTTGATCGTATGATTTGATGGCATCTTTGTAGCTTTGCAAATGGGTTAAAGCATTACCCCGGTTATACCAAGCTTCATCCTTTCTTGGCGCGATGGCGATCGCCTGATCATAAGATATCATCGCGTCTTTATACCTTTGCAAGTAGATTAAGGCATTGCCTCGGTTGATCCAAGCTTCTGCACTATCAGGTTTAATAGCGATCGCTTGGTCATACAAGACTATAGCATCTGGGTAACGTTGCGCGTCTAATAAATCATTGCCTTGATGCACAAAATCTTCTACTTTTTGCCTGGCTTTTGCTTTTGTCAATAGCTGAGAGACGTTATTTTCCTGTACCACTTGCTTGGTATTTTCTACTGTTGAGTTTGTCCAATCCCCACAGCCAAATGTCAAGGAAGTGATCAAGCCAGAGGAAATCAAGCAGCGCCAAAAGACCATGCTGCACCTACAGAACTCATCATACAATGCTAGAACTTATTCTTATGAAAAAATAGTATCGAAGTACACTATTTTTTTTGAGCTAATTGTGTAATGTTTGTCAAATTAAGTTGAGTGGAAAGTGCGGTTAATCATAACATCATCACTGTCAAGAAAGCAATTCTTTGCTAGAACCTGATGCATCTGTAGTAGGTGTAATAACACGAATTAGACATCTTGGTTACTCGACAGGATGAGAAATTAATGTAAATTGCTATAGCAATCTGGTGGCAATTTTGAACTTATTTGCGTGGTACGTGCAGCGCGGCGCCAACTCGATAGGCAATAGGCAACAGAAAAGAAGACTTTTCGAGTCTGAGTTTTTTCAAAAGTCAAATAAGACCGTTAAAACATTTTGCTAAGAGGTTGTTTGAAAATTGGTTGACTGTGACTTAGCCTCTACCTTTGGGAGAAACCCGGGCTATTTCCCCCTTGACCCTTGACGACTCTAGCGAGTAAAATTTTTGCCACTGCCCAACTTACCAGGATAAGTAAGTCGGTGGGAAACACAAAACTAAGTTAAGAAAGGTAAACAAAGCTATAATCTTATTTTCTTCTGCCTCCTGCCCCCTGCCTTGTCATAACGATAATTTTTAACACTGAGCTACTTAATAGTTAGTATTAAATTGCTATTCTTGCTCGACCTTAAGGTTTGGCAGTTAATTAGTTGAACTGATTCTGCTGGGTCATAATACAAAGCATGACGATTGAATCCAACTCCTCCGATCAACTAACCCCAGAATCCATACCAGAAGACCACGACTTGCAACCAGATGACTTTGATGGTGATGCAGAAGAAAGTGGACTAATGCCAGCAGATTTGGCTAAAGAACAAGCCTCAGATGCGATCGCGTCTTTGCCATCTCCACAAAATACCCTGTCTCAGAAAACATCTCGTTCTGTTGTCCAGCCACACATTAGTCAGCCAGTCGCAGTCAAGCCAAGGGCATTGCTGATTACCTTAGCCGCGATCGCTGTTACTATTGTCGGTCTGGGTTTGGATAACTGGATTATTGGCCTTGTGGGAACTTTGGTAACTTTAATGTTATCTGTGGTGATCCTGTTACCGTGGTTGCAACACATAGTCAGTGATTGGTTGTCGCCCCAAGACCGGACGCTGTTGGTAGCCTTTATCGGCTTATTAGTCGCGTTTGTCGGTTTACTGAACTTCACTAACTTCGGTGATTACTTGTTGTTTTGGGGACGGAAGATTAATTGGGATGCTTCCGGTACTCTAGCAGAATGGTTTGGTGCTTTGGGACAAATTTCCATCGCTATCGTTGCTGTTTACGTTGCTTGGCGACAGTACGTCATTTCTAAAGACTTGACTATTAAACAAAACCAACTAACCGAACAACAAAACATTATCACCCAGCAGCAAACAATAGATTCTTATTTCCAAGGTGTCTCAGACTTGGTATTAGATGAAGAGGGACTATTAGAAGACTGGCCTCAAGAAAGAGCGATCGCTGAAGGACGCACCGCCGCCATTTTGAGTAGTGTTGATGGTAGTGGTAAAGCCAAAATTCTCCGCTTTCTCTCCCGTTCCAAATTACTGACACCACTAAAACGCGATCGTCACCTAGGTCGCGCTATTTTCAATGGTAATGGTGGTTATGCCGAAGATCGTCTCGATGGTGTACGTGTCATCGATTTAGGTGTCATGCTAGCAGGTTCAGACCTAGCTGGTAATGATTTACGTTGGACTGACCTCAGTGAAGCTAATCTTGTCCGCGCTAATCTCAGCAATTGTGACCTTGTAAAAGCAAATCTCTCCCGCACCATCTTATACGATGCCAATCTCAACGGTGCTGACCTCAACGGTGTGCGTCTATTCTATGGTGCTGTAGATCAGGCATCACCCCGCAGTCGCACCGAACCACCAAATTACAAAACTGGTGAACACACAGGTGCAGTCGTAAAAAATGCCGATTTCACCAATGTCAAACGCATGTCTGAGTCAACCCGTTATTACTGCTGCGCCTGGGGTGGAGAAAAAACTAGGGGTACTATTCCTGGTGGTTGTGAAGATATCCCCAATAAGTTGGGATGAAAGGGCACAAAGAAAAATATGACCCTTGTGTAAAGTATGTGTAATTTTACGTATAAATGCGTAAAACCATGCTAATATTTATCATCTGGTCATCAGAGTATGGTGCATTCATAAAATTTTTTCTGTAATCGTTATTTTTACGAAATTTGCACATCTATGATCATGATGATTCTTTTCCATAAAATTCACCAAGCAATCAATCGTCTTAATTGTGTAACTGGCGATCGCTATCAAGTTAAGAAAATTGCCTTATATTTTGTAATTTCCACATTACTTGCTAGCACCAGCCTGTTTAATATCAAGCAAGTAAGTGCTGAAGAGCAAGCTGTGGCAATGAAATTTGCCCATCCTGTCAAAGCAAATCTCAAAACTAATACTAAAGAAAAACTCCGAATTGCCGTACTTGATTTTGACTATAGCAGTGTAGCCGATTATCAAAGGTGGATGTGGTGGCTAGAAAGTAATGCCAGAGGGGTTAGTGATATCTTGGTTAACCAATTAGTAGAAGGTGGAAATTTTGTAGTTGTGGAACGCAGTAAACTAGATGCAATTCTCAGCGAACAAAATTTAGGAGCTTCTGGCAGAATTGATGTCAGTACCGCAGCAAAGATTGGCAAAATTTTAGGTGTAGATGCAGTAGTTATTGGTTCAATCACAGGCTTTAATCTTGAGCAAGATGGCGGTGGGATTAGTGTTCCTTTATTTGGTCGTGTAGGTGGTGGACAGACCACTGCCAACGTCAAGTTAAATGTGCGATTGGTAAACACCAGCACCGCAGAAATTCTCATGACAGCTGAGGGTAATGGTCAATCTAATCGCGGAGATGGTTCAATTAATATCCGAGGATATGGATTAGATACTTCTTCCAGAAAAGAAGCAAAATTACTGACAACAGCAACAGTTGACGCCGTTACTCAGGTAGTCCAAAAGATTAATAATAACGCTACAACCCTAGCAGAAGTACCAAAAACTGCACCATCTGTTACTGCATTAGTAGCTGATATTTCTGGAAAGACAGTGATTATCAATAAAGGTTTATCAGATGGTTATCGTCAAGGGATGAAACTATCTATCCAGAGAGTTTCTAGAGAAGTCAAAGACCCTGCTACCGGGAAAGTTATTCGGCAAATTACTCAAGCCATTGGCATGATTGAGATTACTGAAGCAGATAATCAATCAAGTGTTGCCAAGGTAATTTCAGGTGCAGGATTTAAGGTAGGAGATGTCGCCAAACCCGCTCCATAACAATTCAAAATTAAAGACAGATGGGTATTTTGGGTTTCGCCCTGCTCAACCCAACAATTATGATAATTTGAAGGGTTGAGTTTCATCATCTGTTTACTAGTGGTATAAGTTGCAGGAGTTTAGACTTTAGTCAAAATTTCCACGCCATCTTCAGTGACAACTAAGGTATGCTCACATTGAGCAGAAAGTTTGCGATCGCGCGTCAAAGCTGTCCAGCCATCGCTGAGAACTTCTACTTCCCAAGTACCTTCATTAATCATCGGCTCAATAGTAAACACCATACCTGGTCTGAGGCGCTTACCTTTACCTCTAGTGCCAAAATGAGGAATATCTGGTGCAGTGTGGAAAATGTTGCTGATACCGTGTCCGACGAAGTCTCGCACTACAGAAAAACCCTGCGCTTCAGCATACTCTTGAATAGCCGCACCAATATCCCCAATCCGTGCCCCTGGTTTAACCTCAGCAATACCTAAGCGGCGACATTCTTCTGTCACCTCTACCAGCTTTCTCGCCTTGGATGAAGGTGTACCCACAAAGAATGTTTTGGATGTATCACCGTGGTAGCCATCCACAATCAGTGTTACATCAATATTGACAATGTCGCCGTCCTTGAGAATTTGCCTAGCATTAGGAATACCGTGACATATGACCTCATTCACACTCGTACAAATCGATTTAGGAAAGCCTTTATAGCCAAGAGGGGCGCTTTTTGCACCGTGCGCTTGTGTCCAACGTTCGGCTTCGTCGTTGAGTTGCAGAGTACTCACCCCCGGCTTGACCATCGGCTCTAAATGTTGTAGAAGTTGAGCAGCCAAGTGCCCCGCCTTACGCATCTTTTCTATTTCTCGCTGGGATAATATAACAATTGTTTCGCTCTTCATATATCTTTCACAAATATAGTTAACCCTGATTCAGCAGCCCTTTTTGCAGCTTCAGCAACCTTCAAGGTGTACAAGCTTTCTTCTGGGGTGACGTACAAGGGAGTGCCATCAAAAATATGATCTAACACCATACTTGTATCTTTAGCAAATGAACCCCGACGAGTACCAATTTCTATCGGTGTTGTTTCCCCTCCCTGGATGAAAAATCCGGTGTCGCCATCAAAAATTAACCCACCGTTTTCACCATGCACTTCAAACTTGCGTTCTGATTGCCATAAAGTCTCACCTTTGCCATAAACTACTTGGGCTAAAAGTCCACTGGTAAAGGAAAGTTGGGCAATGCAAAAAGAGGTTTGGTAGTATTCTGGTTCTCTTTCCCAATATCGTTGATGACAGTTAACTGTAAAGACTTTACCAAACAAATCGGTGAGACGATGTAATCGGGAAAGCGCCCCCATTAAAGGAAAGCCAAAAAGTTGATGATTGTACGTCCATTTGCGGGGTGCAGGATTTTGGGGATTAACAGTGCTGTAGCGGACATAAAAAATTTCACCTACTTTCGCTAAATTCTGCTTTACAGCTTGGTGCAATCCACCCAAGAGTTCAATATGTTCAACGTGTAAAAGTTTATTCTGTGCTTTAGCTAAAGCAATCAGTGCCTCTGCTTCTACGACATCAAAAGCCAGGGGATACTCAACTACTACGTGTTTACCCTGAGTTAGGGCAGCGCGGGCGATCGCACTATGATCGCTGTTCACAGTAGAAATTACCACTAAATCTAAATCTGCTCGCTCTACTAGCTGTTGCCAAGTATCCACCACTTCCAACTGGTAGTTTTGAGCGAAAGTTTGTGTTTTTTCTGGTTTATAACCAGCCACTGCTACTAAATGCGATCGTTGATCATGCAACAATGCTTCAGCCCGTAGCTTTGCCGCATTCCCAGTACCAACTAAACCCACCCGCACTCTTGTTGGTGCTAAAGGTGATTCAGGATTATACATAATAGCCACTAGTTTTATGTCGGATGTTTTCTGTATGGGCAAAGCCAAATTGCTTTCACCGTTGAGTGCGCTGGTAAAGTTCTAGAAGTCACGGGAACCTATTTTAGCTGGTTTTTGCCGCTACTTAGTGTCCTTGAGATGAAGGCATCCACAAAACTTTTATCTGACAGCTAGATCAACTACAGATAACATAAATTTCAACCGCATTCTATGTGATTGATTCACTACCATCACATTTTATTCCCTTAAATATAATTTTTTCTGATCCTGAGCATGATCAGGGAACTAAGTATAAGTATAACTTATTGGTATTAAATAACTAAATTTCATTCCTAATCGCGGTCGATTTCCAGTTACATCTTTTAATTTTTCTCTTAGTATCAGAATTGAAGCCAATTAAAAACAACGACTAGTCTCATAAGATTAGCCGCAGTAGTTGCTTCAAGATAACTTATACTGCCGTTTCTCAAAGAGAGGATTACTAAAATGGCAACTTACAAAGTTACACTCATTAACGAAGCCGAAGGGCTAAATCAAACAATCGACGTTGAAGACGATACCTATATTCTAGATGCTGCTGAAGAAGCTGGTCTGGATTTACCCTACTCTTGCCGTGCTGGTGCTTGTTCTACCTGTGCTGGTAAGCTCAAATCAGGTACTGTTGACCAGTCTGACCAGTCATTTTTAGACGACGATCAGATCGAAGCTGGATACGTGCTCACCTGTGTCGCCTATCCCACATCTGATGTCACCATCGAAACCCACAAAGAAGAAGAACTCTACTAAGAGTTAGGCGTCTTAACTATCAACCTCTTGCAAGAGTTTATTTGTGCTTTTTTCCACTAATTTAGACAAAGTCTTGATTTGTGAGCAAACAAGAACACAGCTATTAAGTTTGTTTCATTAATTTTGCAGGTTCGTAGTGAGTACTTTAGTGCTTCATTGAGTGAGCAATCCTTCAGTACAAACACGCAAAATTTTGGTGCAAAGTAAGTAGTGATAGTGTTCTTACTTTTTTGCTACTAGTTCTGACTGTCAGCAAAATGCATAAGTAAAACTTATTAACGATTAGTAACTAAACTTCATTACTAATCGTAGTCAATTTCGAGTTAAATCATTTAACTTTTCCCGTAGTATCAGAATTGAAGCGAATTTGAACTGACGGCTAATCTCATCAGAATAGCCGTAGTATCTGCTTTAGCAAAACTTATACTGCCGTCTGAAAAAGAGAGTATCACTAAATGGCAACTTACAAAGTCACATTAATCAACGCCACTGAAGGAACCGAAAACGTCATCGACGTTGAAGACGATACCTATATTCTAGATGCTGCTGAAGAAGCTGGTCTGGATTTACCCTACTCTTGCCGTGCTGGTGCTTGTTCTACCTGTGCTGGTAAGCTCAAATCAGGTACTGTTGACCAGTCTGACCAGTCATTTTTAGACGACGATCAGATCGAAGCTGGATACGTGCTCACCTGTGTTGCCTATCCCACATCTGATGTCACCATCGAAACCCACAAAGAAGAAGACCTTTACTAGATAGAATTTGGGGATGGGGTGTGGAGATTCGGTTATTTGCTAACTGCTCCATGCCCCACACCCTATTACCATTTTTTTAAAACTGAATATCGTTACTAAGAATTTGAATCTGAGTTCCAGGATAGTAAAACTGCAAAATTTTCGGACTCGCCCAACCCTGTTTCGCTAAATTCTGGGCACCTGTTTGACTCAAGCCGACTCCATGTCCTAATCCACCGCCAACAAAGGCGTATCCCCACAGTCCTGGTTTGCCTTTGTTTAGGGGTTCTAGGTAAAATAGTGTGCTGACAGGGGCAAAAAAAGCGCTACGAACTTCGTCTTTGTGCAAAGTAAAAGTGCCAATGTTGGTTTTCACGGCCAGTTCGAGGATGCGTCCGCTAGGCGATCGCTTGACCACAGCCATCGCTTGAATAGTTTTAAATTTACTATAGGGGCTATTTTTCACTTGCAAAAATTTCTGCAAGCCTTTGGTAATGTCTTCTAATTTGCTTTCTTTGCGCCAACGGAATACATTCCATTCGCTTTCATTAAATCCTGTTTGCAGACTAATAAACTGCTGGAAGTTCTTTTCATCCGCTAAATCTTGTCTTGACAAGTCCCAAATATTCATAGCTGCATCTACTACTGGCCGCAGATAGGGTCGATCTTCCCCATTCCAGATATCACTAAAGGAGGCGGTAACACCACCAGTAGTCGAGGAATAAAGGGCATCAACAAGCTGGTTATTATATGTGAGTACCATACCTCTAGTGGCAGCGATCGCTTTATCTGTGTTGGTAGCTACTCCTTTCAAACCAGCATAAACTTGGCAGTGAGTATCAGCACACAATTGGTAGCCATCAATGGCAAATCTACGTAAATTCCGCAGGGCATAAGTTCGTGCCAGAATCGCCTGCGCCTCCATCGCTGCTGGGGGCGCACTTGTGCCAATTTCGTAAGGTACAACCCCTCGGAGATAGGTTTCTAATGGCACTTCGTTCACTAGTGTGTACGTACCATAGGCATTTGACTGTAAAGTCATTTGACCAGCGTAAATACGGGCATTTCCCGGTTTTTCGCTGGTATTCACCCGAATTAAATTTTTGTCAGCGCTAATTTCCAGGCGATTCTGAGTGTAGCGTTTGCCGTTTACTACCCAACTAACTCGTGGCACCTGCTGCAAAACTCTCGTATCTAAAGATACCATTTTGCGATTTGCAGCTTGCAAGCTTTGTAATAGCAAGCGTCGTAGTAAGGGGGTATTGTAAACTTCCCGTTTTGCCCAAACTTGCCAGCGATCTGGCTGGGCTATTTCTACCTTAATACCCCGTTTACGCCAGTTTTGGGCACTGTCTTCAGCTGTTTCAAAGGTGCGATATGTGCCTAATACTACAACCTCATCAACTGTTGGCTGGGGTAAAGGTTGCATGACTGTTTCCAGATGGACAGGGTTCTGAGTGACTAGAGTTTGTGTCTGATTACCTGTGGAAAATTTGAGTTTTAAGCGATCGCCTTTACTTGGTTCCAATTTTAACTTGGCTGTGGGTTGCTCTCCAAATCGCTGCACAATCCCAATTTTCAACGTTACATCTTTTGCTTTGATCTCAGGCCCTGATGCAGCAGTCAGTCCTAACAAACAAAATGTCGTCATTACATTGCAAGACAACCGCCAGAACGTAATTTTCCAAGAAACCTGCGTTTTTTGCCTAGTGGCGCGACCTTGGGGCGGATTTTTTAATTGCTCTGTAGTGTACTGGTTTTGTTGCATAAGTGCTCCAAGAATACCATTAGACTTTTGTCAAATTAGGGAACAGGGCATGGGACATTGGCATTGTAATTTTGAATTCCCCATAGGGATTAACCCTTGATCCTTCACAAATAACCAATGACAAATCACCAGTTTTGTCAAAAAGTTGCAAAACAAAGTCATAACGACTATGATTTATTTGTAGACGCAAAACAAAACTACTAAAAAAAACTGCTTATGGTGAAAGTTCAAGAAATTCCCTTAAATCAGATTCAGCGGCCGTTACCTCGTCAGAACGATCCCAACAAAGTGCAAGCCTTAATGGAGTCGATAGCAGCAATTGGGCAGCAAGAACCCATAGATGTCCTAGAAGTAGATGGACGATATTATGGCTTTTCTGGTTGCCATCGCTACGAAGCTTGCCAACGTCTAGGGAAAGAAACCATCTTAGCCAGAGTTCGCAAAGCTCCCCAGAGCGTTTTGAAGATGCACCTAGCATAAGTCAGTAAACAGTTATAGGCTGACAAATGATAACTAAATAAATCACCAATTAGGAGAAAATTATGTCATCTCAACCACAAGTTTCGCCACTAAACATTGGTATTGACGAAGCCAGCAGGGCTAAAATTGCTGAAGGCTTGTCTCGACTGTTAGCTGACACCTATACACTGTATCTGAAAACTCATAGTTTCCACTGGAATGTTACAGGGCCAATGTTCCAGACCTTACACTTAATGTTTGAAACCCAGTATACAGAACTAGCTTTAGCAGTCGATTTGATTGCCGAGAGAATTAGAGCCTTAGGCTATCCTGCGCCAGGCACTTACAGCGAATATGTACAACTGAGTTCGATTCCCGAAACTCCGGGAGTCCCCAAAGCCAAAGAAATGATCCGCCTATTAGTAGAAGGACAAGAAGCTGTAGTCAGGACTGCGCGGTCTATCTTTCCTGTGTTAGAGGAGGTAAACGACGAGCCTACAGCTGATTTACTGACTCAACGGATGCAAGTACATGAAAAAACAGCTTGGATGTTGAGAAGTTTACTGGAAGAATAAGAAATAGGGAATGGGGCATAGGGGAGATCAGGAAAAAAGAACAAATGACAAATAACCAATGACCAATGATGCCTTATGCCCCACAATGATTTCACCCAAAAGCTACAAGATTTGATGCACCGGGCGGGTTTTTCTAGTTTTAAAGCCCTCAGTCGCGCCAGTAGTGTTTCAGAGTGGCAGATTTTGCAGTTACGCAGGGGAAAACTGGAGCAGATGCGAGTGAGTGTACTGCTCCAGCTTTCCCACATGTTACGGATATCATTAAGTGAACTGGTGACAGCTTTTTCAGTGGTGAGTATAACAAAAGAAAAAGATATTGACTCAAAACTCAGCACTAGTAAAGAAATTGCCGACCTGAAAAAAGAGTACCAGCGATCGCAAAGCCAATTAGCACAGCAGCAAGAGGTATTGCTGCAAGAATTCCAGCAGTCGAGTTTACAACTGCTGGAATCTTTGTTATTGCAATTCCCCACAGCCGCATATAGAGCTAGGGAAAATCCTGAGTTAGCGGCAGTCAAAATATTACCGTTGGTAGAAAAACCTTTAGAAAGATTATTACAACAGTGGGGAGTGGCAGCGATCGCACCTGTAGGTGCAGAAATACCTTATGATCCCCAATTACATCAATTAATTGATGGAAAATCACAATTGGGAGATATTGTCAAGGTACGTTACACTGGCTACCTGCAAGGGGATAAATTACTTTACCGAGCCAAAGTCAGTCCTGTGGAAAAAACCTAAAATTGCTACTCAATGTTAAAAAATTATCAACATTGGGAAAACTAAGGCTGAAACCCTTATACACAGGAATTCGGGCATGAACAAGGACAACAAAATCAATGAGTCCTTAGATACATTACAGGTACTCGCCAGTGAATGCCCATCGCAGCAAGCAGAAAATTTCACCTTTGATTTTCTCCTCCAAATTCTCAACGTTACAGAAGATCCCATTTTTGTTAAAGACCGCCAACACCGTTGGATATTGCTGAATGACGCCTTTGCTAGCTTTATGGGATGTGGTTCATCATCGGAATTGATTGGTAAATCAGCTGATGACTTCTTTCCACCAACCCAAGCTAAAGCGCTTTGGGAACAAGATGAACTTGTTTTCACTACAGGTATTACCAACGAAAATGAAGAATATTTTACCGATGTTCAAGGTTTGAGCAGATATATCTCTACAAAAAAATGCTTACTTGAAGATAGTCAAGGCCATCAGTTCTTGGTGGGAACTATTCGTGATACCACCCAAAAAAAGCTCATAGAAGCCAAAGACATCACCAAGTATCAACTCACAGAGCAAGCCCTGCAAAAAAGTGAAGCAAAATTGCAGAAGCTATCGGCAAACATACCAGGAATGCTCTACCAGTTTATGTTGAGTCCTGATGGCTCTGTCTCTTTTCCCTATGTGAATTCTCGCTCATACGAGCTATATGAGTTGACGCCAGAAGAGATTCAAAATGATGCTAGCTTAATTCTTTCCATAGTCCACCCAGATGATCGTCAGCAGTTTGAGCAATCCATTGCAATTTCTGCCAAGACATTACAACCTTGGCAATGGGAAGGGCGAATTGTTCTACCTGGTGGACAGGTTAAATGGCTACAGGGTACATCCCGTCCAGAACTACAAGCAGATGGGTCGATTATCTGGGATGGAATAATAACCGACATAAACCAGCGTAAGCTGGTAGAAGAAGCACTCCAGCAGGCTTACACAGAACTAGAAACAAGAATCGCAGAACGAACAAAAGAACTACAGGGTGAGATTGCAGAACGACACCAAAAAGAAGCAGAACTCAAAACTTCAGAGCAAAGGTTAGCACTTTTAATTCAACAAACACCAGTAGGTATAGTTATTTGGAATACCAAATGGGAGATTCAAGAATGGAATCCAGCAGCAGAAAAAATTTTTGGATACAGCAGAAGCGAGGTTTTAAACCGTCATTTTGGGTTTTTAGTTCCGGAAATTGCTAGAGAATATGTAGACCAAGCAATGGATGCTCTCCTACACTTGCAAGGAGAGACTGTGAGCATCAACGAAAATGTCACAAAAGATCATCAGACAATTATTTGCGAGTGGTACAACAACCCTTTAGTAGTTGAAAATGGTGAAGTAATTAGTATTGCTTCAATGGTGCTGGATATTACAGGCCGCAAGCAAGCAGAAATTCAATTACAGCAGCAAACAAAAAATTTAGAAACAGCCCTCCAAGAACTCCAGCAAACTCAAATGCAGCTTGTGCAAAGCGAGAAAATGTCTGGTTTAGGTCAACTGGTAGCAGGTGTAGCCCATGAAATTAACAACCCTGTCAACTTTATTTACGGTAATCTCACCCATGCCAATGATTATGCCCAAGACCTACTGCAATTAGTGCAACTCTATCAGCAATACTATCCTGATACGATACAGCCAATTCAAGAATTCACAGAAGAAATAGACCTAGAATTTCTCATCCAAGATTTACCTCAACTCCTCAACTCAATGAAAGTTGGTTCACAGCGCATTCGGGAAATTGTCCTCTCTTTACGCACTTTTTCCCGCATGGATGAGGCGGAAATGAAAGATGTAGATATCCATGAAGGTATCGACAGTACCTTGATGATATTAGAACACCGAATTAAAGCTAAACCTAACCACGAAGGTATTAAAGTTATCAAAGAATACTGCAACCTGCCCCTGGTAGAATGCTATCCTGGGCAACTAAATCAGGTATTTATGAATATTTTGGCAAATGCGATCGATGCATTAGAAGAATCAGTAGTTAAGGGTAAACAAACTAACAATCCTCAAATTTGTATTCGCACCCAACTACTAGAGTTGAATCAAGTCACTATTGGTATTGCCGACAATGGGATGGGAATATCAGAAGAAGTTCAACAACGACTCTTTGACCCTTTTTTCACCACCAAGCCTATTGGTAAAGGTACTGGCATGGGTTTGTCTATTAGCTACCAAATTATCTCACAAAAGCATAGCGGTACTTTGGAATGTATTTCACAGTTAGGAGGCGGTACTGAGTTCTTAATTACTATTCCCCTGAAACAAAAGTAATTCAGTACCTCACTGTTACCTTAAGTATCTATGCAAATTGACAGACAAAATTACAATTACTGCTCAATGATCCCAGTCTCTTAACTAGTATTTTTTGAATTTTATTTGCAAGTTTTAATTATCAAATCCGGAGTTTAATTTTAACTAGCTACTTAGTTATCAATTTATATTTAGTAGTTTTGCATTCAAACTTTATAGATAAATAGTTATTATAAATAATGCTTAATTATAGATTATTTACGATTAATATTTCATGACTTTATATTTGCCAAGCATCTTTCAAATGAATTATCATTGGTATATAATACTAAGACAATCACACCCTTTTTTACAAAAATCAGGAATAGAACATGATAGTACAACAAGAAGTACAAGTCGTAAAACTAAGTGGAATTATCAACACCGAACAATCCCAAGAACTACGGACAAGTATCACTGAACTTTTAGAAACAGGAGCAAAAATTGTTTTAGTTGATTGTCAAGATGTAACATTTATGGACAGTTCGGCTTTGGGTGCTTTGGTATTAGCTTTCAAAACTTTACGAGCAGCTAATACTAAACTTGTACTCTGCTCGATTAATGAACAAGTGAGAATATTATTTGAGTTGACTAGCATGGATAAAGTATTTGAAATTTTTCCGAGTCAAGATGAATTCCATCAAGCTATGCTCTCAAAAAACTAAATTAGTCGAACTTAATTTGCAATATAGATAAATCATCATCAAAAGCCTCGCTGGAGTTTAAAGCTATTAGGTAATTCAACACTTGGTCGAGCTGATGGTCAAGGTTATTTTGTAAACTAACCAGTAGCTGAATGAATGCATCTAAACCCCAAAGTTTGCCATCTGATTTAGTAATTTCGTAAGCGCCGTCACTGAAAATATAAAGGATGCTGGGGTTTTCAATATTACAAAACCCATCAACATATGTTGCTTCTGGAAACATACCAACTGGCATACCGGGGGTCCTTAAGAGTTGAACTACGGTATTGTTTGGCGATGTACCAGATATTAATATTGCGGGTGGATGACCAGCACTAGCATAAATTAACTGGCGCTTGGCTTTATTATAAACTCCATACCAAATAGTGAAGTATTTGTCATTTTGATAACTGATTTGGAAAGTGTCATTCAAAGCTCTTAATACATGACTTGGTTGATAATAATTCAAGCTTTTAAGAGCACGAGAGCGCAGTAAGTTTAACACCGAAATAGAGGGGAGAGTGGCTTTGAGTCCGTGTCCTGCGGTATCCAGTAAGTAAATTGCCAAGTAATCAGAGTCTAGCCAGTAGTAGTCGAAACAGTCACCGCCGAGTTGTCGTGAGGGAATGAATCGGGAATTGATGCTGAACGGATTGGTAGCAGGAAGTGGGAGAAGGGAACGCACGTATTCTGCGGCTTCTGCTAGTTCTGCTTCTAATAGCTGCTTTTGTGTTTGCAAATCCCGACTTAATTGATGCAAGCGCAGTCCTGCTCTTAAGCGTGCTTGTAATTCATTCTGCTCAATGGGTTTAGATATAAAATCATCAGCACCAGCATCTAAACCTTTGACGCGATCGGCAACTGAATCTAAAGATGTTAATAAAATAAAAAAAATGGTGGATAAATTAGGATCTGACTTGATGCGATGACAGACTTCTAGACCATTTACCCCTGGCATAATCCAATCACAAATAATGAGAGCTGGTTTGTAAATTAATACTTGATCAAGTCCTTCTTCACCATTATTAGCTATGATTACCTCATAACCCTGTTTTTCCAACATCCTTTTTAGAAGTATTTGGATTGAGCGATCATCATCAATTACTAAAATTCTAAACATGGAATAAGGTAGACAAAGCTAGTTAATAATTGGTGTAAAAATAAAAATAAAAAGATGTATGTTTAATCTGAATGAGCTAATAAGACCACTTCAGTAATAACATCAATCCCTTTGAAAATACCCATTAAGTTAATTATGGTGGAGAAAGTGGGTTTAGCCACAACAGCATACTGCGTTTTAGCTGGTTCAAGTCACGATATACTTCTTGTTTAAACCATTGCCCGATGGCATCAATAGGTGTGAAAGACGCTCCAGTTTGCCATTTAATATCTTGACCTAAGGGCGTGGTATGAGTTCCTGGTAAGGTTTGTACTGTAACCATTTCAGCAAAGCGCTCCTGTAAGATTTTACTTAAAGTCACTGATTGGTCGATGGTGTCATTACTAAATTTTATGATTAAATTGCGGCGAATATTATAGCGTTCTTGCACAAGCTTATTGGTTTCTAAAGGCGTAGGGGTAAATTCAACGATCGCTAAAGCAGAATTTAGTTGTTCTACTAGAGGAATAGCATCCTTAGCGGCGTAGTTGTTGAAAGATATGAGAATATTACCAGCTCGTTCTACAGCAAACAGACTACCAATCAGTAAATGGAGTTTGCACCCCATACTGTGTCCGACACCATAGGTGGGAAGATAAAGCTTGCGTAATGCGGCAGAATCGTATAAGCGTTCTAGGGTACGCTCAAAATTTAGTAGTACAGATTGAGCGATCGCCCGATGATCCAACGTATTCACAAATGGCGTAGCAATCACAACATACCCTTTACTGGACACCTGTTCTAGTACCCAACGATAAGTCAAGTGGGGGGCTGTAGCGACGAATGCACCTCCCAAGAAATGGATAATCCCAATGGGATTTGGGGGGATAAGCACCCAGTTACCTCTGATTTCTTTCCAATCCATACCGTTGAGCGATCGCTTACTTAACACCTCTTTATGTTAGACCGGAGACTGGGTATTGGGTACTGGGGTAACATCGTACATTTCCCAGTTCTGAGTCCTTGTTATTGCTGACTCTGCAACCTTTTCATTTCGTGTTGCACATCTAATGCAATCTGCAAGGCTTCATTGAGTAACCTTCCATGCTCAGTAGCTTGTTCATTAACCTGCATGGCTGTTAAAGTTGCTAAATTATTTACAAATAGTTCAGTATTGCTAAGAATAAAATTCCTATTTTCTCTCAAAATCTTTTCGGTTTTTAAAGCCCGAATCAAATCTGCTTTTGTCAGTTTCAGAGCTTCAATAACTCTTTGTCTTTCATTAATACTTACCCCTGGATTTCCCGCATCTTCTATTTGGTCATTGATATCTATGGCTTTAATAACGGCATTATATCTATCAACATCGTTTAAGAGAATCTGTAAAGAATGGGTCATATTAGTTTTGAGTATCTTACTGTTTTTTTTCCACAGTAAATATAAAACTATTTGAGTAATCCCACCAATCCACAAACCTAAGATGACAAATACTATCCAAGATGGAGCTATAATCCAGTTAGCAAATAGCCTCACAATAATATCGAAGATTAGATATCCAAAAACAAATATAGAAAAGCTAATAAAGACTACAGTAGCTCCCTCGGTTCCTTTAGCTTTTGTAATAATTTTCTTGACAAATCTTTTTAGAGGATTAGTAATGATTATGAGTTCATCTTTAACGGGTAAATTAGTCAGGTTTTGCAATTCTTTTTGACTAATTTCCAATCCCTGTAAATCATCCCGCACAGCTTTCCCCACCTCACCAAAATAGTTATTTAGTACAATATAGCAATCAATTTTCTAGAATAGTAATCAACTAGCTATTAAGTCTAAAAAAACAGGAAATTATTTCTAGTAGATAATAATTTCTTTTTCTGTACAGCAGAATACACTTTTGTTAATTTGTTTATGATTTGAATTGAATTGATCAATTTAAACAACGTATGCCCCATTTGTAAATCTTGGTAAGCAGAAAATCAACTATTTATGCTACTTTCACCAAGCCAAGAAATTATAGTAAAACATAGACCAAAGTTAGTAATAGACAGCTATTTCTTTATCTAATTTATACATGGAACTAGACCCATCTAATATTAAAAAATAGATGGGGGAGTATGGAACTCAGGAGCTTTCCAGGTCGTTACTTACTAGCTGGGAGCATTGTTTGCAATTGTCACGACACTCCACAGCGATTCAGGATTGCTCTGTACCATTCTAGCCAGTTGATCGCTTATGGGCAATGGTTTGTCTTCAGGATAGACTGAATACTTTTGGCAAGTTCTATCCTGACTGTAATAATTGATGGCAGGAAAACAAAACTTACTCATAAACTTAGAGCAAAATAGGTAGTAATTTACGGTGATTAGTTGCTGATTACTATCATTTTAATTACACCAGAATTTGCTATACTCAGTATAAAGTATCTTTTGTAGCTAAATCAAAACACGTTGTCATTAGAGGTTAATACATTTGCATCACCAGCAACACATTAACTGAGTATTGGATACTTTTTGACTTTTGAATTTCGCGCAGTGGTAATAGTGGCTGACTCTTACCTGCATTCATGTTATGTAGTGTGCATCATGAGCCAGATGAAGCCAGAGGCTAGAAGGAACTGTGAGTAGAAATATCCTGTTGTATTGAGTATAGTAGATCAAAAAGGTAGTATATTCAGCCCTAATACTGAGAACTTCAACAAATGATTCCTGTTTGAGGAATCATCCTAAATTTAGTGTCAAGATTAAGGATAGGACTGAGACAAGTCAAACAATGTTAGGAAATTTACTAGACGGGCGTTATCAAGTCCTGCGAGTTCTGGGTGGAGGAGGATTCGGTCAAACCTACGTAGCCCAAGATACCCATCGGCCAGGGTATCCAAAGTGTGTTGTCAAACATCTCAAGCCCGTTACTCATGACCCGGAATTTCTCAAAACTGCCAGACGTTTATTTACTAGTGAGGCAGAAACACTAGAACAGTTGGGAAACCACGAGCAGATTCCCAGACTTTTAGCCTATTTTGAAGAAAACCAAGAGTTTTTCTTGGTGCAGGATTTTATTGAAGGGCATCCTCTCAAAGCAGAATTATTGCCTGGTCAACGGTGGACAGAAGAACAAGTGATTCAACTTCTGTATCAGCTGCTAGTTGTCTTGGAATTTGTTCACAGTAAAAAAGTTATCCATCGTGATATCAAACCAGAAAATATTATTAGAAATCAAAAAGACGGTAAGTTAGTGCTAATCGACTTTGGAGCAGTCAAGCACATTCAATCACAATTGCTGATGACTCAAACGCATACAGATACTACTATTGCCATTGGTACACCTGGATATATGTCCACAGAACAGGGAAGGGGCAAACCTCGTCCCAATAGTGATATTTATTCTCTGGGCATCATTGGTATTCAGGCGTTGACAGGTTTGCATCCCAGACAATTGGAAGAAGACCATGATACAGGAGAGATTTACTGGCAGCATCAGGCTACAGTCAGTCCAGGTTTAGCAGAAGTATTATCGAAAATGGTGCTGCATCACTTTAAAGAACGCTACCAATCAGCGACAGATGTTCTCCAGGCAATTCAGCAGCTTAGTACTGAAATAGGAGAGCAATCAACTCAAGTATCTCAAGTTTTAATTTTACAACAACAGGCAGTTGTACAACCATTTAGTACTAATATTTCTAGGATTTCTGTAGAACAATACAATCACTTAGAAAACATTCTTTTGGAACTTGTGGGTCCTGTCGCCCCAACATTATTAAGGCAGCTAGTGATATCAGCACCTAGCTACGAGGAATTAGTAGATAGTTTGCAGATTCATCTAACAGGGCAAACACAAATTGAATTTAAGCGAAAAGCTATGTTGCCCTCGAAAGAATCTAGTACTAAAAATCAACCTAAAACTCAGAATATATCAATAACACCCCCAATTCCTCAGCCTCAAACCAATATATCAGATGATGCAGTCAGCGAAAGCTTTGTACGTCAATGTGAAGGAGAGTTGATTAGTTTAATTGGGCCAATTGCTACTTTTCTGGTGCAAAAAGCTGTTAAATCTTCTCCTGGTATTTCTCGCTCAGACCTAGTAAGAATTCTGGCAGCAGAAATAGCTGACCCTCAAAAAGCTTTACAATTTCAGCAGCGCTTACTTGCTTAAAATTTGAAATTACTGGCTCTCCTGGTTTAGTAATTTCATGGCTATTTCTAAACTAGATTTCATGCGATTAAATGCGGCTGCTAAACCACCAATTTCATCCTGAGAATCTTCATCAAAATTCGTATCCATATCACCTGTGCTGACTCTTTGTGCTATTTTTTCTATTTTCCTAATTCGCTGAATCACAGATTTTTTAATTAAGAAATTAATTAGCAATAAAATCACGGCAAAGACAGCAATTACAATCCCCATGATTAAAGACCAAGTTTTCTGGGCACTATCAAAAATATCTGCTGACGGCACAGAAATTATTTGGGAAGTGACAATTTCATTGAGTTTCCATCCAAAACCGTTGTCTGAGCCATAGGTTGCTAGCTGACTTTTAGGAGCTTGATCTGGTGTAGAATGGCATCGCAGGCATTTCGGATCTTTGATCGCTAGCGGTCGCGCAATGTAAAATACTTTACCTTGAGGCAAATCACGAAAGCCGGAAAGTTCCTGAAGCTTGGCATCATTGCGAAAACGCTCGACAATTTTAGCTTCAAAGTTATCAGCTTTGTCTCGCAAATTAGTGGGATTCAGAGTTGCCTCTTTATAAAGGAGGTTTTTATATTCGTCATTTTTACGTAGATTTTCAAATACCTCTGTAGCAGAGTAAGATGGTATAGCTTCGGCGATGAAAGCTGCCTCGGTTTCTAGCCTCTCTGACAGTAAGGGATTGATCCGATTTTGTGTATAGGTTCTGATTGAGTTCATAGTTTGGATGAGAACCAGTGCCTTATTAGTCACCTCGCTTTGTGCTCTCTGTTGCAACACACTGGATAAGGCAGCACCACTTATGAAAATGCTAACTAAAAAAACTAGCATTAAGAGTAAGTTAAATTTAGTCCCTATTTTTAAGTTTTTTAACATCTTCTTGTGAAAAATAAATTTTCCAAATTAGTCTGGTATTTTACCGTAATTTAAATATCATTTATAGTTATTGTAGGGTAAATAAATATTAATTTTCCATTTGAGGATAGCTAGATATTGCCTCTAATAAGTTTAACTAGACTAAATAGCAAGAAAATTATTTCCTTAACTATATCTAGTGATGCATTGGCGATTTTCACGTCGTTTTTTTCTCTGGCAACAACTATCCTGGATAGTTGCTGGATGCACATCAACGCTAAAACCTACGGGTATATTAACTATTGGCGTGATCAACTATGGTGGAGGAGAAGAAATAATTAAGCAGTACACTCAGTTTAATCGTTTATTAGGTGAAAAAACCAAAGCACACATTCGTCTAGAGCCAACTTTCAATGAAAATAAAGCGATTGAGCGCTTAGAGGCTAACGCTTGGTCATTAGTGTTTGCTCCACCAGGGATAGCTGCGATCGCCATCTCTCGTCATCAATACATTGGTCTTTTTCCTTTGGTGGGTGTAAGTAATTTGCGCTCAATTTTTGTAGTTCGCAAAGACAGTCCTATCACAGACTTGCAACAACTACAGGGTCAAATAGTCGCTTTAGGCCAACCAGGTTCAGCAACCGGATATTATTTTCCTCTTTATAATCTTTTTGGTCTGACACTAGCTGAAATATTGTTTACGCCTGCACCGAAAACAGTCTTAGAATTGGTAGCGGAAGGCAAAGCTGCGGCTGGCGCTGTTTCCTTGGCTGAATTTAATCTCTACCGTTCACGATTGCCATCGACTGATTTTCGCATTCTTCACACAGATCCGCACTATGTTCCGGCTGGCGTGGTTTTAATTGGGCCGACTGTAGAACGTAACCGCCAAGAATTTATTCGCAAAATCATGAATGATTTTCCTTCAACATTCGCGCAAGAAGTGGGGTATGTGCCTAATGGCAAGATACCAGATTATCAATACATGATTTCTATTGTTGAGCGGGTAAGAGCGATCGCTGCCAATGTGCAAAGCAAGCCTGCGCGGTTATTTTGATTTAGGTGCTTTCATGTCGGGTTTTGACGCTGAATATGGGGAGGTAACTCTGTAACTACTAAAACACTGATGCTCGCTTCTGTAATTGCAAATCAAAGCGTTCTCCTGGGGTGGGTTCAATCACTCGTGTCGCCAAATTATGCTGCGCTAGCAAAGAACGAAATTCTGCAATACTTCCCCCAGCCTTCAGAAGTTTCATCAGCAAACCGTCAAATACTACATCCCCTCCAGCCGCAGTGGAAAGAATTACTTGCGGTTCTAACCATCTCGCTACTTGTAGCGCACTATTTGTTCCTTTAATAATTGGCCCTACAAAAGGTATCGCCAAGTCAATGAGCGGCGTAATCACCACATCAACTGGTGCTAACTGTTTAACTTGTGGGGAATGAGTTCCATGAGGCTCATAGTAGAGGGTGAAACCACTCTCTAATTCTTTGAGGAGATAACCATTTTCTACTAAATTCGGGCCAATGAGAGAGCCGGGAGTGGCTTGAATTTCTACTTGATTATTCAACTTAAAGGTTTCACCATGAGCCAGGGCTGTGACAGATGTGTAACCTAACCCTTTTACTACTTTTGCTGCATTGGGAGAACCAACAACTGGAATTTGGTGGTCAAGCTGTTTGAGTGTTGGTGGATGAGCATGGTCTTCTAAACCCTGAGATAGCAGAATCAAGTCAATGTTTTCTGGTATTGGGCGTTCTTGAAGTTTGTCACCTTTAAATAACCAATCTAAATTACTGAAGGTTAAGGAACCTACAAGCCAAGGATCAAGTAGTATCCGTTTTTCTGCGATTTCAATCAGCCAACTATTGCTGTCTAACCAAGTTAAATGCATAACACAGTAAACATAACGTCTATATTAATTATTATGAAGTAGTTTGTACTTATGTGACTGGAAGTAATTGCACTTAAGTAAACAATTTAAATCGTGCCAACTGAGCAGCGATCGCTCCTGTTAAAATCTGACTGAGTTCGGTGCTGTCTTGGAATTGCAGAATTTGCTGTTTGGGTAAGTCAAAAGAAAATTCCCCTTCCAAGTCTGGGCGTTGCATCTGCGCTAGTAAAATCTGTTCCGTGCGCTTACTCTGAATTGCATAGCCAATTTCAATACAGACATTGGGACTAGGAATCAGTTTAGGGGAGGCTTTGCCATCAATGCTGGCAATGGGCGTGGTATCCGCAATAAACAACAAACTCTTACGAATTTTTCGCAAAATAGCCAGGTTCAGCCGCACAGGCCCATCTCCTGGGCGGTAGGATTCTACTAATGATAGAGAAATACGCGATCGCAAATTCAACGTTTCTAAACTAGTTTGCAATTCCTCTCGCAAAGCCTCCCTCGCTGGGGCATACTCATTTTGATGGCATAAAAAAATCGTTGGTTCTAACTGCGCTAATACTGCTTGCTTAGTGAAATAAATTTCATGACTAATCAAATCAATGTTAGCTACGCAATAGCCACCACTACCTTCAATATAAAACTCAATATTTTCCCCTTCCAGATAGCGCCCAAACCAAGTAGATTTTCTGACTTCATCACTGTCTTCGAGAAAGTCCGCGCGCAGTCCTGATTTCAGTAAGCTTTTTTTACTGAGGCGAATATCTGGCTGGCGCTTTTCCACTTCTGGAATCGGCTCATAATCTTGGATATACCACGCTCTGAGCGCAATAATAGACATAAGGTGTTATTTTAAATGTCTCTTGTGATTTAACTTCGTAACAAGCTTACACCCTGGTGTACGCTTACACAAAGCAACAACCCAGATTTTACTAGCTGAATGGTTTTCTGTGCTTGTTTATTCTATCCAGGGATGCACTCAGTCTCATCAGTTTAAATGCACAAGTCAGAGGATATTGATTACCAAAATATGTAGTGCGGGCTTCTAGCCCGCTTCCTGGACATTAGGGAGCAAGATGCTCCCACTACAAATTTTATTTTTGCAAAATTGGGATGTTCCCGCATTCACATTCGTAATGTAGTTGGGTTTATTCTCATACTTAGTCAAATTAAAAGCGATGCTTGCTACATTTTCCACGAATATCTATGCATTTCTGATCAATGAAAACTCTTTTGCAACAAATGCTTTGACGTTTTCAACAACCGCTTATCTGTTTATAACAACAGCTTAAACAAAACTTATGAATGGCTTCACGTTTTCAACAAACGTCAATGCATAAGTAACAAATGCTTTGGCGATCGCCATAAAATCACAAATGACAAATAATAGACTTAGCCAGTAGACTTTATTCGCACTTGTCTACCCACTGAAGTCAAAATTATAATGATAAAAATCTGTTAATCAATTTCACAGTTTGCTCAACACCATTTTCTGCTTGTATTTTCTCACTCAGGGATAATGCACGCTGACGCATTTCCTGATCATTGACTGCAACTTGAATTGCGGCTGCTAATTTTTCTGCTGTTAAATGTTTTTTAGGAATTGGTTTCGGCCCGACTCCCAGTGCTTCGACTCGCTGACCCCAAAAAGGCTGATCACCAAAGAAGGGAATAATTACATTGGGAACCCCTGCTTTCAACGCCGCCGCAGTTGTCCCAGCACCACCATGATGGACAACAGCCGCAACTCTGGGAAATAACCAATCATGAGGAACCGCTTCTAGCTTCAAGACATCATCAGGTAAATCTGCGTTGCTTATACCACCCCATCCGGTGAGCAAAATACCACGCTGACCAGTGTTTTTTAAAGCAGTTAAGACAATTTCTGTGAGTTCCGATGGATTTTGACCAGTCATGCTACCGAAACCAACACACACAGGAGGTTTACCAGCTGCGAGAAAATCTAGGAGTTGGAGAGGGGGGACGAAGTTGGCAGAAGTGTCTGAAAACCAGTAACCTGTGACAATTGTGCGGGAATTCCAGTCATTTGGTCGAGGAATCACCTGAGGACTGTAAGCGTACAAAATCGGCGTCGAGTTACCATGACTACCGATAATTTCTTTCTCAGTCCAGAAACGAGGTTTTAAGCCGAGACGTTCCTGACGCCATTGATTGATCACATGTAAATATGGCGCTGTTAAAAGTGGTAAAAGTTGATAAGTCAGTTGATTGTACCAACCTCCTTTTAAGTTAGGGAAAATAGGGCTAGGAAAAGCAGTGGTGGGAGTATACAAAGGTAAGAATAGACTCAAAAAGCCCGGTATCTGCAATTTTTCAGCGATATGATATCCACCTAGGGCTTTGGGA
>JAESGB010000171.1_pt1 | contig 26496 bp, 25 predicted proteins | sample 9266211 | NCBI WGS metagenome assembly JAESGB01 (sample SAMN14514844, study PRJNA621659) | algae metagenome | isolation source: Goleter apudmare HA4340-LM2 and co-occurring heterotrophs from cave wall... | place: USA: Maniniholo cave, Kauai, Hawaii | collected 2009-07-28 | reverse complement strand
TATTACTATTTGTTGGGTCTCTGGTGGCTATGCTTTTTTCTGCTCGTCACTATAAACAGGATTAATCATTCATTTATTCGCGAGTCTCACTCGCGAACTATTTTCTTTTTGTCCAAAGTCCAATAATCTACATTCGACTGTTGACTGGTTCCGGAAAAAACCAAGTGCTGCGGGAAAAATTTCTGTACCCATAAAAAACCCTTGAAAGCATGATGAAGTTTTCAAGGGTGAGTCACAAACAAAGCGAGAAGTTAGCAGCAAACCCTTCTCTGCCAAAGTAATGTTATGAAGCTAGTGCTACTTCTACCAATTCCTGCAATTCACCTTTTTGGTACATTTCAATCAGGATATCGGAACCGCCAATGAATTCCCCATTGATGTACACCTGGGGAATTGTCGGCCAGTTGGAATATTCTTTGATTCCCTGACGGATGTCGGAGTCTGATAGCACATCAACAGTCTCGAAGGGCACTCCCAATGTATTGAGAATCTGCACCACGTTGTTGGAGAAACCACATTGGGGCATCAACTTATTACCCTTCATGAAAACCAAAATCTTGTTCTGTTGTAGCAAGTTGTCAATTTTCTCTTTGAGTTCTGGCGTCATGGTTTTTGTTTCCTAATTTTGCTTTATAGTCAACCGTCAATCGTCAATAGTCGGTATTGTTTAGTTGTGAACTGGGAACTACTGACTTGAGGACACGGCTGTTGTCTGCCAAGCTTCAGGAGTATATGTTTTTACTGCCAAGGCATGGATGGCTTCCGTTGACAGCGCTTGTTGCAACGCCCCATAAACTAACTGATGCTGTTGCACCAGTCTTTTTCCTGCAAACTGCGATGAAACTACTGTCACCTGATAGTGGTCGCCACCACCAGTTAAGTCCTCTACCTGAACCTGGGCGTCTGGCAGTTCCGATGTGATCATTGCCTCAACCTGTTGCGGACTAATCATCGCAATTCCTGAAAAAAACTTCTTTTCTATTATTAACAGATACTGATATACAGAAGCTGCCTTACCAATCACAAGTTTTAACAAGTTTTGGCAAGGTAGGAGTGAGGATTGGAAAGGAGCACGAGTTAACGTGTTTATTTTTGCGATGAGGAAGAGGGAGGATTACCGCCTTGTCGGGGATAGGGGGCGTCAACAAAACCCAACTCAAACAGCTGTTGATAGGCTTTTTTGCCTAATTCTCGCGTCGGGTTTTGGCTCTTAATAATTTGGATTAATAAGGGTACAGCTAATTCTGGCTGGTTTTGCGCCCGATGTACTAGTGCTAGCCGAAAAGTAGCCTCATCTCGTAGTTGGGCAGTATTTAGGGCCTTTGTACGCTGAGAATCAGAAACTTTGTTATCGATTCCAGAAAAGCTAGAGTTGAGATCCTGATAAAAATTAGACAGTTGATTAAAGACTTGACGTGCTTCTTGGAGTTTTTTCGCTGCTACGTCATATCTTTGACCAGAAACGGCGTCTTCTGCTTCTTTGAGGAGACGATTACCACTGTCAATGCTCAGTAGGCTGTTGTTTTGCGTTATGGGACGCAAAGTATTGGGGTCGTTGGGGTCAAGGGGTTGTGGTGGTTGGTTCTGAGCCTGAACAGGTGATAGCAGACTGAGGGCTGCTATGAACGAGATGGAAGTGAGGCGAATCCAGGGAACAGCTGCTGCTAGGTTCATGGGGTCAATATTGTGCGACAAATATACAGGAAATAAATGGAAACTTCGGGTATCTTAACTCTGTTTTCGTTTTTGACAAAGCAAAGCAACTTAACTAAGTTCCTCTGATTTAGACCGAAAATCAGTTGAGTTGAGTTCCCATAGCCCTATATAGTACATAAAACTGTCCCTATGAGCGATCGCATTAATTCGTCTGATGTTACCAACACAGGTATGCCAGCCAGCAGCTTTGGCTTGGTTTTACAACGCGGTGGTGAAGAATTAATTTTAGAAAAGGCGCTAGACTGCTTCACTGTCCGGATGGCTGGGGATTTTGCACCGGAATATTTATCCCAGGTAAGTTGGGGTGTTTGGCAACGCAGTATCCCCCAAGCAGATATTGAATTGTTTACAGTGGCGCCAGACCAGTTAGAAACGGCGATGTCTCAAGCCCGTGCGGCTGAAGATGTGATCTTTGCTAGTCATGTTTACAAACTCCAAGTCAATCCTGGGACTTTGGTCTATCTTAATGACCACGTAACAATTCAATTTGACTCTGGGGTTGACTCTGCCACAATTGATGCCATCACAGCCAGATTTCAACTTATCCAGGAAAAACCTGTTGAGGGTTTACCGAATACTTTCGTGTTTCGTGTCAGCAAACAAGCTACAGAAAATCCCATCAAAATCGCTAACCAGTTGCAAGGACTTCCAGAGGTGCTAGCTGCGGAGCCTAATATTTTAGTGCAAACTGAGCCGCATTATAAACCTCGTGACCCCCTCTATCCTCAACAATGGTATCTCCATCACAACGGCGGTAATCAATTGGCTGGGGGTTCTCATATTGCTGTAGAACAAGCTTGGGATATCACTCGCGGTGTGCGTTCTGTGGTTGTGGCTGTGGTGGATGATTCTTTTGATTTGAACCACTCAGATTTTCAAGGAAGTGGGAAAATTGTTGCCCCTAGAGATTTTAAGGACAATGACTTTTTACCTCTGCCTGGTAACGATCAGGAACCCAGTCACGGTACTGCTTGTGCAGGGTTAGCGGTGGCGGAAGAAAATGGCGCAGGAATTGTCGGAGTTGCCCCTGGTTGTGCCTTCATGCCGATTCGGACTACTGGATTCTTGGATGATCAATCTATTGAAGATATCTTCAACTGGGCTATAGATAAGGGTGCTAGTGTGATTTCTTGTAGTTGGGGGGCATCGGCAATTTACTTCCCACTGTCTTTGCGCCAACGTGCAGCTATCACCCGTGCTGCTACCCGAGGACGCAAGGGTAAAGGTTGTGTAATTTTGTTTGCGGCGGGTAATGCTAACCGTCCCCTCAACGGCACTGTGAATGAACGCAACTGGCCGAAAAATCTTTTGGCAGGTAATACTCAATGGTTAAGTGGTTTTGCGGTGCATACAGATATAATTGCCGTGTCAGCATCGACTAGTTTGGGCAAAAAAGCTGCTTACAGCAATTGGGGAACTAATATTGCAATATGTGCCCCTAGTAACAATGCTCCACCAGGTATGTGGTTTCAGGGTGCGGGTTTTATGCAGACACAACCTGCGATCGCATCTTCTCTGGCTGGATTAGGAATACTCACCACCGACCAAATTAGCACCGCAGGTTATGCGCCTGGTGACTTTAGCAATAATTTTGGTGGTACTTCCAGTGCTACCCCTGTAGTTGCTGGAGTGGCAGCGCTAGTTTTGTCAGCAAATCCTGACTTAACGGCCTCACAAGTTAAACGAATTCTGCAAGAAACAGCCGATAAAATCGTCGATGCCAATCCAGACCCGCAACTGGGTGTACGTGCAGGAACATACGATGCTAGCGGTCATTCCCAATGGTTTGGTTATGGCAAGGTAAATGCTGCTAAGGCCGTGCAAGCAGCAGTACAACTACGTGCCGTTGTGCCGAGTGTGACCAAGCAAATTGGGGGTAAGAATAATAGCCTTTTAGCGATCCCAGATAACAACAGACAAGGAATCAAAAGTGCGATCGCCATTGCTGATACTAGTACAGTCCAAGATATTCAAGTCACGGTTAATATCACCCACGATTTTTTAGGTGATTTAGAAATTTATTTAATTGCTCCTAATAATCAACAGGTGTTATTACAAAATCGCACCCTAGGTCGCCGCACCGATTTACAAACAACTTACACAGTGCGATCGCATCCAGCCCTGAGACAGCTATTATCCTTATCAGCCAGAGGGCAATGGCAGTTGTGGGTCATTGACTATGCACCACAAGATATAGGTAGACTCAACAACTGGGAATTAAATTTGGAAATGTAGTAGCGGGGAGCAGAGGGAATAACCCTTGACTCTTGACCAATGACAAATAACAAAATCAAGAATTAGGAATTTCTGCAAATGCATGAGTGGTGATTTCTGATTCTTGATGGCTTAATTGTTGTAACACCCTTGCTAAGTCAGCAGTGAGGTATTTGGCATTTTGTTTTACACAACCATTGTTATAGTCTGAGACTTTGATCGCTGGAGCAATGTTTATAGTGACATCAGTGCCCCAGTTAGGGTAGGGGCGACTGTAATTAATGCTAATGGGTATGACTTTGACCTCTAACCCAGGTTGACTAGATTCAGCACTCAAAGCTAGGCGCGCAATTCCTGGCTTTAATGGGTGAAGTTCACCATCACGGTATATATTCCCTTCAGGAAATATTACCAAGGTTTTCCTTTGCAACAACAGTTCCACCCCGTGGCGCAGAGTTCTAATTGATGGATTTTGAGGATTGACCGGAAATCCCCCTAAGCGTCGTACAAACCAGCCTTGCAGTCCTTGACATTCTGTACTAGTCACCATAAACCGTAAATCTTTTCCTGTCCTACAACCCATAGCGGCATAGGGTACTAGTAAAGCATCCCAACGCGCTCGATGGGTAGGTGCAAGGATTACAGGGCCAGACTGAGGAATATGTTCTTGCCCAATAATTTTAATGTGGCGAAAAAAAAATGGTAGAAGGAAGTGACGTCCTAATAGATACGCCAGAGGCCCCAACGAAGGGGAAACCCGCGAGGTAATATGAGCTACCTTAGCTGTTGCTGGGGTATGCACTAGTTCTCGCTGGCGGGTACGGTCTGCAGAGTAAAATTCCATCATGACGGTGGCTGCTGATGATTCGGTAATATATGGTAAGACCTTGATTAGTTACACCGTAGATTTTCTTCCGTGACTTGTGTCTTACCTATTGGACAGTTTCACCTCTGTCTGCTATTTGCGTTTTCTTCGGGTAGCAAACCAGGCTTGTAATTGCTGACGACAAACAGACTCTAAAATGCCTCCAATCACGTTCAGGCGGTGATTAGAAGCAGCACTGTCGGGAATGTTGGCAACAGTACGAATCGCGCCAGTTTTTGTATCGTCCACTCCGTATACTAATAGTTTTATACGGGCCTGAACGATCGCACCTGCACACATGGGGCAAGGTTCTAAAGTTACATAGAGGGTACATTCATGCAGACGCCAAGTCTGTAAAATTTGAGCAGCTGCCCTGAGAGCGAGAATTTCTGCATGAGCTGTAGGATCTTTGTCACGTTCTTTCCTATTTTCGCCTTCTGCGACCAAATTGCCCGATGAATCAATAATTACGGCACCCACAGGAACTTCACCAGCGTCACCAGCAGCTTGCGCTAGTTCTACAGCACGACTCATCCATTTTTGGTGTATCAAGTATTCTGACATGGGCATGGGGCATAGGGCATGGGGCATAGGCTTGTACGCGATTCATCGCGTCTCCTGTCTTCTGATCTTCTGATTCTTGAGCAACAACAAATGACAAATAACCAATGAAATAATTCTTCTGAAAAACGGGAAGACTATGGTTACTCCCTTGTGTTATCAGCTAACGGGGAATTTTCCATGTAAATCGTGAACAGAAAATGTTAAAAAAACCACTGTTTAATTTATTGATTCTGCCTTTCTCTTTAGTACCTTGCTTGGGTGTGGCAATGCTTGCTGATTCCCAGGCTAATGCTTTACCAGGACAAAGTACAGAAGAAGTAACTACTTGGATTCAAGCACATCCCACATTACGCCCTGGACGTGGGGAGCAATTATTTGTGCAAAAGAGTGATACAGCCGCCCAGAGGTTTACTTTTTTGGCATCGGTGTTAGCTCCGGGTAAAGTGGAATTTACTAAAGACCGGAGTAAAATTCGCTCAGAGCGCATTACTATGTATGATGCTGTTAACGGCGTCACCCTTGAGCGCTTCCAAGAATCATTGCGAGTGATTTATGGGTTGGATGTCTATCAAGATTTTAAACGCGCTCAAATGCTTTATGAGTATCCCAACCAGAGCGCAATTAATGCGGCTCGTTTTGCTAAAACTCCGATTCGGGAAGCTTTACAAGGAGAATTACGTGTAGGCGATCGCTATGCCTATTGGGTAGAAGTTGCCCAACCTAAAGCTGGCAAAGCTTTCACTGGTCAAATTATAGTTTTTCTCAAAAGTGACTTAGATAAGTTAGAAACGGAACTGCGGAATCGTTAATCTAACGTGAGTTCCATAGATTCAGAAAAACCCCCCTCTAGACCCCTCCCCGCAACCTACGCCGTAGCCCCGCAACGGGGAGAGGCTAAAAAAGGCTAAAGCCTTGAGATTTCATCCTCAATAGTCATTGAGCCTTTCTAGTGCGCTCCAAACACGCCAGTAGGTGGAGTTAACCACTTGTTAGTAAAAATACTTTCAGTTGCTAAAGAAATTCTCAGCAAGTCTTCTTTTAGCAGTGGTGGCCACTCAACCCCGGCTTTTCGTCCTACAGCAAATAGCTGTTGAGCCTTGATGCTTAACTGATACAAGGCGAAAGCTAACTCTCTGTCTAGGGTAGAGGCTTCTTTGAGGGCTTCAAACACCACTTTTAACGCTAACAAAATCGAGGTGATCTGACCGGGAACAGGCGGTTTTCCCTGTTGCATACGTGTTAACAGGGCTTCTGGGTTGTTCTCGGTTATTGTCGTCTGGTCTATGAGGATTTTGCGAGCTGTTTCGTAATTCATTCATCCAGCTTACCCTAGATTATGCATCGGTAGTAATACTTAGTGATATTTACATACATAATTTTTTCAAGGGCAATCATGTTTGAACCTTTTTGGTGAAACATAAGCTTTTAATCCCTATTAGGGAGTTATGTTAATTGAAATACAGGAATATCGTTAACTAAAGATAAATTCTTGATGTTTCAATCCCTAATAGGGATTTAGGTTAATTGAAATTTAATCCTGCTCCTATCAATCTCCCCATCCAACAGTCAACAGTTTGCGATCGCTAAAGATGATTTGTAGTGCGGGCACCTTGCCCGCGTGAGCGAGACGCTCACACTACTAAATATTCAAATCCTTGACACTGCGATCGCACTTGTCCACTGAGCGAAGTCGAAGTGCTGCCCCATCTCCGCCGCGATGCCTACGGCGGCAAGCTACGCACTGGCTATCCGTATATTCCGAAAAATCCAATAAACGCTTGATTAATGAGCAGATAAGAAGAAGACGCAATAAGTCTGAATCAGAAAACGACAAAATCATTACTTGATAGGATCTACTCTACCAATGCCCAATTCAAGCAATTGTTCTTTTACTCCGTTGCGGTCAACGCAGTAGTAGTATTTCTTGTTGCGAAGATTCGCCAGGTAATAGCCCGATCGCCCTCCATTAATTCGGAATAGCTCGATGATTATTTGTTGTTCGGTAACACCATAAATTACGCTAATGTCTTCATGATTAACTGTACTGTTAACCACCAAGACTTCAAGATTTTTGATAAACCAGCGTCCATTTCTGCACTCAAATATGCGAAAGTGACTTGGATAGATAATGGTCAAATCATCCATAAGATAAAATTTGATAGAATGAGCAAGGAAAGCTTCTATGTGAGGTAGGGGCTTTAAATTAACTAACTATCCTGTTCGTCATCGTTGTCTCTTAGCTCTTCTGGAGCATCTTCCGCAGGAATGATCTCCCGCTCACCTGTGCCTAGGTTTTCCTTGAACCAGTCAGGGTCAGTTACCAAATTTTCCTGCGGAATCTTTTCGTAAACATCGATGTCGTTGGGGTTGACATCTTTGTTATGTCCGTTTCCAGATTGAGTCATTTACCTCCTTATGAGGGGTGTAACATTTTGTCCCTCATAGTTATATTTTAATTCATATCCTTAAAAGCGTCAACCACTTATCGAATCAATTTGTGGGATTTTTGGTAGGGATTAATATTAATTTTCCTTCAGCGATCGCATCCAACATCTTCCCTGTAGACCCCTCGTCATCATAAACATAGCCAAAGCCTTTGGCGATTTCTTTAAGTTTTTCTGCTGTCCCTTCCCCAACCCTTGCATGTAAGTTTGTTCGGTCTAGCTTCCTTCTGCCTGCCATAAGGTAGTTCGTTTTAGTGGTTTACGTTTTTAGGATAACATACACGCATGAAAAAAATCGGCAACCGTTGCCGATTTTAATTGATTGATTTGCTCTAAAACACTTTTTTGTTTATTCTGCAAGGGTTCTAGTGTTTAAGAGAAGGAAAAAGCGATTTGCTTTTAAACACTAAATTCTTCTCGCCGAAGCCATCACAAAATTCCTTCCCAGATACCCTTGGGCCGTACTCTCAAGTAATCCCACCCAAGAGAGCATTTCTATCTGCTGCTGCCAGATCAAGGCTTTTGTGGGATGGATTTCGAGGATGCTAAGTATAGCTGATGCGAATATTCTCTTAGGGGCAAGGGAAGCCCCGGCGCTACTTTGGCTAAATCCTTCCAGATCCACATCCCAGCAGCCAATACAAATGCAGCTACCACCACGGTAGAGGCGAAAAATCGCCACACGATGCGAAAGTATAGGCTCCCGGATATGATCGCAATAAGAAAGGCACTCCGTTGAATTCTCCAGCCATCTCCGCTTCAATTTCTCGCTTGGAATCCAGAGTGAGCAATAAGTCCCAATCGCTATCTTTGGGGACGATTCTATATGTATCCACCGCTCCTGGAGTGAGGCGCTCAACTCGCAGGATGGCGCAGTGTTCACCGTAATATCGCTTGAGAATTCTGGGCGACTTTCGGCGTTGTTTGCGGAGTTTACTTGAGATCCATCGAATAAGGGATCTGAGCCATTTGTGAGTTCGCACATTATTTAGCGCCGGGTAAATTTGAAATAATTATTTTCGCCAGGGCATCTGTGGGTATCCCTAAAATTCCAGCGATTAATATAGTGCAGGGATAAAAAATATGCGCTGATATTTCACGAGTAGCAGCTTCGATTTTGAATTTTCCATCATCAAATTTCACGGAAAAATCAATTGAATTGCCTGCTAATAATAATGTGAGAAATAAGGCAGTTTCAATCCCTGATAGGGATTTAGGTTAATTGAAATCTGAATTGCGCCTTCACCACATCTATGCTGCAAACGGTTTCAATCCCTGATAGGGATTTAGGTTAATTGAAATGCTGATACCGTTTGGCAGCAGCCCAGAGGATTTTGTTTCAATCCCTGATAGGGATTTAGGTTAATTGAAATTAGTTACCCTAACCTCCCGCTCTGTAGGCACTGTCTTGTTTCAATCCCTGATAGGGATTTAGGTTAATTGAAATTATCGAGTGAGAGACTATAAAGGCTCTCTCGAAAAGTTTCAATCCCTGATAGGGATTTAGGTTAATTGAAATTATCTTTACGCCTTTGGGTTTGGTTATGCCTGTTGTTTCAATCCCTGATAGGGATTTAGGTTAATTGAAATGCAAGGAGTTTTTCTCTGACAACTTAGGCGAGGCGTTTCAATCCCTGATAGGGATTTAGGTTAATTGAAATTCAAGAAATTACGGTTAATGTCTTGGAATACTCCGTTTCAATCCCTGATAGGGATTTAGGTTAATTGAAATTTTATCAAGAAAAGTTCCCTGCCTCAAGAATTGTTGTTTCAATCCCTGATAGGGATTTAGGTTAATTGAAATTTCACGCGCCGCCAGTTCGGCTTGTTGGGCGTACCACTCGTTTCAATCCCTGATAGGGATTTAGGTTAATTGAAATAATAAAGCATATTCGTTTGTTGCGTGCCATCCTCTGTTTCAATCCCTGATAGGGATTTAGGTTAATTGAAATTAAATAGGGGATGGCTGGTTATCTGTATGTCTCACTCTGGTTTCAATCCCTGATAGGGATTTAGGTTAATTGAAATTCGGAGAGTACGTCAACCCCCAAATTAAGATTGCTGAGTTTCAATCCCTGATAGGGATTTAGGTTAATTGAAATAAAGCCTCCATTGTCTCCAGCCCAGCAACCCCATCGGTTTCAATCCCTGATAGGGATTTAGGTTAATTGAAATGGAACGTAGTTAAAGGTTTATTTAATATTGAAGCCCCAGTTTCAATCCCTGATAGGGATTTAGGTTAATTGAAATGCTATACTCTTTTGTACACACGTTGTTATTGTCGTTTCAATCCCTGATAGGGATTTAGGTTAATTGAAATTTAAATAAAGTCTCTACAGAATTAGAAAAGAGAGGTTTCAATCCCTGATAGGGATTTAGGTTAATTGAAATTCTCGTCGGAACTTGACCTGCAAGATCCAAAAGTTCAGTTTCAATCCCTGATAGGGATTTAGGTTAATTGAAATTCTTTAGTCAAACCCAGGGCGGTGATACCGTTGCTGGTTTCAATCCCTGATAGGGATTTAGGTTAATTGAAATTCTACTAGTTGTCGTTGCGTATCCTCTGCTTTATGTTTCAATCCCTGATAGGGATTTAGGTTAATTGAAATTAGATAATAGCCCCATTCTGGTATCGTGTAATACGTTTCAATCCCTGATAGGGATTTAGGTTAATTGAAATAGCGGGACGCTGAAAGCCTTACTGTATTTAGTTTTCGAGGTTCGGTTGCGCGGAACGATTTAATCATAACATGGCAAAAAGTAATTTGGCTAGGTCAAATGCCCAAAACCTTCTCTGGGTAAGGTGCGCGGATGATTTGATGTTGCATCTGATGTTAAAGTGGCTCTCTGCAATAGGTTCTAGCATTTTTTGAGCATCCTCCATTTTCAACACCTACCCATCCGCGCAAATAGACTCCAGACTAGTACAAAAAGTTTGAGTTCGTAATCTCTATACCCCAAGGACTTCTTTAATTTGGCGTGGTTTTTTGAGATCCTGCTGTACTAGAGGGTATAGGTGAAGTCTTCCACCAACATCCCTGGAGCTAAGATACCTCCTAGTTGGCGGCTTTCGTAGGTTCCGACTTCCGGGATGAATTCTTGAAAATTGGTGAGTGATAGTAGACTGTCTCCCCAAAAACGGTAGAGACTTTCGTCAAACCGCAAGTTTTCAATGGGGGCGATCAGTTCTCCGTTTTCTACCCAAAAGCAGGCATAGCGGGTCATACCTGTAATTCTACCTGTTTGGCGATCGCTCCAATTCAAGTAGTGCAAATTCGAGACATATAAGCCAGTATCTAAACTTGGCAAAATCTGCTCAAATTCTAGTTTCCCTGGAATGACTTCTGGCGCGCGTAAACTTTCAGAATTATTGGCACCATTGGCAGTTTTGGCGTATTCTTTAGCAGTGCGAGAGTTCACTAGAGTATTGATCAAATATCCTTGGTTGATGATGGGTAACTCTGATGGGGCCATTTCTCCCAATTCATTAAATCGTGGTACTAATCCTCGATGAAAGTTTTCTTTTAAACTAAATGCTGGGGAAAGTAGTTTATCTTGACGGGATAAAGCTGCTAAAGAACTGTTTCCCTGTTGAATATCGGCTTCGCTCACACCACCCCAAGAAAGCATACCCAATAAATCGGCAACAGCCGCAGGGGCAAAATAGGTTTTATATTGTCCTTTTGGCAATTTTTTTGCTGGATGAGACAGTAATTCTAGTTGTTTTTTGGCTTCGTTAATTTTAGCTATATAAGCAGTTTCGTCCCAATTGCTACCTGCAAAAGTGCCTTTCACTGCTTGTCCAGAGGTGATAAATAGAGAATAGTCTAGGGTAAAAGAGTCGGTAGCAAACCAGTGTTTCTGTCCTTGAGAATCACCATAGCCTTTAATGATCATTCCTCCAGCATATATGCCAGTAAAATCTAATTCTTTAACCTGTTCTAATATTGTTGCAACTACAGTTTCTTCAGCTAATAGTTGTCCAGAATTGATTTCCCGGCTGGTGTTTGTGCCTGATGGGAAAACTAGATATGGATCAACTGGTAACAGGGAAATTTCTGCACGCAGTTCTTGCAAGGCTTGATATGCGAATTGCCAATCTGATTCCCGATTCCCTGTAAAGGGAAATTGTCGATAACTGCTGCGTTGATTTTCCATTAAAGTCAATTCAATCCAGCCGTCAGCAACACAACCAGTTTGTCTGACTTTGGCGTGATTGAAGCGTGTGAATTGACTACTTTCACTGCTTAATCTGACAGTGAATTCTTCAGTTTCTGCTTTTTTGATCAGGAGAGTTTCAATCAGTTGATTAAAGCTAGTTTCTAATGCGGATAGTTTGTTATTTGTCATTTGTTATTTGTTATTTGTCACTTTGTGGAGACGTTGCATTGCAACGTCTCTACTCAACCGCCGCCAAAGACTTCGACATTAGCAAATACACAAACTGGTGAACCGTGTCCTACCCAAATTGCCTGATTTGGTTCGCCTTTACCACAGTAAGGAGTGCCGTACATTTGCCAATTAGAAGTGTCTCCGACTTGGATTAAGCTGTGCCAAAACTCTGGGGTTGTGGCTCGATAGTTGGGATTGCGGAGGGTTTTGGTGAGTTTACCATTTTCGATCAATTTGGCGTATTCGCAACCAAACTGAAATTTGTAACGGCGATCATCAATTGACCAAGAACGGTTAGCTTCCATGTAGACGCCATGTTCTATACCAGAGATGATTTCTGTGAAAGTGGCGTTTCCGGGTTCTAAATTCAAGTTGGCCATGCGATCAATTGGCGGACGATTCCAGGAGCTAGCACGGGCACAGGCTACTCCTGGTACTCCTGCTCTGGCTTGACTTTCGAGGCTGCCTAAACCCCGTTGTAGTACGCCCTCTTTGATTAAATACTCTCGTGTGGCGATCGCACCTGTATCATCAAAGCCATAGCTGGCATATTCACCAGGTACTGTGGGGTCAAAGGTAATGCTCATTAGCGGTGAACCATAGGCTAGCTTGCCAAAATCACTTTTGTTAACAAAGCTACCCCCGGCGTAGTTGCGCTCATCTCCTAAAATGCGGTCAATTTCTAGGGGATGTCCCACGCTTTCGTGGATTTGGAGCATCATTTGGTCTGGTGCTAAAACTAAGTTGGTGCGAGTGGTTGGGCATTCGTCAGATGTTAATAGTTCTACGGCTTGTTCTCCAATTTGCTGTACCCGATGCCATAAGTTCTCTTGTTTTAACAGTTCCAGCCCGCCTTGATAACAGTTTGCTTGCCAGCCGTTGTTGCTACGCTGCTGGACGATCGCCCCATCTTGGGCTGTAGCTCCGTAATGAGTACCTAAAGAGAGAATTTTTTGATACACCTCTGAGCCATTGCTGCTGACAAACCAAGTTTCTTTATCTGTAGAGCTGACACTGGCTATGGTTTGGACAATTCTGTCGTCAACTTTTAATGTCTTACAGATGCGAACCAGTAAATCATTGATTTCCCCAGGACTGAGGGCATCTAATGGTTCTAGAAAGGGTGAGTTATATTCACCAACAACTTTGGGACGTTCACTCACACGAAAGGGATATATCCACCACTCACTAGCTACGAGTGCCTGTTTATACGCTATTTCGGCAGCATTTTGCAGCGCCTGTAATTCTAGAGAGTTAGTCGCCGCATAACCGAGACAGCCATTCACTAAAACTTCTAACATTGCTCCCACTGTGGAGGATTTGCCGTTGGCTTGGGGTAAGCCATCACGGACAAAAGTATTAGCAGCAGTTTCTTTAACTACTCTGATACCAATCCAATCGGCTGGGACATTGATTTGAGCGATCGCTTTTTTTAATTCAGACCACATAGGTTCAATTCAAAATTCAAAATTCAAAATTCAAAATTAAGAGATTATTGTTGACGATTTTGTTTGGTTTTAACAATGATTGCAGCAATAATTTTGATTAACTCGTTTATTTCTCCCAGAATTGGCACTAAGCGTTGTTCAGGAAGCAAATCGGCAGCAATCAAAATTCTCAACCAATATCTTGTTTCCCTCCCTTCTTTCAAGGCAATTTCTAGCTTATGAACAAAATCTGCTGTACTTTGCGCTGATTGTGATTCTTCAACGTTGGCTCCAATCGATGTTCCAGACTTGAGTAACTGTTTTGAAATTGTCCGACCGACACCAGCATTTTCTTCTAGTACCTTGCACAGATTAATTATCCGAATAGCAAACTCAAATGTCCTATCAGTAATTGCCTGATGATTACTCATAATTTTTGATTTTTTTAATTCCGATGCCAGCGAGTGCCATCCTTACTATCAATTAAGGTTATACCTTTTGCTTGTAGTTCGTTGCGGATGCGATCACTTTCGGCAAAATTTTTGCCTTGACGTGCTGCTCGTCGTTGCTGAATCAATTCCTCAATTTCGGCATCACTGAAGCCATCTTGTGTAGGGGTTTCTGTTTCTCCTGTTGCTACTAAACCCAAAACCTCAGCTAAAGTCACTAGTGTTTGCCACTGGATTTTTAATTCTTCTAGTGGTGTTTCTGTGTTTCCTTGATGCACTATGATGTTTTTCTCCCGGCGGAGTTCCTTAGCTAATTCAAATATGACTGCTAATCCACCAGGAAAATTAAAGTCATCATTCACAGTTTCTTGGAAACGTTCTATGTAGGAATTGGATAAGTGATCTTGATCGATTTCCCAATCGTACTGATCACCGAACAGCAAACCTTCTTGTAGGGTGTGCCAACCGTTAGTAGCGGCAGCGATCGCTTCATCGGTAAAATCAATGGGTTTACGATATTGGGCTTGCAGGACAAATAATCTGACTGCCATCGGGTCAACCCCTCGATCTAGCAAATCTCGAATGGTGGTAAAATTACCGAGAGACTTGGACATTTTCTCACCATCGACTTTCACCATGCCGTTATGTAGCCAATAACGAGCCAGTGGTTTACCCGTCACTGCTTCTGATTGGGCAATTTCGTTTTCGTGGTGGGGAAAAATTAAGTCAGCACCGCCAGTGTGAATATCTATAGTATCGCCCAGGCGATCGCGCACCATTGCCGAGCATTCAATATGCCATCCCGGACGCCCTGCACCCCAAGGTGATTGCCAAGCAGGTTCTCCGGGTTTTGCTGCCTTCCACAGGGCAAAATCAAAGGGGTCTTTCTTTTTCTGGTATTCTGGATCTTCTACGTTGACGCGATCGCTAGCACCTGCTTGCAAATCTTCTAGCTTACGTCCAGAAAGCTTGCCATACTCATCAAACTGACGCACAGCGTAATAAACATCGCCATTAGCAGGGTAAGCGAAGCCTTTATTTTCCAACTCATGAATTAAGCGCTGAATCCCGTTCATGGTATGGGTTGCACGGGGATATTCATCAGCTTGTTTGATTCCCAGGCGTGCCATATCCTCAAAATATGCTTTGATAAAGCGATCGGCTACGGCTTCCATCGATGAATGTTCTTGTCGTGCCCGATTGAGAATCTTGTCGTCAATATCGGTAAAATTTTGGATATAGCGCACTTCATAGCCGATAAACTGGAGGTATCGACGGACTACATCCCAAACAATACAAGCTCTGGCATGACCCAAATGACAGTAGTCGTACACCGTCACGCCGCAGTAATACATCTTAACCTTGCCTGGTTCGACTGTTTCAAAGGGTTCTTGACGACGGGTGAGGGTGTTGTAGAGGGTTAGGGTCATAACACAGTAATTATGAAATAGGAAGATACGTAATAATAGGGTAAAGCAGCTGGGATGACAGTCCAGCATCCCTATGCTAGTGTTTTCTGGACTATCTGCGCTACATTTTGGAACTTCTATTCGGCAAAAGTAGTTCCATCAAAGTTCTTAGCTAATTTTTTGATTTTTTGTGACAACAGCGCTATGCAATCAGCAGTTACTTCTGAATTTCCAGCAATGGATGCGCCAAAGCAAGGTCTACCTGTAACAATTATTACAGGGTTTCTTGGCAGTGGCAAGACGACTTTACTTAATCATATTTTGACTAATCAGCAAGGTTTAAAAACAGCTGTTTTAGTCAATGAATTTGGCGAAATTGGGATTGACAACGAGTTAATAGTTGCCACTGATGAAAACATGGTGGAACTAAGTAACGGTTGTATCTGTTGCACGATTAATAATGATTTAGTAGATGCCATTTACAAAGTTTTAGAACGTGAAGCAAAGTTAGATTATTTAGTTGTAGAAACAACTGGACTGGCTGATCCGCTACCCGTTGCTTTAACATTTCTCGGTACAGAATTACGGGATTTAACCCGGCTAGATTCGATTATTACTGTAGTTGATGCCGCGAATTATAGCCTGGATTTATTCAACTCTCAAGCAGCGTACAGTCAAATTGCTTATGGTGACGTGATTTTGTTAAACAAAGCAGATTTGGTGGATGAAACTGCTTTGAATGAGTTAGAAAGAAAAATTGGTGAAGTGAAAGAAGGTGCAAGAATTCTCCGCACCACAAATTCACAAGTCCCACTTCCTTTAATTCTCAGTGTTGGTTTATTTGAGTCAGGCAAATATTTTGACGCTGTTCTAGAGGAAGACGAGCATCACCACGATCACGACCATGACCATGATCATTCTACATGCGGTCACGATCATCATGATCATGACCACCACGACCACCACGACCACCATGACCACCATCATTCTAACCATTTAGAAAATGATGGTTTCACTTCCATATCTTTCCAGAGTGACAAGCCTTTGTCTATTCGGAAATTTCAATATTTCTTAGATAATCAGCTATCCACAAATATCTTTCGGGCTAAGGGGATTATGTGGTTTGATGAAAGTCCCAAACGTCATATTTTCCACCTGTGTGGTAAGCGTTTCACAATGGATGATGATGAATGGAAAAGTGAACCTAAAAACCAGCTAGTGTTGATTGGTCAGAATCTTGATAGCGAGACTTTGCTCACTCAATTAAAAAATTGTGTTTGTCTCCCTTCTACCAGCCAAGGTCAGGGGTTTGGGAAATAGTCATTAGCCATAGACTCGTTCCCAAAAAGTGATTCTAGTATTTGTGAACATCAAAAGTTTTAGATTCCCGACTTCTTGAAAGGGTCGGGAATCTGATTTTTCGTTAATGATTTAGGATTGCTATAGTAATTAAATAAGTTGGTGGAATCACAAATAACTAAATCATTATGGCAAACACTATTTCTATTAATGATTCTCTTGTTCCTAATCCTGTACCAGAATCAGCAATTATTCGCTTAGAAAATATTTTTAAAATCTACGGGAGTGGCGAAACCGAAGTCAAAGCACTCAATGATGTGAATTTGACTATCCATGAGGGTGAATATTGTGCAATTATGGGGCCTTCAGGTTCGGGTAAATCCACAGCCATGAATATTATTGGCTGTTTAGACCGTCCCACCTCCGGACATTATTATTTAGATAACCTCGATGTCGCGCAGATAGATGATAAATCCTTGGCACATATTCGCAACAAAAAACTGGGGTTTGTGTTCCAACAATTCCACCTGTTACCCCAATTGACAGCCTTAGAAAACGTCATCTTGCCAATGGTGTATGCTGATGTCAATTCTCGTGAAAGACGTGATCGCGCTACGGAAGCTTTGATCAAAGTCGGCTTAGAAAAACGCATCAACAATAAACCCACTCAACTATCCGGGGGACAGCAGCAACGAGTAGCGATCGCCCGCGCTATTGTTAACCGTCCTGTTGTCCTGCTGGCTGATGAACCCACTGGCGCACTCGATTCTCGCACAACTCAAGAAGTATTAGATATCTTCAGTGAACTTAACACCAGTGGGATTACAGTAGTTATGGTGACTCATGAGCCAGAAGTTGCTCGTCAAACCCAGCGCATTGTCTGGTTTCGTGATGGTCAGGTGGTACACTCCAACATGACCCCCGATAATTTGAGTCAACTAGCTATGTGATGACGCAAAATATCTAATTGCTAGAGACTGGGGGTTTTACCCGTTTCTGCTTGCGTGGGAATCGGCTTCACTTCGCTATAACCCATCTGACTGGCGATCGTCCGCAACACAGAAATTTGCCCTTCAAAATCAAGGTCTTCAATTTGAGCAAGCAGATCATTAACAGCATCAGTTGCTTCGTAATCATCTGGTATATCAACCACTGTATCACCCATTTCTACTGCCCAAACATACCAAACTAATAGTTGATTATTTTCTTTTAAAGCCCCATAAGCACGAGAATATTCTGTATCTTCGCAGTTAATAATTCCCCGCATAATGTCTAGTTGCTGTTCATCCGTTAATTGCAAATAATCTCCTAATAAAGTAGGTGCTAGTTCTGGATCAGCCGCACTAGGAACAGCTGGAGTAATCGATGCTCCCATGTTTTCGTAAACAAAATATAGCCAAGCCAGTTTGGCGTCGGTATTTAAAGCATTAAAAGCTGCCACAACTTGCTGAGTTTCATTACTCAAAGCTTGAGAAATATTCTGATTATAACTTGCGGTCATAATTGCTCTCCCAGGTAATTTGATAAATCAAACTAAGGCTTATCAAAGTTTTAACCGCAGATTCTACGTCCTAAAGAAAGAGTTATTGAAACTGAGAATTCAGGCTTTAATCTATCTTTTAACAGAGGCTAAAACCTTTCTCAAGAGAGCCAGAATACAGCAAATGACTTTGGTAAGATTGCCTAAGTAATAGAAAAATTACCTAAGTATTAATTATGTCTGACAAAGTAAAGCCAAATCCAAATGAAGCTCCCACTCATGATGCACAATTAGCAGCCGAAAATATCGCTAGTGGTGAAGAAAAAGCACCAAAGGTGGATTTTGAAGCTGATTATGCAGCTGCACAGCAATTTAGTGTGAGTGAAATTGACCGCACGGCTGAAGGCGTCGCTGCTGCTGAAGCCGCCACAGCACCTAAATATGAAGTTCCTGCATCAGAAGATGTAAAAAATGAAGCACAATCTACTGGTAATCCTGATGATTATGTAGAGCTAGCTAAAGAAGTTGGGGGTGCAAAGAATCAAGCCGTAACTAACGTCAGTGATGATCTCATGCAAAAAGCTTTAGAAAAAGGTCAACCCACTGCGGGATAAATTGAACAATTGGGCGAACAACCGTTCGCTCTCTAAAATAAAATATTGTTGTGAATCAAAAAAACGGATAAATTGAACAAATAGGCGAACAACCGTACTCTACGGGGTGTCTGTGGTATTTTTTTGTGAATTGGTATAATTTTAGGAATTAAATCTGATTGCTATATTAACTGTCATTTTGAAGAGGACTAAAGTCCTCACTACAAACATTTTCTGCTTTGTGAATTCACCGCTTCTTACTACGTTGCCAACTTTGGCTGTTAGCTTGTTTAGTAAACTCGCCCTGGGGAAAAAGTCGCTGTTCTAATTCTTCGTAGCTACCTTCAAAGTCGCAATGGCCATAAAGAGGGCATTTTTGGCAATAAACACTTTTGGTGTAGCGTTCTAAGTTTTCGCGGTTGAAAAAATAGGGTTTATGACTAAAGGTGCTAGCAACCCACTGCCATGACATATTATTGCTAGCAGGATCACCATCTAGCAGGTGTTGGAGAAACCACTGAGCACCTGCTTGCCAACGAATCCGCCGCCAATGGATAATGTAAGCGGCTAGCCACATGCGGATGTGGTTATGTATGTAGCCAGTCTCCTGCAATTCGCGGCTAAAGCTGTCGATGCAAACTCTTCCTGTAGTCCCTTCTCGGATGTCTGCTGGTAAATCTGGTGCGTAATCTTGGGGTTTGTAACCAGTTTTATATGCTTCCTGGTCTTGCCAAATACCATTGCCCAGCTTGGCATATAATCGCTGCCAATAGTCTCGCCATCCTAATTCATTAATTAGTTTAGCGGCATCGTCCGGGTGCTGGACATGCTCAAGGACATAATCTCGAATTTCTCGCAAGCTGAGAACGCCATAACGAATGTAAGGTGATAGCCGCGTGACAGCGCCAGTAAGAAAGTTGCGTGTTTTTGCGTAGGCTACTGGGTCAATTTTTTTTAATGCTTGCTCTGCCGCCTTCCGTCCCCCCACAGTGTCGCTGATATAGCGATCGCTCGCTGCCACATGAGGAAATTGCTGGCGAAGATAGGCTATCAACTGATCACGATTAGCAAAATTACGTAGCATTTATTTATTACTTAATACTATTTTTTAGGAGACAATATCCGTGATTGGTAGAGACGTTGCATTGCAACCTCTCTATAAAAATAAATTACAAACAAAAGCAGATTATGCCACATGATGCATCTTCTACCGCCAAACGAGGTCACTATCGCTACGATCCGAGTAGCTTACAGCAAAAAGGCCCGGCGAGAATCTTTCCCTATGCCGGAGAAGATGGGGTACTGCGCTATATTTTGACAAAACTGCGACAAAATTACCTCAACCAGGGACAGATATCCCAGCCTTGGACTCTGTTGCTAACCGAGGTAGAAGATGTAATTGCAACTTTAGATGAAACTTGGGTGCAAGCATCAACTTTTTTAGCAGACTTGCAGATTTTGCAATCGGGATGGTTTAATTTTGATTTGCCACCAAATGAACAGTTTAGTTCTAGCTACGTTAAAGAACGAAGACATATGGCACAGAGGCTGTTAGCAGCCACCAAAGCAGCTGAAGCCGCCAACATTCAGCACCAACTGGGTGTGACAGGGAAGAATGAGTTACAGCGATCGCTCTTTTACCAAGAGTTAGAAAAAAGCGGACAATCCAGAGGTAACAACAGCTATCTACCTACACGCCCAGTAATTAGCTTGATTCATCAACGGGATGGGGGTTTAAGCGATCGGGAGTTTGCTAGGCAAAGATTAGCAGGGCAGAACCCCATAGTATTACGACGAGTGCAATCGAGGGAAGATGTGATCCAAACTTGGGCACATCAGCCTTATAAACTAGCCAATGGCAGCACAATAGATTTAATCCAGTCAGCCGGAGAAAACCGTCTATTTATCGCCGATTATCCCCTATTACAACAACTGAAACTAGGAGACTTACAGCCTGGTCGCTATGTGGGTAGTCCTATCGCCCTATTTTACCGCAGTGAAAGCGGACTAGAGCCAGTGCTGATCCAGGTAGAACAGGGTAGAGTCATCACTCCTGAAACTAGCGATGATTGGACAAAAGCAAAACTTTACGTACAGACGGCTGATGTTACCGATCACGAATTGCTTTCGCATCTAGCCTACACCCATCTGGCACTAGAAGCCTTTGCGATCGCTACCCCTCGACACTTACCCAGTAACCATCCTCTTTATCGCTTACTCAGTCCACATCTGCAATTTTTACTAGCCATTAATGCAAGGGGGAATAAAATATTACTCGGTGATGGTGGCGCTATCGATAAATTGCTGGCCCCTACACGAGAGGCGGCTGTGGGGTTGATTAATAAAGCCTATCGCCAACGCTCTTTTACAGAATACTCTCTGCTCAATGACATTCAGCGTCGGGGAATTGAAGCCAAGTATATTGCTGCATATCCTTATCGAGATGACGCCTTGTTGCTGTGGTCAGCGATCGCCAACTATGCTACTCTCTATTTGCAACGCTACTATCCAGACGACCAAGCAGTACAGCAAGACCAGTATTTGCAAGCCTGGGCAACAGAATTAGGCGCACCTTTAGATACCCGTCCCCCATCGGAGTTTCCCCAAGCACCAGCCTGGATACCCCAAGCCTGGGTGAAAGCCGCCGGATTAGCACCAGAGTTACCAAGTTACTCTCGTGTACCTGGGTTTGGTGCAATCACCAGCCTCCCGCAACTCATAGACATGGCAACTACCATCATCTTTACCGCCGGACCTCAACACGCCGCCGTTAACTTCAGCCAGTTTGATTATGTTAGTTACGTACCCAACGCCCCTTTAGCACTCTACAGCCGACCCGATACACCAAGCACCTTAGAAGCATTGCTTCCTTCCACAGCCCAAGATTTGGGACAAATGCAGCTAACTTTCGCCCTGAGTGGGATTTCCTGGGGAAAACTCGGAAGTGCAGATTTAATTCAGTTTGTCGATCAAGGCGATCGTCAAATCCTTCATCAATTCCAGCAGGAATTAGAGAAAATAGAAAGCCTCATCCACAAACGTAACCAGACGCGTCTAGCAGATACTGGTGTAGAGTATCCCTACCTCCTACCCTCCCGAATTCCCAACAGTATCAATATTTGATCAACGATACCATCGCTATACCAAGAAATTCTCGGCTTTTGCGATCGCCTATTGTGGCAATTTACGCTAGTAAACCAGATTAATCAGGATGGGAAAGGGTAAACTATCAAATAAAACCGTTACCATCTGAAGCGATGAGCCTCTGCATCAATTCTCACTGTCCAAACCCGCAAAATCGTGATGACGAACTCTTTTGTCTGAGTTGTGGTTCAGAATTGTTGCTGCAAGGCCGCTATCGAGTAATGCGCCAATTAGGGGGCGGCGGCTTTGGTTTAACATTTGAGATGATCGAAGTCCGAGCTAAAACACCAAAAGTTCTTAAAGTTCTAATTAATCATCAAAGCAAAGCAGTCGAGCTATTTCAACAAGAATCCGAGGTATTAAGCAAACTCACTCATCCTGGCATTCCCAAAGTAGAACGTGACGGGTACTTTACATATTTTCCTAGAAACAGCCAAAGCCCAATTCATTGTTTGGTGATGGAAAAGATTGTGGGGATGGACTTGCAAAAATGGATGGAAAATCGCGGTCAGCGCCCCATCGATCAAACCTTGGCTGTGCAATGGCTGAATGAATTAGTCACAATTCTGCAACAAGTACACAGCCAGAACTTCTTCCACCGGGATATCAAGCCACCCAACATTATGCTTAGGGCTACGGGCGAACTAGCACTAATTGACTTTGGCACAGCACGGCAAGTTACGCAAACCTACTGGATGGCACAGGCTCAAGGTCAAGTTACAGGAATTGTTTCTTCAGGTTACACCCCAGTAGAACAAATGAATGGTCAGGCGGTTCCGCAGTCAGATTTTTTCGCCTTAGGCCGCACATTTGTATATTTGCTCACAGGGAAACAACCAACTGATTCCACAATTTATAATGTTTACGGCGATCAGATCAACTGGCAGGATTATGCTCCTAACATCTCTCCCCAATTGTCAAATTTGATTGACCAAATGATGGCCCGTGTACCCAATCAGCGACCAGCCAATACCCAGGTAATTTTGCAACAGTTGGCGGAAATCGAAAGAGGTTTACAACAACAAGCACCACTACCACCACTGCTACCACCGCCACCCCAAGAACAACAAGTACCAGCACCGCCACCACCCAAAGACTTGACAAGACGACGGTTTACCAAGATATTCGGCTTTGGTGGTTTAGGACTGGCTGGATCAGTACTGATATATACACTTATTCCCAAGTTCAAATCAAATTTAGTTGTCTCTAGCGGCGGATCAGGTGATTACAAAACCATTAGTGAAGCGATTAAAAATGCCCAACCAGGTACTACTATTCTTGTACGTCCCGGTCTTTACCAAGAAAGTTTGATCGTCAACAAATTCCTCAAGATTATTGGTGATGGCCCAAAAGCACAAATTATCATTGAGAATGCAGACTCAAATTGTCTTGTACTCGACACAGACAATGCCGAAATTACGGGACTAACCCTACGCGGTCTAGCAGGACAGAATAACAAAAAATTTTTTACTGTCGATATTCTGCAAGGAAAACCAGTATTAACAGACTGTGATATCACTTCTGACTCTCTTGCTGGCGTTGCTGTTCACGGTACTACAGCCAACCCCACTATCCAAAAGTGCCAAGTCCATGACGGCAAATCTGGTGGTATTTACATATACGATAATGCTCAAGCAACATTAGCAGAATGTGAGGTTTTTAGAAACACCTTAATAAATGTGGAAATCAAGGGTAGTAGTAATGTTGTGGTGCAAAAATGCAACATTTACGATGGTAAAGATGGAGGACTTGTTTTCCATGTCAATGCCCAAGGAACAGCAGAAGATTGTGATATTTTTGGCAATGCATTAGTGAATGTAGAAATTAGGGAAAACAGCAAACCCGTGATTCAGCGATGCAAAATTCATGATGGCAAACAAGCTGGCATCGCTATTGTAGAGAACAGTCAAGGAGTTGTTAAAGATTGTGATATCTATGCCAATTTCTATTCAGGAGTGGAAATCCGAGAGGGTAGTAATCCCCTTGTCCAACGTTGCCAAATTCATGATGGCAAACAGGGTGGTTTGCTAATTCAAAAAAAGGCTAGGGGAACAGTTGAAAACTGCAACATCTTTAATAATGCTTTGTCAGGAGTAGAAATCAGAGAGGATAGCGACCCTGTAATCCGGCAGTGTAATATCAATAAGAATAAATATAATGCTGTGTATATACATACCCAAGCTAAGGGTACAGTGGAAAACTCTGATTTAACAGGCAACGATCGCAGTGCTTTTTTCATTGACAGTACTTCTAAGGTACAAAGCATCGGTAACAAAATCGATCCGACTCCTTCCCCGACTCCAGGCTCAAGTTAATCACGACTTTGCAATAAATGAAATGAAACTTAAATGTTGCATAGCTGATTACAACTGTTGCTAAAAATACCTAAAACCATAAAACCGTCATATTTACAAGACCTCATTGCTGCACTATCTCAATTTAATGCCCTTGTGAATAAAATTTCTTAGGCAAATAATCTTGATAATTTTTTCTATTTATTTCTAGTTAAATTACGAGAGAGGTATTCATCAGTAAAACTCAAATTAACCTCGGTTTTATCCAAAAACATCTCAACAAATTTGAGATTTTGGAAGCAATTGATCAAAAAATTTGATAGAATTGCTATTGCAAAAAAATCTCATATAGCTCAGTTATCAAGGAAGAATTCTCGTCGGCTGGGTGAGTGCGATTAGATTAACTACAATTAATTAAGGAATCGCTAATGTTCTTTTTTGGCATTGAGCATGAAGTTGCTTTCCTCAACCAGGAAGGTAAGTTTGCTGACTTTTCTCGCACAAAGTTTGCTGACTTTAATCAAATTATCGCCAGACTACCTACATACCCTAACGACTATTCTCAACTACGGGTTGGCGATGCTGGTATTAAACAAAAAAGGTGGTACATCGAGGGATTTGAAAGGTTTGCAGATTCCGATGAAGTAATTGACTGTCTTCCTAAAGGTATAGAAATTAGAACAACTATACATTCTGATATTCAAGGTGCGCTCACTGAATTATCAGCGAGTTTTGGCTTACTACGAGAAGTAGCTGCTGACTTTGGTTTCACACCAGTTTTAACAAGTTTTAATCCCTATAATCGGGTTTTTGAACCACAACCCCCATTAAATGATTATGAAATTAGATATCTACAGGGTTATCCTGATGAACAAACTGCCAATATTTACATGGTGACTTATGGGCCAGACTTAAATATTTCTCTGGCAGACTTATCTACAGAAAGTTTGATTGATATTGGCAGAAAGTTAACTTATTACAGTCCTTATATTGTACCTTTTAGTTATAGTTCGCCTTTTTATGATGGTGGCTTGTGGTCAGGACTTTCCGTCCGGACATTTCTCAGAACAGGAAAAAGACCAGCAGCGATCGTTTTTCTAGAAAAACAAGCAGAATTAATTACTAGCGTCCCTGCATTGACAAAAATCGCACGTATCCCAGCCGAAGTTGGTCGGATTGAATTTAAAGCCTTTGATAGTTGTGATGATTTTTCTCTTTATGCTGCATTGTTGGCGTTGTTGAAAGGCCTGATATTAGACGAAACTTTAACCGGTAGAGCAACAGTTCCAGACTCAGCCTTACATCAACTCTCAGCAAAAACAGGATTTAGTGATGAAGATATTTTCACAAATGCTACCAACGTTTTAAAAGCAGCAGAAGTTGCGTTAAAAAATGACCCAGATGTGAGATATCTAGAACAATTGAAAATATTACTGCTAAACAAGCAAACAAAATCTCATGAACTAATTGCCACTTTCCATGATTTAGGTTCTATGGAAGCAGTACTCAGACGCACCTATTCACTATAAATAATAGTCATCTATGTCATTAATTTTCATCATTTTGGTAAGGATTCAAGAGTCAGAATTCAGGAGCCAGAATAAATGAGACAACCAGCCAAGACATTCTAAGACTTGATAGTTTGGCAGAAAGCACATAAGTTTGTTTTATTGGTATATCAATTTTCTGGTCAGTTCCCTAAATCGGAAATATATGGACTTACTTCCCAATTTAGACGAGCAGCAATCTCTATTGCAGCAAATATAGCTGAGGGTTAAAAAAAAAGGGAGCAGCAGATAAAGTACAGTTTATGAACATTGCACAAGGCTCTGTAGAGGAATGCCGCTACTATCTAATTCTTTCAAAGAACCTTGACTACGGTGACACATCAGGATTAATGCTTCAACTTGAGGAGGTTAGTAAATTACTAACAAGCTATGCTAATTCCATTCTGACTCCTGACTCATTTTGTAGTAAGCACTTTGGTTCTTAATTTCTCAAAACTTTAGTGCTGACTATTAACTTTTTCTTCTCTAATCATTAGGGCGTTGAACCATTAGTAGGCTGTAGGTTGGTGGTATCACCAGGGCAAACGCATCTAAATATAGTACATAGTTACTAAAACAGAGATAAATGCTGCGATCGCACTCTGGTATAGAGGTTGAGCAATGAGGCTTTGATGGTAAAGTCATTGTAAAAATAGTAA
>JAESGB010000170.1_pt1 | contig 26973 bp, 24 predicted proteins | sample 9266211 | NCBI WGS metagenome assembly JAESGB01 (sample SAMN14514844, study PRJNA621659) | algae metagenome | isolation source: Goleter apudmare HA4340-LM2 and co-occurring heterotrophs from cave wall... | place: USA: Maniniholo cave, Kauai, Hawaii | collected 2009-07-28 | reverse complement strand
GATATTACTATTTGTTGGGTCTCTGGTGGCTATGCTTTTTTCTGCTCGTCACTATAAACAGGATTAATCATTCATTTATTCGCGAGTCTCACTCGCGAACTATTTTCTTTTTGTCCAAAGTCCAATATCTAAGCCATCACCATCAATAATGCCATTGTCCCTGAGTGCAGATATTAAAGTTTTGAGACTTCCCTGTCCGGAATTTTGCAAAAATGGGTGATGCAGAATTAAGCGAATTGTTTTGATTAATCTTTGGAAGGTGTCAAAGTCAGAATAGGCATGAGTGACTAAAGAAGAGGTGGGGTGATGGGAAGGTAGGGTAATGGGGAAAGCCAGAGAGGGGGGAATTGCATTGACACCAATGAGCAAATTTTGTTGTAGCCAGTGTAAATCAGATGCGATCGCCTGAGCATCAGCGTAGATGTTGCCACATAATTTACCCATACAGGCGGTAACTTCTTCTAAAGAATCGGCAAACTCAGGAACCTCACCAAATATGCTTTCTAGCTGATTAGGTTCGGTTGCTTGCAGATTTCCTATTCCCGGATAGCGAATAATCAGGGAAATTAAATGCATTAACCGTTCAAAGTCCAGTAGTCTGCTGTAGGCGTGTAAGGTAATGTGGTAATTACGGTTAGCACGGTTAATTATACTACGCGTAAGCTGTTGGATTTGGGTTGAGATTTGTTGAATGTCGAATTTTGGCGACGTGACATCAATTTCTTTATAAATCAACCCATAAACCGCACCTTCGCCTTAATTACACCAGCTACTTGGGGTTCTAACCGTTTATCTTACCGCCATCCCCAACACGAAACCTTTCCCCAAACAATAGAGATGCTAACTGATAAACCCTTACCCTACCGCTACCGCGCCAAAGGTAACTTAGGAAGAGGACGTTACGCCGTTCCGGCTGGTAGTGTGTACGTACTTGCAGAACCTATAAACAAACCTTGGTGGGAATGGGATGAAGCATGGTTTCCCAAAGAAGGTTATAGCCTCAAACAAGTAGGATGCGGTCTATGTTTACCAACAGAAATTAAAGGAGTCGCCTAAAATGTACAAAAAAGCCTATGGCATTATTGAAACCCTAGCACCTTTGCATGTCGGTGCAACCGCCGGAGAAGAAAGCGGTAATTTAAACTTAATTTTTCGTGACCAATTTACCCAAACAGGTATCCTTCCCGGTAGTTCTATTCGCGGTCGCCTGCGTTCCGAAATGCGTTCATTAGATGGAGAAACCGCCGCAAATTATTGGTATGGTAACGAAGCAGGCTCAGAACAATCAGAAAGTAATAACGAGTCTATCATCAAATTTGAATACGCATCCATTCTCTGGCTACCAGTCTTTTGTCCGGGTCAGCCAATAGTTTGGGTCACTAGTCCCCGCCTACTCCAACGCTACCAAAGAATCGCCGGCGATAGCGTCACAATTAATGGTCAACCTCTCAAAGAAATAGATATACCCGACCCCTACACAGGTTCAAAAAACTTAAAAGCGCGAGAATCACAAGGTAAAAAAACCTTATTTTTCAACCTAGGCTTTTTAAGCATCAACAAAACCACAGACCTATCACCGTGGTTCCCCTCCGGAAAAGAAAAACCAGCAGTAATAGTAGACGACAGCGACATTTCCATGATTCATGACATGGCATTATATCGCCAAAGTCGCGTCCGTTTAAAACCTGACCAAAAAGTAGTTGATGGTGGCGGCTTCTTCAACACCGAAGCCTTACCAGAAGGAACCATCTTAATTTTCCCCATCGCCATCAAAGACGATAAATCAGGTAAAAAATGGCAGCCATTCCATGATATCCAAACCACAGATATTTACCTTGGTGGCTTAGAATCCATCGGCTTTGGTCACTGCAATTTAACCTTAAACGGCGTGTAAATCTCTTAAACTCTTCTCTGCGCCTCCGCGCCTCTGCGTGAAAAAAATTCTTCATCTTAAATTTTTATGACCTGGAAATCATACGACTTAGACCAAGAAGCACAACGCCTAGTCCTCAAACACCGTGACCAAAAAGGAGTCATTGGTCAATCCCACAAAATGCGAACAACCGTAGCCTTTGGTTTAGAAAGATTTTGGGGAGAACAACTCAGATTGTTAGATAAAGAACCACCAAAAGGCGAATACTGGCGCGACACCTGGAAAAGCTTTGCCAAAATCATGCAATTAGCAGGAATTAAGCTTCCCCAAGAAGATATCAGCAATAATAACACCGCCAAAATTCAAGAAATCGCCGCTAAATTATGGGAACTCCCCATAGAAGACCAAAGAATTTGTTTAGCTGTGCTCACTCAATTTTGTGACAGCTTAGTGTGGTGGACTCAACGCTATAAAAAATCAGGAGTCGGCGATGACTAATAGTAACGAAGTCCCGTTGATGTTTCAAGCGCAAATCTCAGGACGGGGACAAATTCAATATATTAGAAACCCCGAACAATCTGAAAGATGGGTTGATGAGTGGGTAGAAGCTGCTGCAATAGATGCACCTCAATTTAGCAGCAATATTAAAACTAAAGAATATAAAATCACTTGGCGCTTTGTTTCTAACAGTGGACAAGACGAAGATATCATTCGACCAGTCATCGCCGCTAAAGGATTTCCCTTTTATCCAGGCGCAAGTATGAAAGGTGCTTTTTTACGCACCTGTCCCCCAGCACAACGTGAAAGATATTGCGGCGGAAAACTCAATAGTAACGATACCCAACCGGGAATTTTACGCTTTCATGGTGGTTATCCTCAAGATGCAACCTGGGTTGAACAACCATTAATTGATGTTGTTCATCCTCAAGAGAAATGGCAAGTTAAAGATAACAGTAGCCACTCAGCTTTTTTACAGATATCCCTCTATCAACCCACCTTAGTATTTGGCATTTCCAGCACCTTAGAATTAACAGATAGTGAATGGGAAACCATCTGGAATATTTGGGATAAAGCCATAGAAAAAGGTATTGGTTCCAGAGTGAGTGCTGGTTACGGTCAACCAGTAAACCACCCAGAAAGCAAGTTAGTTACTTTTAGCCTGCGTGGACAAGGTTTAGCCTCACAATTAATTGATAAATCTGGAGAATTTCGCCCCAATATTTTTAAAGCTGTCTTACGCGGTCACACCCTGCGCTTATTTAGCGGTGTCACCGATGAAAACACATCTGAAGAATTAACCAGAGAACTTTGGGGAGGTTTCGCTGGTAAAAATGGCGCTGTTGTTGGACAGTTGGGAATTGCTTTTAATGCTGTTGATTTAGAGATGGATGAATATAGATATGGTAGAAATTTCATGCCTATTTACGAATTAAATACAGGTACTCTCAATATTCTCAGCATGGGTAATATTTCAACAGAATACAAAAAAGAATTGAGAAACCTAGCCACACAAATCTTCAGATTTTCCATGCTGCTTGGTGGCTTTGGTAAATCGTGGCGACGCATTGACCACCGCATCTTTTTTCCAGATTATTTAGAAGATAACAAACCAATGATAGGTTGTCATTGGCAATTTACCCCGCAATCAAATAAATATTACTTCCCAGTAAATAGCCTCAGTCATATCACTAATATTCTCAATGACATTCAAAACACTGTAAATAATTGGCTGAAATTAAAAGGTAAAACCCCAAATAATCAAATCAGTTCTTGGCGTGAATCATTTCATCCCCAAAAAGTGCAAATATGGGGACGTATTGCAGAAGATGAAGATGATAGTTTAGCTGTGAAATGGTTTCATGGTAATTACAAAGGAGTCCAATCAATTAAAGGTTCAAGCCTCACCGGTAAGATGGGTCAAATCGGCAGAATTTGGCATCGGATGTACCCGCATTACATCAAAAATAAAGAAGGTGAAATGAAGCGTAAAGGGCGAGAATATGTAGAGTTACTCACCATTTTTCCTGATAAAAAGGATAAAAAAACACAGGAATTTTTAACCTTTTTGCCAACTAGCGGATTTACCAAACTTTGGGGAAAATAAATTATGAGTATCTGGATTGTGACCACAGGGAACAGTGATATCATTCTCGAACATGATAAAAATTGGGGAAGTTTATATGGTGAAATAAGTAGTGATTTAGAGTGTCCAGAATTTTCATCGGTTCCAAGAATAGACCTCAAAGATAAAAGTGCTGGCTATACTGCACCCGCTAGGGTTTTGGGTTTAGTATATGGTCATCAACCTGAATACTACTCTGATTTAAAATTTCCTCTCCTGGATACTTATCACAAATATTTTGAAGCTGAAAAAATCAAGCCAGAAAGAATTATAATTTTGCTGACAGACCAATCTCCGATATTTAATCAAGAACAAACAATTTACGAAAAATGTCCCTATTGGCAAGATACCTGTACAATTAAACCTTTATTGGAATGGTATTTTAAAGATAAGTTTAAGTATCAGCCAGAATTTTCATATCTTACTCTGACACCAACAAACCCAAATAAAGGTATAGATAATTGGAATGAAACCCTTTCTCTGGTAGAAAAAACATTAAGCCAGTTAGACTATAATCCCTCAAAAACAGTTTATGTTAGCCATCAAGCCGGAACCCCAGCTATATCTTCAGCAGTACAATTTGTCAGTTTAGGTAGATTTAACAAAGTTCAGTTTTTAGTAAGTAATGAATATTTTGATGAGAACTATCAACAGACATCTAAATCAGAAGTTAGTGAAATTTCTAATTATTGGCGGGGAATACAGATTCAAAAAGCCAAGCAGTTAATCATAGGTGGTTTTCCTGGTGCTGCACTCAAAATATTAGAGAAGCTAGACAGAATAGATCAAAATTCCATTAATGACTTAGAAAAAGTTGTTGATTTCTTCAATCTCCATCAACCCCTAACAAATAGCAACGAAGACTTGACTATTCCCCAAGCTACTCAGCGAATTGTTGACACTCTTGACCTCATTGGCTTTTTCTTTAATCAAAAAAATTATCTCCAAGGTATCACCCTACTTGCAGCTGCTCAAGAAACTTTTCTAAAAGTAGCCATTCTGTCACAAGTAGCGATGATTGATGAAACTATCACTTTCAAAGGTAACTCTCAAAAAGTTTCTAAATTAATTCAGTGGACTCCATCTGGGTTATTTTTATCTAAATCTTTGAACGTTGAAAGTATTATTTTTAAAAAAGATATTTTGCAGAAGTTAAAATTTCCCGTTTCAAGATTTAGTGATAATGATACCAACAAAAACTTTGCTCTAATTGCTTGGTTAACCAATATAGATAAAAATTTTCCAAAATGGCCTTTATTACAGTGGTATTGTAAGTCTAATAGAAATACAGATGATGACCTGCGTAACCAGTTGATGCACAATCTACGTGGGGTAGAAGATAGTAAAGTAATTGACTATCTATTAGCAGATAAAAACCATCAACTAAAAGATGTGATGACAGCTTATGTAGAGCATATTAAAAAACCATTCTTTAATGCTATAAATTATTTCAAGCTTCCCTACAAAAAAGAGAACTTAAAGAAAAAATTGCAAGAAATAGCGGATTCATTTGTTTGATTGAGATATAAAAGTTTGCGCTAGCAGTAAGGTAAACCTGGCGTAATACAGAGATAAAAAACTTCTGTAGTTACCTATAAGACTAGTATTTGATTTCTGAAAAAACTCCGTACATCTGGAGAGACAGCAAATCAAACGTAGTGTTTTGGATAAACAACTCAAACATCAACTTTAAATGAGAGAATGTTGGAATTAAGGTCAAAAATTCAGGTTTTTTAGACTCTTGACAATCTCAACGAAAAAAATATGACTCTTACGTAAGTCCTAAAGCAATAAAAAACCCCGGCGAAACTAACCGAGGTGGAATGGAGAAGTCTAAATGACGATGAGATATCCAGATACCGGAGTCTAAAAGTTTTAGCTAACGCTTAAAGCAACAACAATTAAAGTGGTGACAATCAAACTAGCAAAAACACCTTGTATAGCGTACTTGCGTTGTTCCCAAATTGCAGGATACTCGGAATAGTAAATTTGGGGTTCGGTTGCATAGTTGTTGAGAACGCCGTCTTCATTAACTGTGGTGTACATATATTTTTTTCTCTTGCTTGTTAACTTATGTAAACTAATTTAACAATATTGTTACAAAAAGTCAATAGGACTTGACAAAAAAAGCTGATGTATCTAATCAAATCAGCTTATCGGCGATGATAGTAGAGGTGAAAGTAATACCAATTTGAAAAAATAAAGGGACAGATACAAACCCCCAAACCTAGGCTAAATATGTCTTTGGTAGTGTTATACCCACATTCCGCCAAAACAGACTTGTTGCTTGTTGAAGTGCGATGCGATCGCCTTTTGTTAGCCAAAATACCCATTAGGGACTCAAACTCTCTTCTAATGTCAGATGTAAACTGCATATATCCCTGACTTGCAGAAAACCATTTTCATAATTTGTGTGAATCGTTGGCTGGCAGAAAATCCTTAAATATACGCGCAACTAAAAGCAACTCCAGGGCTGGTATGGCTTCAATCTGACACCACAGACATCATTATTGAAATTCAGTAGCAATTGCATGGATTCAGCCCTTGTTCACTTAGCCAACAGCCGTCAAACTTCATCACTTCTGCTGCTTTCAATACCAATTAAAGCGATCGCTTGTCTTTCTTTAGACATTTATAGTACAATAGTACTATCAAGAGATTGCTTTCAGAATTGCTGACCCCACCACTAAGGTGGGGTTTTATTTAAGACTTCCAAATCACAATATCAAGATTTATCTCCCCGATTTTAGATAAATCGGGGAGATGTGCCACAATTTTGCCTGAAGTTATTACCTCTCTTGAGTCAGCTAAACTGTTCCTCCGCATCCAGATTGAACAACATTTGTAAAGTCTGCATACATCGGCGTCTAGCTTCTACATCCTGTTGTGCCCGCAATTGCACCATCGGATCATGTAAAATTTTGTTAACTATTCCTCTTGTTAAAGCCTCAATCACCTCTTGATGCTTTTCTGCAAATTCTGAACCCAGACGCGACAAAGCCTTTTCTAATTCTTGTTCGCGGATAGTTTCGATTTTATTTCGCAGACAGCTGATGGTAGTCACTGTTTCTAGCGATCGCCACCAAATATCAAAAGCTTCTACTTCTTCATCTAATATTCTCTCAGCTTCTTGAGCCATCTTACGACGACTTTCGTAGTTTTGCGCCACTACTGCCTTCAAATCATCAACATTGAAGGCTTGGACATTTGCCAATTCATTGACGTCCGTATGGACATTCCGGGGCACGGAAATATCAAATAACATCAGAAACTGGTTAGTTTCTAAAACCATCTCTAATTTAGCGCGGTCAAGAATTGGGTCTGTGGCAGAAGTACTTGTAAATACCAAATCGCTGTTGGCAATTACAGGTAACATCTCCGACAGCAGATGAATTTCAATCGGTTGTCCAGGAAACTGCTTGGCTAATTCGACAGCGCGATCACGGGAGCGATTTAAAATCCGAATTTGCACAGCACCTTTAGAAATTAAGTGTTGCACCAAAAGCCGCGACATCTTACCCGCACCGAGAATAGCTACTCGACAAGCGGCTAAATTCTCCACTTTCATGTGTGCTAATTCCACCGCCGCCGAACTGATCGAAACTGCACCAGTCCCAATACTTGTTTCGGTACGTACTCGTTTGCCGGCGGTCAATGCTTGTTTAAATAGGCGATTTAAAATTGTTTTTATACCGTTGTATTGCTGTCCCAATTTGTGAGTATTCTTCACCTGAGCTAGAATTTGACCTTCTCCGAGTACCAAACTATCTAATCCAGCCGCGACTCGCATCACATGCATGACTGCATCATCGTGCAGCAACATGAATAAGTGTTGTCGTAGAGATAGTGTAGGCAATTTGCTGTGTTCGGCAAGAAACTGGGTAACTTCCCGGATGCCATGCTCTGTTTCACTAGTAACAATGTAAATTTCTAAACGGTTACAGGTGCTGAGGATAGCAACTTCGTCAATATGGGGATAGCTGGCTAGGTGAGCGATCGCACTTTCAATTTGTGGTTCTGGAATACTCAGCTTTTCCCGGATTTCAACTGGGGCTGTTTTATGGCTTAACCCCACCACTGCAATATTCATTTCTTATCGGTAATTGGTAATGGGTTATTGAGGATTGGGCATTGGGGCAGAGCCCTGCGTTGCGCGGTTTCCCAAGGCAGCTTTTGGGGGGAAGTTTCCCCTCAAAACGTGCCGCCGCGTTGTAGCAAGTGGTGTCATTGGGCATTGGTTGAAGTATATTCTTTAGTCTCCCTATCTCCCTATGCGCTATGCCCCATGCCCCATGACCTAATTAGTACAATTGCACGACCTTGGGCTGCTCAAACAAGTGAATGGTATCTACAAAACGAGCAGTTTTTGACTGGCTGGAAATAACCAAGCTTTGAGTTCTCGCACCGCCTTTGAAGAAGCGTACACCTTGCATGAGATTACCACTGGTAATACCACAAGCTGCGAACAGAACAGTTTCACCAGAGGCGAGTTCTTGAGCATCATAGACCTTATCAGGGTCAGTGATACCCATAGATGTGAGACGGTCAATGTTGGCTTCTCTGCTTTCCCCAATCAAGCCTGTTTTCACTACTGCTGGATCGTAGATCAGTTGACCTTGGAAGTGACCACCCAAAGCACGCATGGCGGCGGCGGAGATTACACCTTCTGGTGCAGCACCAATACCCATCAAGGCGTGAATATTAGTACCAGCGAAACCACAAGAGATGGCTGCACCGACGTCACCATCAGAAATCAATTGCACTCTCGCGCCAGCATCGCGGATTTCTTTGATTAAATCGTTATGGCGATCGCGTTTCATCACGACTACCACAAGTTCATCAATAGCACGATCTAGACACTCGGAGAGAATCTTGAGGTTTTCTGTGGCTGATTTGTTGATGTCTACTTTGCCTTTAGCTGCTGGGGGTGCGGCTAATTTCTTCATGTAGAAGTCAGGCGCAGCAAATAATCCACCTTTTTGAGAAATTGCCAAAACAGCCATAGAACCAGGTTGTCCGTAGGCGACTAAGTTTGTCCCTTCACAGGGGTCAACGGCAATATCAATTTCGATTAGTTCATCAGGGTTACAGAAGCTTTTCGCATCTGGCTGGGTACAGATACCAACTTCTTCCCCGATGTATAGCATGGGGGCATCGTCACGTTCCCCTTCCCCAATTACAATGCGACCGCGCATGTAAATTTTGTTCATCCGCTCCCGCATAGCTTCCACTGCTACTTGGTCAGCAGTGTTCTTTTCGCCTTTACCCATCCACTTCGCAGATGCGATCGCGGCTTGCTCTACTACCTCAATAATTTCTAACCCAAGTGTATTTTCCACAGAGTCGCCCTCTCAATTGCTTGACTTGCCGTCGTTTTATCTAGCTATTTCAGTCTTCAAGTCTACCAAAGGGCGGATACCTATGGAAAATACTCTGTGATTTTATCCTTTGTTAAGTTTTGCTGCTGGTGATTTGACCAAGTTCCAATTATGTGGTCATATTTTGTTCACATTTGGATGCTTATCATGTAAACGTCATCCTGCGTTCATTTGTGGTTCTCTGATTTTCTGGCTTCTAAATCTTACCTTAATGAATATATGCACAAAAGTCTCTAAAATGATCATTAAATATATAAACACAAAGTCCAAAAATAAATATTGATAAATTAAATTTTCATTTTCCTTTCAGGCATTTAAAAAATAACAAATAACAAACACCAAATAGCAAAATCTAGAGGTTAATTATGTTTATTGACTACATCACACTCATGTTGATCAATATGGTAGCCGGGTTATTTATACTGGCTGATTACGTGTATCGGGGCATAGATAACGCTTATCAAAAACAGTGGATACCTGGATTTGGAATTACAGGGGCGATCGCTTTAACAACTGGCTTGCACATGATGTTCACCTGGCCAGTGCGTGGGAGCTTTAACATAGCTTTCGGTGAAACCACTGTCCTGTTAGGAATATTATTCATAGCAGCAGCGATCGCACTTTCCTTAAGTTGGGATTTACTAACCATAGCAATTTATGCTTTCTTCGCTGGATTGGTTGCGGTTGTAGTAGGTGTACGCCTCATTAACTTAAATATGACCAAGCAGCCATTACTATCAGGAATAGGTTTTATTCTCACTGGATTAGGTGGTATCTGTGCCGCACCCACTCTCTATTGGAAAACTAACCGCACTTGGCGGCTAATTGGTGCAGCCGTGTTAATAGTAGCGGCTCTAATTTGGGCCTTTATTGGGTATTTGGGTTACTGGAGTCATTTAGAAACTTTTCAACAATGGGTACCAGCCCCCATGCGCTCACCAACACCATAATCAAAGATTTTTAGCCAGAACTTCGGTCCTCCCTTTTCTATGAGATGCTGTGCCTAGCTTGCTTCCCCGTAGAAATCTAACAAAGGCCCAGACCCGCTTACTACTAACCCAATTACAATAAATTTAGAGTCACTTAATTCAGATAAAATCCCTAAATTAAAATATGCTGGACTTTCTCAACCCTCTTTTAAATCGCCACCCAGAAAGAGTCAAAGCCAACGTGGAAATTTATACTTGGCAAACTTGCCCTTTCTGCATCCGTGCCAAAATGCTGCTGTGGTGGAAAGGTGTACAATTCACTGAATACAAAATCGATGGTGACGAAGCAGCCAGAGCTAACATGGCCGAACGTGCCAATGGACGCCGCACAGTACCACAAATTTTTATCAATAACCAGCACATCGGCGGCTGTGATGACCTTTATAAGTTAGATACCCAAGGTCAACTTGACCCCATGTTAGCAATTCACGTTTAATGTGAATTAAGTCTGGTTCTTCAGTACTTAGTATGTTAGTTTTACCTAACTAAACCTCTGAGCTAAAGCAGTTGTTAGGTATTATGACTCACCATCCCTTCATGGGCAGGCTGTCGCTGCAACAGGGGTAAGAGGTCGGGCTGTAGGCGTTGTTTAGCTTCCGCCGGAATTTTGGGCGAGTTGAGCAAAATTTCTCAGGGATGGCTCAATTCATCCCCTAAAGGCAATGCAAAAAAAACAGCCGCCTCCACAAGAGAAGCAGCTGTTTTTAAAATCTACTTGACTACAGAATATTAGTAATCGAAGTCGCCACCGCCAGCACCAGCGCCAGCAGGAGCAGCGTCCTTAGGTTCAGGCTTGTCAACAACGATACATTCGGTTGTCAACACCATACCAGCGATAGAAGCAGCGTTTTGCAGCGCAGAACGTGTTACTTTCGCAGGGTCAACAATACCAGCTTCAAACAAATCAACGAATTCGTTGGTTGCAGCGTTGTAGCCGACGTTGAATGCTTTCTCTTTGACGCGTTCAGCAATTACAGCACCGTTCTGACCTGCGTTTTCAGCAATTCTCTTCAAAGGCGCGGGTAATGCACGAGCGACAATCAAAGCACCAATCAACTCTTCATCTTTCAAATTACCTTTTGCCCACTCTTCCAAGTCAGGCGCGAGGTGAGCCAAAGTTGTACCGCCACCGGGAACAATACCCTCTTCCACAGCCGCTTTAGTAGCGTTGATAGCATCTTCTAGGCGTAGTTTTTTGTCTTTCATTTCGGTTTCAGTGGCTGCACCCACTTTCACCACCGCTACACCACCAGAGAGTTTAGCAAGACGCTCTTGTAACTTCTCTTTGTCGTAGGAAGATTCGGTTTCTTCAATTTGACGGCGGATCTGTTCAACACGAGCCTTGACAGGAACGTCATTACCTTCAGCAACAATGGTGGTGCTGTCTTTGGTAATGGTGACGCGGCGAGCTTTACCCAAGCTATCTAGCTTGGTGTTGTCTAGCTTGAGACCAGCATCTTCGGTAATCAGTTGACCACCGGTGAGGATAGCGATATCTTCTAGCATAGCCTTACGGCGATCGCCAAAACCAGGAGCCTTGACAGCAGCTACGTTTAATACACCACGTAGGCGGTTAACCACTAGGGTTGCTAAAGCTTCTTTCTCGATATCTTCGGCGATAATCACCAAAGGACGACCAGCGCGGGCTACTTGCTCTAGTACAGGTACTAGGTCTTGTACCAAGGCAATTTTCTTATCAGTCAGCAGCAAGAAAGGCTCGTCAAAAACAGCTTCCATGCGCTCTGCATCGGTAGCAAAGTAAGGGGAAATGTAGCCTTTGTCAAAGCGCATCCCTTCAGTGATTTCCAATTCGGTGGTGACAGACTTACCTTCTTCTAGAGAGATAACGCCTTCCTTACCCACCTTATCCATTGCTTGGGCAATCATCTGACCGACTTCGTCGTCGTTACCAGCAGAGATGGAACCCACTTGAGCAATAGCTTTGGAATCTTCTACTGGGCGAGCATGTTGAGCAATCTTCTCTACAAGGTAGGCTGCTGCTTTGTCAATACCGCGCTTGAGCAAAATTGCATTCGCACCAGCTGCAACGTTCCGTAAGCCTTCTTTGACGATCGCATGGGCCAAAACTGTAGCAGTTGTGGTACCGTCGCCGGCAGCGTCGTTGGTCTTAGAAGCAGCTTGACGAATCAAAGCCACACCAGTGTTTTCAACGTGGTCTTCTAATTCAATTTCTTTAGCAATAGTCACACCGTCATTGACGATTTGCGGTGCGCCAAATTTCTTCTCTAGGACTACGTTACGACCTTTGGGGCCAAGAGTAACAGCCACAGCTTCAGCTAGGATGTCAATGCCTCTCTCTAAGGCGCGACGAGCGTTCTCGTTGTAGATAATGCGCTTTGCCATAATTGTTAATTGTCCTTTGTCATTTGTCTTTTGTCTTTTGTCATTTGTCTTTTGTCATTGGCTAATGACGAATGAGCAATAACGAATGACTACTACGCAACAACTGCTAAAATGTCTTTTTCAGAAAGTAAGACATATTCTTCTGTGCCGAGTTTAACGTCAGTGCCAGCGTACTTGGAGTACAGCACCTTGTCTCCCACCTTAATTTCTAATTCCTGACGAGAACCGTCATCATTACGCTTGCCAGGGCCAAGGGCGACTACTTCCCCTACTTGGGGCTTTTCCTTGGCGGTGTCGGGCAAATACAAGCCACCTGCGGTCTTTTCTTCAGAGGCGCTCACTTTCACGAAAACGCGATCGCCCAAAGGTTTGACTGTCGAAACACTTAAAGATACAGCTGCCATACGAAAATTTCTCCAGAGTTAGCACTCTCAACTCCTGAGTGCTAATTTACCGAAACAGACCACACTATGGCAACAATTACCTGTGTACGGGTTCCCGAACTTAGAGTGGGCAGCCTTACTTAAGAATAAATACCTAATTAATCCTAGCTTTCGGGTTTCGTTCCATAAGCTACGAATATTTTTATATGGCTAGAGATTAGAGACTAGGGCCTAAGCACTGGGTACTCAGGAAGAGTTTTTCTCAACCCTAATCCCCGATCCCCAATCCCTTTCTCGGGCAAGTTTATTTGCAAAGCTGGGAAATTGTTATAGAACTGTAATCAGGGAGCCGCTCGATGAGTAACAATACAGTGATCCAATCTAGCCCTCAAATCCCCAAAACCACCAAATCTCTGGACAACAAAACCCTAAGTAATTGTGTAGAAACTCTATGCATGGCAAAAACTCAGCAGCACATTTCTATTTGTGTTGACTAGACAATTGCTAACTGCTGCTCAAAACAAGCTAGTCTGGAATCCTGGGATTACTTAAAAAAGCGACTCAAAAAGCTCAAACTCGACCAGCCGCAAAAAAGTCATCCCGGTTACATCTTTAGAACTAAGGCTAATTGCTTGCGAGTTTGTTGTTCTGAACCGATAATGGTGGTTTACCCGGATGGTGTCTAGTATCGCCAAGCAAATCCAGAAGTTATTGAGCGGATCATCAAAGAACACTTGATAGGCATAATGGTGGTTGAAAAATATGCATTTTTAACTTATCCTTTGCCAAAAACTTCTCTGGTTGCTTGTGGACGTATGTATGCTTAACAGCCAAAGGAGATCGTAAAGCAGTAAACGCTCTGAAGCGGGGGTTGGTTTTGAGCTGGGGTCATCTTGAGCCAATACTTACTCGTGAATCCGAAGGATTATTATTTAATCAGTGTTTTTTCACCCGCCACTTTCAAAGCGATATATAATAACGCATTATAGTTACTACTGCTCTACGTATCCTCACTGGACTTTTGCCAAAGAGCTAGCTTTCTCCCAAAAGTGATTCTCACTTATGAGATTTCCAGAAAGCAAAAGCAAGTTAAGCGGGACGCAACGACAACATCTCAAATCTCCACCATAGAGGATAACTATTCAAGACCTTGATGGACCGAAGCGCGACAAGTGCCACTGCTATGAAAGAGCCCAGCATGAAAGATCACAAACGACTTCTACTGATTGATGATGACCCTAACCTCATCCTGCTGGTGAAGGATTACTTGGAATTCCGGGGATACGAAGTCATCACCGCCGAAAATGGACGCGAAGCTCTGGAAATTTTAGAGCATGATGTTCCAGACATGATCATTTGCGACGTGATGATGCCGGAAATGGACGGATATACTTTTGTAGAACAAGTCCGGCAAAATGAACGCACCAGCTGGATTCCCGTTCTTTTCCTTTCAGCTAAGGGACAAAGCGCAGACCGAGTTAAAGGTCTGAATAAAGGCGCTGACGTATACATGGTCAAGCCCTTTGAACCAGAAGAACTCGTAGCCCAAGTAGAATCTTCGCTGAAACAAACTATCCGTTGGAAAGAACACCAAGCAAAAGGAGGAGAAAACGGTTCCCGCATCCAAGTTCCTTTCGATGTGCAGCTAACCCCAACCGAGCTGAAAGTAGTACAGTTCGTAGCTAGGGGTCTGGCTAACCGGGAAATCGCTGAAGAACTCAATGTTAGTCAGCGCACCGTTGAAAGCCATGTGTCCAATATGTTGGGCAAGACTAATCTCCATAACCGCACTGAGTTGGCGCGGTGGGCGATTGAGAATCAAATGGCTTAAATGAGAAAGGAGGATGAAGTATGAAGTATTGAAGTATTAAGAAATTTTTTCCTTCAGCTTTCATACTTTAGCCTTGGAAATTACCATCCATCCTCTTCCGGGGTCGATTGGTGTAAAATCTCTATATCCAACTCATCCAGGTAGGTTAAAGCACTATCAATTTGGGATTTTGTTCCTCGGAGTTCCAAAATGAAGCAACTGTCTCCCGACAAGTTCTCATCCATTTGAGCAGCCGCAATGTTGACTGTGACACTGTAATGAGAAACTAGTCGTGAAATCACAGGCTCTTCATGTAAGTTCTTGGGGATACATATCTGGATACGAGTTTGGGTACGTCGCTGATCTGCTAAATGAATAGTAGATTGAACCTGTTTACTGGGAGTTGGCATTGTAGCTTCCTATTCAACTTCAACTTTTTGGATGCAGGTTTGACGTTGCACAGTTTTTTCAACCTAGGGGTGTCAATAAATCGGAAGCAAGTGAGGCAGCATCTGCAAATGCTGTCTCAAACTTGTACATGATTATGGATTAGACTGTATCTCAATACGACATTTTTTTTGGACAAAAATTACACACTGCAAAACCTATACTTAACTGGAAAGATAAATATGTTTGGCGTTAGTTATAGGCTAGTGCTGTCAAATTGCTAACAAAGATTAGCACTTAAAAATTTAGCATCTGGCACAACAGATTAGAAACAGTATTTTCTCAGAGAACAGTGAAAAATTAACCAGTAATACCGATACTTCAAAACGTCATTGCTTAACTGATTTTATTTTTAATACCAGTGTGATAACTTTTGTTTTTCTAGTATAAATATATCACGGAGATTGTCAAAAACTCAACTCCTCAACTCTGGCTTTTCTTGCGGACTCTCAACTCCTTAGAGGCGTAAAGACCAATTAAATCAAGGTTTTTTCTGAAAAAAACTGCATTTTAGCCCACTCATAATTCTTTTAAAATTTCCGGGTTGCCCTTACACAGAAAATTTTGCTACTTTCGTGGATTAGAGAATTCACTGAACAAAAAGTATAGAAAATATATTTTTATACGTACAAGTATACGAGCTTCATGAGAGCTACTGAATAATTTCTAGAAAAGTCTAACCTCGCTAGTGATTTTTATCTCAATCTTCACATTATCAGCTCACACTATTTTGCTATACACTGAAGCTTCTGAATAAGCTGATTCCCTCTGCCGCAATTACAGTGATAACTTCCTATTCCATATTGACTATGGGGTACTTCTGTCAGACTTATTAGCAGAGGTTTCCAGAGGAAAGATTTGACGGTGAGGGAGATAGCTTTATCGGTGATGAATTCTACTCTAAAGGTATTTTGCCGCAGACTAGCAGGAATGCGCGGGTATTTCCATAGCGGCGTATAGAAAAGATTAAATTATGATCCCAGGTGAGAACCTGGGAATGAGAAATTACACGAGGTTGATACTAAAAATCAGCGTTTTGTGGTGTCCGAGGAAAAGGAATGACATCGCGGATATTTCCCATACCTGTGATAAATTGCACGAGTCGTTCAAATCCCAACCCAAAACCAGCGTGAGGAACAGTACCATAACGACGCAAATCGAGATACCACCATAAATCCTCTGGCTGCATTCCTTGGGCTAGTACACGCCGTTCTAGAACTTCTAAGCGTTCTTCGCGTTGGGAACCGCCAACAATTTCGCCAATCTTAGACGCCAAAATATCCATTGCACGAACAGTCTTTTCATCGTCGTTCAAGCGCATGTAAAAAGCTTTGATTTGTGCTGGATAGTCTGTAACTATCACTGGCTTTTTGAAGAGTTGTTCCGCCAAGTAACGCTCGTGTTCTGATTGTAAATCTAAGCCCCAACTTACAGGATATTCAAACTTAAAATCTGCTTTTTCTAAAAGTTTGATGGCTTCTGTGTAGGTGAGGCGTTCAAATTGATTATTAATGATATTGTCAGCTGTTGCTAAGACGGTATTATCAATGCGCTGATTGAAAAATTCCATGTCTTCTGGACATTTTTCCAACACATATTTAAAAATGTGTTTGAGAAATGCCTCAGCTAAATCCATATCGCCTTCTAAGTCACAAAAAGCCATTTCTGGCTCAACCATCCAAAATTCTGCTAGGTGGCGGGAGGTGTTGGAGTTTTCTGCACGGAAGGTAGGGCCAAAGGTGTAAACGTTAGAAAACGCCATCGCCATGACTTCTGCTTCCAACTGGCCACTAACCGTTAAATATGTGGGTTTGCCAAAAAAGTCTTGACTGTAATCGACAGCTTGGTTTTCCGTGCGGGGAATATTCTTTAAATCCAAGCTACTGACGCTAAATAATTCACCTGCACCTTCACAATCGCTAGCGGTGATAATGGGTGTGTGTACCCACAAAAAGCCTCTTTCTTGGAAAAACTGATGAATCGCTGTTGAACAGGCATTTCTAACGCGGAAAACTGCACCAAAGGAATTAGTCCGCGATCGCAAATGTCCAATAGTCCGCAAAAATTCAAAGGAATGGCGTTTCTTTTGCAGTGGGTAAGTGTCGGGATCAGCTTCCCCGTAGACTTGTACTGTATGGGCTTGTAATTCAATTCGCTGTCCTTTACCTTGGGAAGCTACCAGTACACCAGCTACTTCCACTGAAGCACCTGTGTTTAGCTGCTTGATGAAAGTTTCGTAGTTTGGCAAATCCTGATTGATGACGACTTGCAAATTAGCTAGGGATGAGCCGTCATTGACTTCAATAAACGCAAACCCTTTCAACTCGCGTTTCGTCCTTACCCAGCCTTGAACTAGGAGAGACTCATCAGGTTGCCCACTTCGCAATATTTCTGCAATCCGTCGATTTACCATAATTTACCCAGCACAGGACTTTAATATCCAGCCTATGATAACGCCCAATCCACCAAAGCGGACGGCTTGCCAGAAGGGTTTCTTGAGGCTACCCCAAGAAAATAACTGGCTTTCTAAGTTAATTTCTAGCACTTCTAGCTGTTGTTTAATTTGCCGTAACTCGGCTTTGATCTCTGGTGTGTGATATTTATTTTGATTGAGTTCGTGACGGCGCTGTTGCCATTGTGCCTGTTGTTGGCGATCGCTTTGTACTTGTTTGTAGCGTTCCTTCAAGTCTAGGAGCGATCGCTCTACTTCCTCTATTTCTTGAGCAAATGCTGTTTCTGAATTTTCTTCTGGCGGCTTCATGTACAAGTAGTAAGATTGAGTATTAGTCAATGGTCAACCTTCAACAGTCAACGGTCAATATACTTTTGACAAATGACCAACGACCAATGACAAATAACAACTAACCAATTATGTCTCAATCAACCCAGCAACCTCAGATCAGCCCCATAGATGAGCTTAGTACTCTAGAACTAGCTCAAGCCCTGATGGAAAGACTGAGTATTTCTCCTAATGATTGGCATCGCCTCAAGTCTAACCGCAATTCCCGCGCTAGGGAACAGGCAGCAGCAGCCATTGTGTTTCTCCTGAAAGAACAGCCACAAGAAGCCCTCGCTAGATTAGAACAAGCGGCTGGTTGGTTAGACCGCTCAATTTCTGCGCCTCCTTGTCCGAGTCATGGTGATAAGAAGTAAAGAGGGTGAGTTTTAATTTACTTCCCCATCTCCTCCTCATACTCCTCAACGCCGCAGAGATAACCTGGGGCGATTTTCCAGTTGTTTACAAAGTCTCAATTCTGTGCCTTTACGATTCCACTGTACCTGATCAAAAATTTGATGCAGAAGGCATAGACCTCGACCACTTTCTGCCTCATCTGGTGGTAGATAGTCTGTCGGATCGCTATCTAAATCCGGTTCGGATGCAGGACTAAAGCCGACACCTTGATCGGATATTACCCACCAATACTGATTATCTATTAAGGAGAAACGGACTACAACGGTTTTACCAGGATCAAGATTATTGCCATGTTTAGCTGCGTTTACTAAGGCTTCTTGAAGTCCTAGCCGCAATTCCACTTGCAATTTTGCGGGAATCTCTGCCAATAGTAAGTCTAATATTGGACAAAGATAGAGAGTCGAGGCAAAACTAATAGTGCCCCAATATCGTCCTACTGGACGGAGGGAAATAGTAATCACAAGAGAAACCCCATAGCTTTCAGTTAGCTAGACATCAGTTTGCTATTACAGGCACCCTGATAAAAGTTGAGGTGGTCATGCTGCCTTCAAACTTGCGTCTTTAATACTAAATTTTGAAAATGCTAGGGAGCATTGACTCGGCTTATGAGTAGGTTGAATTCTCCACAAGTATGACCAGAAATGATCTGCTAATGCAAGAAATTTTAGGGAGTATATCTATACTCTGGTGTATTAGTCAACTTGCAATTTAGACAACCTTATTCATAATTATTTAGAGCCTATGCAACATCAAATTTTTTAAACAAAGTTAATTCTATTTTTAGCTTAATTCGATTTTAGCATTTTTACTATGCACTAGACTACAAATTTCAGATTTGAGTTTTTTGAAAGAAGTTTGCCCCCTCATCACAAATGTGATAACACAAGAAAGGCGGCAGCTTCCACATGAGCGGTTTGGGGGAAAAAATCAGCAGGTTGCACCCGTGTGATCGTGTATAGCCCATCTTGAGAGAGTAGTTTGAGGTCACGAGCAAGGGTGGCTACTTTACAACTGACGTAAACTATTCGGGATGGTTTCAATTGCCGTAAAGTTTCGATCACGGCGCGATCGCACCCCTTACGTGGGGGGTCAAGTAGTACCACTTCCGGTATTATGCCCAAATTCGGAAGGACTTTTTCTACTGCCCCGACTTGGAATGTAACGTTTTGAATTTTATTGTGCTGGGCATTCAGAATCGCTTGTTCTACTGCTGTTGATTGTAGTTCCAGACCAGTAATCTGTCGTGCTTGTTTGGCTAGAGGCAATGTGAGAGTGCCAATACCACAGTAAGCATCTACTAGCACTTCATGCCCTTGGAGGTTCAGTTCTGACTGAATGATTTGCAACAGTGCTTCAGCAGTTTCAGTGTAAACCTGAAAAAACGTCTCTGGGCGAATTTGAAATTCCAGTCCTGCAAATTTTTCCTTGAGGTAGGGAACACCAGCAACACAACTGGTTTCGTTGCCAAAGATGGCATTTGTGCGATCGCTATTGCGATTTAATGAGACTCCCACCAGTTGGGGATAGCGTTTTAACCACTCTTGGGCTTGCTGTTCTATTCCTGATAAATTCCCATCCTTAACGACTAAAGTTAGTAAAATTTCCCCTGTACGTCGTCCAATACGTAAGCTCAAATGGCGGATTTGTCCTTGGTGACGGCGTTCATCATAAATTTGCCACCCCCGCGTTTGGATATCTTGCTTCACCTGGGCAAGTAAAGGGTTTAATCTTGAGTCTTGGACTGGGCATTGATTCAAGTTAACTAATTGGTGGCTAGCTTTTTGGTAGTAACCAGCCTGTACTTGCCCTGTGGCTGATTTACTCAAGGGGTAAGTAGCTTTGTTGCGATAATCCAAAGTCGAAGTAGCCACAATCACTGGATCTACTGGTGGTGCTACAAAACCACCGATACGTTCCAAAGCTTGGACTACTTGATTGCGCTTGGATGCTAGCTGGAACTCATAATCAATATGCTGCCACTGACAGCCGCCACATTTATCAGCCACAATGCAACTGGGACGTACACGGTGGGGCGATGGTGTTAATAGCTGTTGAATATGACCATGAGCGTATTGAGGTTTAACATGTAGCAAGCGCACAAGGACGCGATCGCCTGGGACTGTATCAGGGACAAATACCACGCGTTGATCATAACGTCCTACGCCATCACCTGTATCACTCAAGTCGGCGATCGTCACTTCGATTAATTCACCCTGCTGCCAAAGGATTTTAGTCATTTGTCATTTGTCATTGGTTATTTGTCAAGGGTCAAGAGTCATTAATTCCTTCTCCCTCATCTTCCCCATCTCCCAATGCCCAATGCCCCAAAATAACTTTTCCCTTCACTTCTGTACCTCAGACTCGTTAAACTAGCAATTAATATTTCGCTTGATTGCAATAATCATGACTGTAATTAACCAAGTTATTCTCAAAGCTGATGACGAACTGCGCTATCCCAGCAGTGGCGAACTCAAAAGTATCCAAGATTTTTTACACACTGGGGTTAAACGGACTCGGATCGCTGCCACTCTAGCTGAAAATGAAAAAAAGATCGTTCAGGAAGCAACTAAGCAGCTTTGGCAGAAACGTCCTGACTTTATTTCCCCTGGTGGTAATGCTTACGGAGAACGTCAACGTTCTCTATGTATCCGTGATTTTGGCTGGTACTTACGCCTAATTACTTATGGTGTACTTGCTGGTGACAAAGAGCCAATTGAAAAAATTGGGTTGATTGGTGTACGGGAAATGTACAATTCACTGGGCGTTCCTGTGCCTGGAATGGTAGAAGCTATCAATTCCTTGAAAAAAGCCTCCCTTGATTTACTAAGTGCCGAAGACGCTGCTGAAGCAGCACCCTACTTTGATTACATCATTCAAGCTATGTCTTGATATAAAGTGTATGCTAGTCCGAGTAGTGGAATTTTGGTCTACTAGTAGAGTGAGTGGCAGATATCAGCGCTCGACATCCATAACATTTCTAATTTGATCATACTCTCCCCACACTTGGTAGTGGCTCTGGCATGTTCTGTGTCAAGTTATCGACCATCTGTGGGGAAATTTTATTCTAGGCTAGTCACACCTGACAACCGAATCACTGAGGAAAATACAAAAAGCCGACAGTCTTTGGATAAAGGCTGTCAGCAATTAGTGTGTTCCCTATTAATGACTCGGCTAGAGTTCAGTTGTAAGTAATTATGCCAATTTACAAACAACAGCGAGACGATCTTAATCATATAAACCAGTGATTATAATCACTTGATTGTTACAGTCTAACTGTATCTGCCCCGGAAATTTCTGACTAGAGGTAGGTGGAACACAGCATAACCGATAAAAATGTGATTTAAAATACAATTAATAAATTTATATAAACACTAAATACTAGTATAAAATATACAATACCGGAAAATCACCTTCAAATGCTGTAGATATTTTTACAACGTTGCATGGTGGCAGTTTGAAAGTGTCAAAAGAAGAAGCTGGCAACTTTGTAATTCCAGTGGTGCAGGAAAAAATATTCCAAGAAGAGTTATCTGCATTCTTCAAATTGCACCCTACAGGGCAATTAAATCGATAGAATAATCCTCTGTCCCCTTGGTGCATTATTTCCATGACTGCCACTTCCTCTGCCCCATTTTCCCCCCAAGAAATTGCCGCCGAAGGTTTGAAGCCAGAAGAATACGCAGAAATTGTCCGCCGCTTAGGGCGTCACCCCAATAAAGCTGAACTAGGCATGTTTGGGGTGATGTGGTCAGAGCATTGTTGTTATAAAAATTCCCGCCCTTTACTCAAGCAGTTCCCCACCACGGGGCCCCGTATTCTTGTTGGGCCTGGTGAAAATGCTGGTGTTGTAGACTTGGGCGATGGACTGCAACTGGCATTTAAAATTGAATCCCATAACCACCCCTCAGCCGTGGAACCATTCCAAGGTGCGGCAACAGGAGTAGGAGGTATCCTCAGAGATATTTTTACAATGGGTGCACGTCCCATTGCCTTATTAAATTCTCTGCGCTTCGGTTCCCTGGAAGATGGGAAAACTCAACGGCTGTTCCAAGGTGTGGTAGCAGGGATATCACATTATGGTAATTGCGTTGGAGTTCCCACAGTTGGCGGTGAGGTTTACTTTGACCCGGCTTATTCTGGCAATCCCCTAGTAAATGTCATGGCACTAGGGTTAATGGAAACCCCAGAAATTGTCAAATCTGGGGCATCTGGCTTAGACAACCCGGTGCTGTATGTCGGTTCTACTACCGGGCGTGATGGCATGGGTGGAGCAAGTTTTGCCAGTGCAGAATTGAGTGACCAGTCTATAGATGACCGTCCGGCTGTGCAAGTGGGCGACCCGTTTTTGGAAAAGTCGTTAATTGAAGCTTGTCTGGAGGCGTTCAAAACGGGTGCTGTTGTGGCTGCACAAGATATGGGTGCAGCTGGTATCACCTGTTCTACCTCAGAGATGGCTGCTAAAGGTGGCGTCGGTATTGAATTGGATTTAGATAAAATTCCCGTGCGGGAATTTGGCATGGTTCCCTATGAATACCTACTGTCAGAATCGCAAGAAAGAATGCTGTTTGTCGCCCACAAGGGACGGGAACAGGAGTTAATCGACATTTTCCACCGTTGGGGACTGCAAGCAGTGGTAGCGGGGACCGTGATTGCTGAACCCATTGTCAGAATTCTGTTTCAAGGTGAAATAGCAGCAGAAATTCCAGCTGAGGCTTTAGCAGAGAATACACCACTGTATAACCGAGAGTTGTTGGCTTCACCGCCGGAATATGCCCGCCAAGCATGGGAATGGACGACTGATGCTTTGTCTTCCTGCACAAATCTTGGTATCGAAATTCAAGGAAGTCTACAAAGTTGGAATGATATCTTATTAACATTGCTCGATACCCCGACGATCGCTTCTAAAAGTTGGGTATATCGCCAATATGACCATCAAGTCCAAAACAATACTGTGATTTTACCAGGTGGTGCAGATGCGGCTGTGGTGCGCCTACGTCCCTTGGAAGCAATCCCCAATCTAAAATCCCAAATCCCAAATCCAAATTTGGGAGTAGCCGCAACGGTAGATTGCAATTCTCGCTATGTTTACCTTGATCCCTATGAAGGTGCTAAGGCTGTGGTAGCAGAAGCGGCACGAAATCTTAGCTGTGTAGGGGCGGAACCGCTAGCAGTGACAGATAATCTCAATTTTGGTAGTCCAGAAAAACCGATTGGTTATTGGCAATTAGCCGAAGCTTGTCGTGGTTTGGCTGAAGGTTGTCGTGAATTGGCTACACCTGTGACTGGCGGTAACGTCTCGCTTTACAACGAAACCCTCGATTCCCAAGGCAACCCAGAACCAATATATCCTACTCCGGTTGTGGGGATGGTGGGCTTGATTCCCGATTTAAGCAAAATTTGTGGTCAAGCTTGGCAAGCCATTGGTGATGTAATTTATCTTTTAGGGTCGCCTCTGACATCTGGCATCACTTTAGGGGCATCTGAGTATTTAGCCACTATCCACGGCACTGTGGCGGGCATTCCCCCAAGAGTGGATTTTGCTTGGGAACGTCGCGCACAAAAAGTTTGCCGTGAAGGAATTCGTGCTAGTTGGATACGTTCAGCCCATGATTGTGCTGAAGGCGGTTTAGCTGTGGCTTTAGCAGAATGCTGTATTGCTGGTAACTGCGGTGCTGCTATCACATTAGAAATGCCAGCCAATCAATCCCTACCCCGCTTGGATGAAGTGCTTTTTGGTGAAGGTGGTGGGCGAATTTTAGTCTCTGTAGCACCACAGCAACAGGAAATGTGGGAATTATACCTACAAGAGCATCTGGAGCAGGAATGGCAACAAATAGGCACTGTAACTGATTCTGAAGCAGGCTTGGGGGTTTTAACCTCCAATAACCAAACGTTAATAAAGGTTAGCATCAAAGATATTAGCGATCGCTACTCGCAGGCGATCAAAAGACGGCTAGCGATTGATGCTAGTACCTAAGCAGGCTAAAAATTCATACTTGATCATTCATCTTTTACCCTTAACTAAGGTACTGTTTTAATGGATGGTTAAAGTTTTATTAAGAACTCCCCTACCATCCACTTGCCTAATCCCAGTGACTTGACACCCCCACCAGGAGCAAAGCCAGCATGATTCCCATCCATTCCGTCACTTCGGATGATTATCCCCAACAGACTCACAGTCACGAGAATCGTCCCGACAAGCCAGAAGAAGCTTGCGGTGTTTTTGGCATCTATGCACCAGGAGAAGACGTTGCTAAATTGACCTACTTTGGATTGTATGCCCTGCAACACCGTGGTCAAGAATCAGCTGGGATTGCCACTTTTGAGGGTTTACAAGTCCACTTGCATAAAGACATGGGTTTGGTGTCTCAAGTCTTTAATGAATCGATTTTGGATGAGTTACCCGGTAGCCATGCCGTTGGTCATACTCGTTATTCCACCACAGGCTCTAGCCGCAAAGTCAATGCCCAACCTGCTGTCGTCGGCAGCCGTTTAGGTTCATTGGCGTTAGCACATAATGGTAATTTAGTCAATACCGTGCAATTGCGAGCAGAGTTGCTCCAGAGCAAATGCAACTTAGTCACCACAACCGACTCAGAAATGATCGCCTTTGCGATCGCAGAGGAAGTCAACGCTGGCGCAGATTGGCTAGATGGCTCTATCCGAGCGTTTCACCGTTGTCAAGGAGCTTTTAGTTTGGTAATTGGCACCCCTGTCGGCATTATGGGTGTGCGTGACCCCAATGGGATACGTCCTCTAGTAATTGGTACTTTAGCTGGTGATCCAGACCGTTATGTGTTGGCTTCGGAAACTTGTGGTTTAGATATCATTGGCGCTGATTACCTGCGGGATGTGGAACCAGGAGAGTTAGTCTGGATTACCGAAGCAGGTTTAACTTCCTACCACTGGAATCAACAACCCCAAAAGAAGCTGTGTATCTTTGAGATGATTTACTTTGCCCGCCCTGATAGCATCATGCACAATGAAAGTCTTTACAGTTATCGGATGCGGTTAGGACGGAGACTAGCGACAGAATCCGCCGTTGATGCCGATATCGTCTTTGGTGTTCCTGATTCTGGCATACCAGCTGCGATCGGATTTTCTCAGGCTTCTGTTATTCCCTATGTTGAAGGGCTGATTAAAAATCGCTACGTTGGTCGCACCTTCATTCAGCCAACCCAAACGATGCGCGAATCAGGCATCCGCATGAAACTCAACCCCCTCAAAGATGTACTCAAAGGCAAGCGAGTGATTATTGTCGATGATTCTATCGTTAGGGGAACCACTAGCCGCAAACTGGTTAAAGCCTTGCGTGAGGCAGGTGCTACCGAAGTACACATGCGTATTTCCTCTCCTCCCGTGACACACCCTTGTTTCTACGGCATTGATACCGATACCCAAGACCAGCTAATTGCTGCTACTAAGTCAGTGGCAGAAATCGCCCAACAACTAGAGGTAAACACCTTGGCCTATCTCAGTTGGGAGGGAATGCTCGAAACAACCCAAGAAGACACAAATAATTTTTGTTCCGCCTGCTTTACTGGAGATTACCCTGTTCCCATTCCTGAACAGGTGAAGCGTTCTAAGTTGATCTTAGAAAAGGTAGTAGTGTAGGCAATAAACCTAAGGTGGGCATCGCCCACCAAAATCAACATCTGGGTTTCAGCCTGAATGGTTTTTAGCGCAGGAAGTAAATTGTAGTTTTTTGTCATACTTTCTGAGCTACAAAACGTGGGAAATTCCGACTCGCACATAAGAGTCTATTGCGGCTTTTGTTCTTACTAGCCGACGGTTTCCCGCTCCGGTGTATCCGTTTGTTATGTTTCGTTTCGCTGGGTTAGTAAATATGCCCATTCAAAGTTTTCCGATTCTTGCTCGACAAAGCAACTGAGCAGTGCCCATTCAGAACCGAGGCATTCTATATCAATTCTTCCATCGAGCGTTTCGCCACGCCGCAGCGCGTCCGAATTTGCAACCCTGCATTTATTGAAATCACAACGGATAAAGAACGTACAGCGACTGTAGTGCGCGCCGAAAATGAGACCGTTTTCCGGGTTGACCATTAAGTTGTGAATCAACAGCGTGTACTTTGTATTCTCTGGTAGGTGTTGCCCATAGTTGTCAAAGAAGATTTGGCCACCTTCATCAAATCCGCAATCCGCTTGTCGCCACGTTTGGAGTTGCCAATCGTTGTCAGGAGTGACGTCAACGAATTGAAGAAGTGATTCATTTCTAGGATGGCCAACGATGCGATGCTTCAGGAATTCAAGAGCTTTAGCATCCATAGTATCCCTCTTCTGTCACTTTCCGAAGTGAGATAGTAGTAAATAAGTGAAATCATCCAGAAGCATAATAAGGTTTAAATTGGTTCATTGCAGCAATTAACTGATTGAATCCCAGCAATAAATGTGAAT
>JAESGB010000169.1_pt1 | contig 27160 bp, 38 predicted proteins | sample 9266211 | NCBI WGS metagenome assembly JAESGB01 (sample SAMN14514844, study PRJNA621659) | algae metagenome | isolation source: Goleter apudmare HA4340-LM2 and co-occurring heterotrophs from cave wall... | place: USA: Maniniholo cave, Kauai, Hawaii | collected 2009-07-28 | reverse complement strand
TATGCGCGCCGCCCTCCTATCCCTGAGAGAGCCGACACCGGACATGGTGGAGGCAGGAGCAATGGTTCCGTTCGACACTTGGAACGGCAAAGGGAAGACATTCGCGGATGACCCGACGCCGATCTTCACCGCCATGATCAACACCATCATCGGGGAGAGCGCGTGATGGCCTTTCGTCAATTGCCGCGCGCGTGCCGGGCGTTCGCGTCGGTGCTGCGCGATGATCTGTTCCTCAACCTGCCGGCCGCTCAACGCGAAGCCGCGGCATGCGACTTGGACGACGCCTCGCTGGTGAAGTGGGTGCGATGGGCACTCGCCGCGAGCGGCAGGTTCTACCGGAAGGACGCTCAGCGGCGGGAGCGAGAGTTGTCGGAGGTGATGACGCAGCACGGCGTGATCGCGCTGGCCCTGCTAACGCTCAAGACCAACTCGACCCGGGCGACCTTCGACGTAGGCGGGGTCACCTACCGCGGCGAGGAAAAGGGCGACTGGCGCGTTACCATCGAGCGGACGGCTGAACCCGGTAGCGATGGAAGCCGAATGGGCGAGACGCGGAGCGGCTCGATCGGCGCAGCCGACGACAGCGCGGGCCGTCAGGCACCGGCAGAAACATCGCCCGATCGCAACGCAGGGGAGATTTGAACATGGGGGCAGCACTCGCCATCGTAGAGGCACAGGTGCCGGTGGGCTTTGACGACTGGATCGAAACGTGCCGCGCGCTCGTCCAGCAGCGGGACGCGATCGACTGGCAGATCGCCGACCACATCGCAGCCGGCCGTGAGCAGTTCGGGCAGCAGCTGGCATTCGACCTGCTCGGCGAGCAGCTGGGCATCGCACCCAAGCGGCTCAAGTCCGCGGTGAAGGTGGCGCAGACGTTCCCACCAGCCCTGCGCGCGCCGGAGCTATCGTTCGACGTGCACCGCGAGATCGCCCGGGTAGAGCCGGAGACACGCCTCAAGGTGCTCCGCGACGCCGCGGCCGGCCGCTGGAACGAGAAGGTCGCTCACGAGCGGGTGGAGAACATCCGCATCGAGAGCGGGGCAGTGCTCCTGGATGACGACCCTGAACACCGGGAGGTGGTGGAGATGATCCGCGCCTGGAACCGCATGAGCAGCCCCGAGGTGCGGGAGTACGCTTGGCCCTACTTCCAGCGCGCCGCCCGCAACGGCTTCACCAGCATCAACGAAGAGGAGTGGGACGATGCGTAAAGCATGGTCGACCAAGATCGTCCGACCCGTCCCGGTCGAGTTCGTCGAGAACTTCGTGAAGTACGGACAGGAGGGCTGCGAGAACATGTACGGGAAGCGCGCAACCGCCCGGTACAAGCGTGCCGTAGGTCCGCTGCGCCTCAAGCGCCTCCGTCGCGGCGAACTGGCACGGGAGGGCGACGCATGACGTGGGTAAGCGACCATGCGGTGCTGCGCTACCTTCAGCGCGTGAAGGGCATCGACGTAGAGGGCATCCGAGCGCAACTCGCTGCCGCGCCGATCGCGCTGGCGGCCGAGCAGGGCTGCGACACGATCCTGCGGCACGACTGCACGATGAAGCTGCAGGGTGACGTGGTGTCGACCGTCCTGCCGCGCCGGGGAAAGGAGCCACGGCCTAAGCTGCGGCCTCGGTACTCAGGGGCGACGCGATGACCCGGCCGTACCCGCCCGAGAGCATGGCGGAGATCGAGGAGCGGTTCGAGCCGGCAGAGGATCTGCGCGAGTGGATCGTCGAGACGTTCATCGATCCCGAGGGCGAGCTCGCGAACCCCGATCACCAGCACCTCATGGATGCCGAGATCGGCGTGCTGTGGACCAACGTCGACAACAGCCGGAACATGCGCGGCGTCATCGGGCAGGCCGAGCTTATGCCGCCGATGGCCATGGGCAAGTGGCAGAAGGCGCGGGCAACGCAGCAGATCGAGGAATGGTTCGGGGCGGTGCCTGATTTCCTCCTGACGTTCTACGCTCCGGCCGCAAGCACGATGGACGATGCCAGCTTCTGCGCCCTGATCGAGCACGAGCTATACCACTGCGCCCAGAAGCGGGACCAGCATGGCATGCCCAAATTCACGCAGGAGGGGCGACCCTCATTCGCTATCCGCGGGCATGACGTGGAAGAGTTCGTCGGTGTGGTCGCTCGCTACGGCGCTGCCGCCTCCGGGGTAGCTGAAATGGTGGCCGCAGCGAACCAGCGGCCCAGCGTTGCCATGGCTGACATCGCGGGCGCCTGTGGCACCTGCCTGCGCGCCGCGGCTTGACGGAAGATTGACCAATGGCAGCTAAGCAGCCCAGCATCCCAGACGAGGTGAAGCGGTTCATCGTCAACGGGTTGGCGATGTTCGACACTCCCAGTCAGGTCGCCGCGGCGGTCAAGGAAGAATTCGGCCTGGAAGTGACCCGGCAGGCGGTCGAAGGCCATGATCCGACGAAGCACGCAGGCAAGAGCCTCGCACCGAAATGGCGGGAGATGTTCGAAGCTGCCCGCGCCGGGTTCATCACCGATGCAACGCAGGTGCCGATCGCTCACCGGTCGACACGGCTGCGCGCGCTGCACCGCATGTCTCAGGCCGCGGAGCGAAAGGGCAACTTCGTGCTCGCGGCCCAGCTGCACAAGCAGGCGGCAGAGGAGATGGGCAACGCCTACACGAACCGCCGTGAGTTGACCGGGAAGGACGGCAAGGATCTCCCGGTATCGGCGCCGGCCGTTGCTGTATTCGCGCTGCCCGATAATGGCCGAAGCTGATCCGCAGATCGTCCCCGGCCAGACGATCATCCCCCAGCCGGGGCCGCAGACCACCTTCCTCTCATCGCCGGCCGACATTGCCATCTACGGCGGGGCGGCAGGAGGCGGGAAGACGTGGGCGCTGCTGATGGAGCCCCTGCGGCATATCCACAACCCGGGCTTCGGCGCGGTCACCTTTCGCCGATCGACGGTTCAGATCCGCAACGAGGGCGGCCTGTGGGACGAAAGCGCGGTGCTGTATCCGCAGCTGGGCGCCGAGCCGAAAGAGCATGTGCTGACCTGGGCCTTCCCGAGCGGGGCGTCCTGCAGCTTCGCCCACCTCGAGCACGACAAGACCCGGTTCAACTGGCAGGGATCGCAAATCCCGCTCATCAACTTCGACGAGCTGACGCATTTTACCCCGACCCAGTTCTGGTACATGGTCAGCCGCAATCGCTCGATGTGCGGTGTCCGCCCGTATATCCGGGCCACCTGCAACCCCGACGCGGATAGCTGGGTCGCGGACCTCATCTCATGGTGGATCGATCAGGAGACCGGACAGGCTATCCCCGAGCGCGCCGGTAAGCTGCGCTGGTTCGTGCGTGTCGGCGAAGACCTGAAGTGGGCCGACGATCCCGCTGACCTCGCCTGCTACACGATGCTGGACGAGAACGGACAGCAGGTGCCGATCCCCGCGAAGTCGCTGACGTTCATCCCTGCCAAGCTGACCGACAACAAGGCGCTGATGGCGGCCGATCCCGGCTACATGGCGTCGCTGCTGGCCCTGCCGATGGTCGAGCGTGAGCGCCTGCTTGGGGGTAACTGGAAGATCCGTCCGGCCGCGGGTCTGTATTTCCAGCGGTCCTGGTGCCGTGTCGTGGATGCGGTGCCGGCAGGGACCGTGTTCGGCGTCGGCTACGATCTTGCCGCCACCCCACCCAGCGCTGATAACCCCGATCCCGACGCGACCAGCCGAACCAAGATCGGCCGCATGCCGGATGGTCGGTACATCGTCGTGCACAACAGCAGCGTTCAGGACACGCCTGCCGGCGTCGAGCGGTTCATCCGCAATAACGCCTCGCAGGATGGCAAGGACGCCATCATTTCGCTGCCGCAGGATCCAGGGCAGGCGGGCAAGAGCCAGGTGAAGGCGCTTACCCTCATGCTGTCGGGCTACACCGTGCGCTCATCGACCGAGACGGGCGACAAGGTGACGCGCTTCGGCCCGTTCTCCGCTCAGGTGGAAGCGGGCAACGTCGACGTGCTGCGGGGCGACTGGAACGAGGCGTGGTTTACGCAGCTGGAGAGCTTCCCCAGCGCCAAGCATGACGATCATGTCGACAGTACGTCGCGCGCGTTCGAGGTGGTCGCGCTCGGCGCGTCGGCGTTCGACATGCGCAAGCTGTTGTGATCTAGTGCCGCCCTAAATGGATGGAATCAGGAACTATGAGCGCGAAATACTTTCGCTGTACGCCTGCTAGCGGCTCAGCGCCCTACATCTATGTGAATGCAGCACATGTCCGGATGATAATACCGAGGCAAGATGGGTGCGCGATCCGTCTTGAAGGTAATACTGACTTCGAAGCCCGCGAGAGTCCGGAGGAGCTATTATCGCAGGTAGGAGGATATGATCCCCTAGCCTAACGGCGGTAACTCCGCACCACCCTGCACCATACCCTCGGGAGCATGGCCGGCTCCCTCATCGTAGACAGCTCCGGCGCTCCCATGCAGCCGGCATCCTCACCAGTGCGGATGCAGGCGCGGGATGGCCTTGGAGCGGCGTTCGCATCGCTCGGGCAGCAGAACCAATTCTACCAGGCGTCCCCGCTCGGCAGCATGTTCAACGCCGATCTGGCATATGCTGCGTATCTTGGTTCCGGCCTGCTGCAGAAGGTGATCGACATCCCTGCGGCCGACCGCACCCGCGAGTGGCGCGACTGGCAGGCAGATGACGACGCGATCAAGCGGACCGAGGCGGAAGAGAAGCGGCTTCAGATCCGCGCCAAGTTCAAGGCTGCGGAGGTGCTGCGGGGACTTGGCGGCGGTGCGCTGATCCTCGGGCTACCGGGTGATCCCAGCCAGCCGGCGGGTGCGATCGGTAAGGGCATGCTCCAGGCGGTCAACCTAGTGTCGGCGCGCCAGCTACAGTTGGTCGACATTGACGACGATCTGGTCAGCCCCACCTACGGTGAGCCGCGCCTGTTCCGCATCCAGAGCGCGGGCAAGCCGATCGACATTCACCCCAGCCGCGTCATTGCCTTCCGCGGCGATCCCTATCCCGCCTTCGCGCTCACCGTGTCGGCAGAGGACCGCTACTGGGGCCGCTCGCGCCTGCTGCGCGTCGTCAGCGAGGTGGCGAAGTCTGACAATGCCGCGAAGTGGTTCTCCGAGCTGATCCGCAAGGCCAAGCTGCTGCGCTTCGGTGTGTCAGGGCTCGCTAACTACGATCAGAACGACCTTAACGCCCGCGTGTCGCTGATCGCCACGGGCGAGAACATGCTGTCCGCCACGATCTACAACCTTCCGTCGAAGGACGGGGCAGGGGGTGAAGTCGGCGGGGAGAAGATCGACGACTATCAGGTGACCTGGGCGGGTATCCCGGCAATGATGGACGCCTTCGACCAGCGCGTTGCCGCGGTCGCTGATATTCCGTTCACCCGCCTCATGGGGCGCTCACCGGCCGGCATGAACGCCACGGGCGAGCACGACATGAACAACTGGCACGCATCAGTCGGCGCGGCGCAGGAGCTTGAGGTGCGCCCGTGCCTTGAGCAGCTGGATGCGGTGCTGCTGCCGTCCGCCGGCGTGACACTCTCCGACGACCAGACGTGGCGCTTCTCGCCGCTGGGCAAGGAGAACCCGAAGGAAGAGGCTGAGCGCTTCGACAAGACGGTCACGGCACTCGGCAAGATCCGCGACATGGCAGCGATGCCGGACGAGGCGTTCAACGCAGGCGTGCAGGGCGTGATCGAGGCGAACGGCTGGATGCCCGGTGCCCTGCAGCGGCTGGGCGAGATGAGCGAGGAAGAGCGCTTTGGCGTGACGCCTCCGCCCGGCAACGATGATCCATCAGCTTTGCAGGCGCGTAGCGGAGAGGAGGTGATTGATCCATCTGCCGGTGATCCGGGCGGTGTGGAAGTAGCCGCCCGGCGCCGTGCCGCGAATGACAAGGTGCCTGACGCGGACGAGGTGTGATGCCCGTCTCGCTCAACACCGAGGGCTATAATCGCTTCGTCATCCTGACCGCACGATACGCCATCAAGATACCCTCGCTACGCTGCTGGCGCGACTTCCTGTTCGGCCTGCTCAACAATATGCACGAGGCTAAAGCACAGGGGCAGGAGCCGTTCTATTGCCCGGTGCTGTGGGCTGCTCCGCTCGGGTTGGTGATCGTTATGCCCCGCGTGCGCGTGCTCACCGATGATGAGTTTCCGTCGGTGGCTCTCCCGGATGGTGGATGCGCTGAGCGTAAGCCGAGCAGCTGGGGCTGGCTGGGGGAGCGCCTGGTCGCGATCGATTACGGTTGGCCCACATACGGGTGGCCGGCGTGATTCCCATCACCCGCGCCTTGTGCTATATGAAGCAACGGCCCGAGAAGGTGTTGGAGCACCGACCCGAGCCTGACCACAACCGCTATTGGAGTAGCGCTATGGCTGTGCCTGAGATCCTACCTCTCCCCTCGCGCGTCAAGGACTACGCTGGCACGAGGTTCGGCCGGTTGGTCGTGGTCGGCTATATCGGTTCTGACCGCATGGCAGGACGTAATCGCCCGCGATACCTTTGCATTTGCGATTGCGGGAACCATCACACAGCGCAGGGGGTGTCTCTCACCGGTGGATGGGTGAAAAGCTGTGGCTGCCTCAGCCGCGAAGCCGCATCCCAGACGATGAGGGCTGTCAATTCTGCTGGCCGAAGAGCGAAAAGGAAGCCCCGCCACGGGCATTCGCATAAGCCTGAGCACAATGCGTGGACGGGGATGAAGCAGCGTTGCCACAACCCTCGCAACAAGGGTTACCGGAACTACGGCGGACGCGGGATCGAGGTTTGCGGTCGCTGGCGTGATAGCTTTGACGCGTTCTACAGCGACATGGGAGCAAGGCCGTCGCCCCGCCACTCACTCGAGCGTATCAACAATGACGGGCCTTACGAGCCCGGCAATGTTCGTTGGGCCACGAAAGTCGAGCAGGCTAACAACAAGCGCGACAGCCACCGCATCATTTTCGGTGGACGCACCATGTCTCTCGCTGAGGCTGAACGAGAGTCCGGCATTTCGCAGAAGGTGCTTTGGTATCGCATTAACAAAGGGTGGCCCGAGAGCGCGTGGTTTTTGCCCGTGACGGGCGAGAAGCGACCATGGGAGCGATGAAATACGATCTGGCGGTGTTGGCTAAGCGCGCGGCGAAACGGCGCAGAAGCTTCGTGGTTCTTCGGGACATCGTCCCGCCAGCGGTATTCAGCACCAATCTTTACCTCGCCTGCTACAAGCCAGCGTTAGACGTATGGGCGCGCTACGTGCCGCGGATCCTCGACCAGTACGAGCGCACGTTGTCGAGCATGACGACGGACGCGGCGGCCGACGTGCAGGGGGAGATCGGCCAGGCGCAGAGTGAGCTACAGCGGTTGGTCCTGCTGCTCCGGCCATCGTTGCGTGATTGGGCTCTGCGGACCGAGGGGTGGTTCCGCGGCAAGTGGCGCGGTGCCGTGCTCTCTGCCACGGGCGTCGACCTGCAGACCCTGATCGGACCTGAGGACGTGCAGGAGACGCTAGAGACCATCGTCGAGTGGAACGTGAACCTCGTCCGCGACGTGTCGGATCAGGCCCGCCAGCGCATCAGCAACGCGGTGTTCGATGGGTTGCGCAACCGGACGCCCGCGCGCGAGGTCGCAGCGAAGATCCAGGAAGCGACGGGCATGGCGAAGCGCCGGTCTGTGGCCATCGCCAGCGACCAACTCACCAAGCTTACGTCATCACTGGCGAGCGAGCGCAGGCGAGAGGCCGGCATCGACAAGTGGCAGTGGCGGCATAGCGGCAAGCTGCACCCGCGCGAGGATCACAAGGCGCGGAATGGTAAGATCTATGATGACGAGACGGCGCCGCAGGATCCGCCGGGCCGTCTCCCATATTGTGGTTGCCGTGAGTTGGCGGTGATCGAGTTCGACTAGACCACGCGCAAAGCTGGGACAGGAATGTTCGCAACTTTCAGCTCGCCGCTGCTGAGGAACCAAAAGCACTCAGCGATCTGCTTGCCGTTGGCGCTGAATACCTGGCCGACAGTGACCTGAACGCCACCAGACTTAAGCACCGCAGTAGTGCCCGCTTGCACTTCACCTGCCATACAGACCTCCTAAGCTGCCCCGCTAACGGCGGTAATGCGGCTGCTTAGCTGCTTCTAACCTGTCAGTCGATGCTACTGGCGGATACTCTTACGCTCGACGCGCCGCGCCGCACTCAGGACGGCTACTTGGCTGTTCGTGCCCGCGCCGCGCGCACTGGCGTCTATCAGTACGCCGGCCATGAGGTGGATCCCGAGAACAAGCACGGGCTGCGTGATCAGGCTTCGGTCAACGTCCTGCGCGACGAGAACACCGTGTTTGATGAGCGCGCGATCCGCAGCTTCATCGCCAAGCCTGTTACCGACGACCACCCCCGCGAGCCTGTGACCGCTGCCAACTGGCGCGATCATGGCCGTGGCATCGTCATGGGCGCTGTCCGCGATGGCGATCACCTCGCGTTCGATATCGTCCTAATGGACGCCGCGACGATCGCCAAGGTGGAGGCGGGTAAGGCTGAGCTGTCGAACGGCTACGCCACCCAGCTCGAATACGGCGACTTCCAGGCGGCTGACGGCACCAAGTGCCAAGCCCGCCAGACCAATATCGTCGGAAACCATGTCGCAATCGTGGACCGTGGCAGGGCCGGTCCGTCGTGCCGCATCGGCGATGCCGCGATCTGCGACGCGTTGCCTATCGCGTTGCAGGATGGAGCGAAAGAGGCCGCCGCATGGCTCAAGAAGGCCATAGCGCTCCACGAGAAACACATGAACGGCTCTGCCCCGACTACCGGCAAAGAGGGCGAGAAGAGTCAGATGCTCATGATGGAGCAGATGAAAAACGCGCTCGCTGAACTTGAGGGCGGCGGCATGAAGTCCGGCATGAAGATGGACTGTTACCCCTTCCACATTCACGACCAGGAGAAGCCCGTGAAGACCATGGTTATCGACGGGCTCACCGTCGACATGGCGAACGCCGACACGGCGATTGCCACCGCTCAGACTCTGCGTGACGCTCGCGATGCCGCGACGGCCCGCGTCACCGCGCTTGAAAAGGACGTGGCGACCAAGGACGCTGAGATCGCCAAGCTGACCGCTGACAAGCAGGCGCTGGAAGCGGCAAAGCCGACCCCGGCACAGCTGCGTGACGCTGCCAAGGCATTCGCCCTCGTGGTGGACAAGGCCAAGGCCGCCGGCGTGACCGTCTCCGACGAGATGGACGAAGCCGCGATCATGAAGGCCGTGGTCGACGCCAAGCTCGGCGCCAAGGCCGCTGCCTACACCGCCGACCAGTACGCGACTGCGTTCGACGTGCTCACGGTCGACGTGAAGCCGCAGGCCGCCACGGTGACGGCAATCCGCGCACCTCAGTTCGCCAATGACGCTGCGTCCATCCGCGAGATGGTCAAGCGCAACCGCAACGCGTCGTAAGGGGAGCCCACGACATGGCAGTTCTTCAGACCAGCTACACGGATCAGGTCGCTCCCGGTTACGCCGGCATGGTGGCGAACGCTGAGACCAGCAACCGCATCACCCGCACGATCGAGGACGCCAGCGGCATCGCGTTCGGCAAGGCGGCATTCCGCGGCACTGGCGACCATGGTTGCACGGCCACGCCCACCGCTGGCGGCTTCCTCGGCATCACGATCGCGCATGAGGCGCTCGGGCTCGTTGCCGGCCAGACCGCCGACGTGTTCCCGCAGTACGGCAATGTCCCCATCCTCACGCAGGGCGTGATCTGGGTGACGGCCGGCGCTTCGGTCGCCGATGGCGAGCAGGCTTACGTCACGTCGGCGGGCGCGTTCACGAACGTGTCGACCAGCAACGTGATCCTGCCCGGCTTCTTCTTCGACACCACGGCTGCGAGCGGCGCGCTCGTGAAGCTGGCCAAGCGCTAAGGGGGCCTGACATGCAGTTTTACGACGCCGCAACCGGCAAGATCGATTTCGCAGCCTGGAAGGCGCACGACGCCAGCCACGCGGCGACCTTCGCCCCGATGATCGACGCGTTCTATTCTGACGCCCAGGTCGGCATCTCCTTCCTCACTCCGCAGCTGATGCGGATCGAGACGGAGGTGTATTCGCGCAAGTATCCGAACTTCGAACTAACCGGCCTCATTGAGGTCAACGAGGACGGCGACATGTGGGATGTCGGCACCGTCTTCTATTCGCGCGATATGGTGGGCCGCGCCGAGTTCCTGAGCGGCAAGGGCTTCGACATGCCCTATGCCGGCCAGATCAACGAGCAGAACACGCGCGGCTTCCACCTCGCTGGTATCGGTTACGAGTGGACGGTGCAGGAGATGCAGCGCGCCGCGAAGCTGGGCCGCTCGCTGTCGAGCGAGAAGGCGAACGATGCCACGATGGTCGCCAAGGTGTTCAAGCGCTCGGTCGCGATGACCGGCCGCACGCCGGGCGCCAGTGCGAGCGAGAAGGGCTGGACCGGCCTGATCAACGACCCGAACGTGCCGGCTGCAAATGTCGCAGCGGATGGTACGGGCTCGTCCACGACTTGGGCAACCAAGACGCCGGACCAGATCAGCCGCGACATCTGGGCTGCGGTCAACGCCGTGGAGAGCCAGACGGCTGAGACCCACACCGCGACCACCGTGGGCCTGCCGACCGCGAAGCTGCGTTACATCGAGCAGACCCGCATGACGGACGGCTCCGGCCGCATCATCGACTTCATCCGCGGTGACAATGCGGCGGGCGGGCGCACGATCAACTTCGTGAACATCCGCGAACTCGCCGGCGCAGGCGCGAGCGGCACTGATCGCATGATGGCCTGGGACAATGACCGCACGGTGGCGCAGTTCCACCTTCCGGGCGACCACACGTTCCTCCAGCCGCGTCAGGCGTCGGACATGACCTATTCGGTGGGCGGCATCATGAACGTCGGCGGGACCGAGCTCCGGCTCCCGAAGGCGCTCACCTACCGCGACGGCATCTGAGGAGGGCGGCATGAAGACGTTCACGAATTATGCGCCTGGCGCGCGTGGCATCACCCTCAAGAGCGGTGACATCGAGTGGCTGGAGCCTGGCCAGTCGGTGAAGCTGGATCCGGAGGATGTGGTGGAGCCCTTGCCGGATCTCGGAGCGAAGCCGCCTGCGCAGGATCCCGATGAGGCCGAGCGCGTCGCTGCGTTGGAGGCGGAGAACGCCGACCTCAAGAAGCAGGTCGCGGAGCAGGGTGACCAGATCACGAAGCTCACCGCCGACCTCGAAAAGGCTACCAAGCCCGGCAAGTAATCCCCGTGCCGGATGCGACCCTAGAGCTGCTTCACTTCGGTGCGGCGGCTCTTTTGTTAGGAGAGTGCCGTGGCTGATCTAACCGCGGGAGGCGTGCCGGTTTATCGCGATAGCGCCGGCGTTCTGCGTGAGGCGCCTAGCGACGCCAAGATGCAGGCGATGGAACAGGCGCTCGCGGCGAAAGCGGACAAGACCGCTCTCGCGAGCAAGGCTGACGCCACAGCACTGGCCACAAAGACAGATGCGAGCGCGCTGGCAGCCAAGGCAGACGCATCGGCGGTGACAGCCCTGGCCAGCGCCATGCCACAGCCTGCCACGTCTGCCCCTCCAGCCGTTCAGGTGGACAGCGCCAAGGGGGCGGACAGCCGCTATGCCCTGGCCGATCACACGCACGAGAGCCGCTTGCAGGCCCGTCGCGTGCAGCTGACGTTCGATGCCAACGGCGAGGCTATCTACACCTTCCCCAAGCCCTACGATGCCGGCGTGGTGCCGATCGTGCAGGCGACCGCGGAGAACGTGCGAGGCGCGGCGTTCCGCTATGATGCGACCGTCCGCCAGGGTTCCGCGACGAACCTCGCCACGACGATCATCCTGACGAAGACGCCACGGACTCTCACGGTGAGCCTGCTGGGCGCCGTGCTGAACCTGTTCACGAACCCGGCCGAAACCGCTTGGGTCAACATCATGTCGAGGGCGCCATCGTGACCATCACACCTGCCACCCTGCGCCTGGTCTATCCCGACCTGCCGGCTTTCACGGACGAGCGCGCGCAGTTCTGGATCGATGACGCTGGCCGCTATGTCGCCGGCTGGGGCGAGGACGAGGATCCGGCCACGCTGGCCTATGCCGCGCACAAGATCGCGACCACCAGCGCAGGTGCCGCGGGATCGGCGATGGCCGGCGTGACGCGCTTCCACTCGGCATCGGTCGACATCAGCATGACCGAGTTTGCGGCCAATCAGGCAGCGCGAGGCGGGTGGGGTGCATCGCCCTACGGCATCGAATTCGAGGGCTACATGCGCCGGCATAACGGGGCTCCGCGGCTGGTCGGTTTCGTGCCATGCTGGTAGCCGATCGGTTCGCCGCCATTGCTGGGGCCGTGTCAGCGCGCTTTGGCGGCCCATACCACCCGGGCAAGGTCCACACCGTGAGCGAGCCTGTCTATGATGATGGCGGCTCGATCATCGATCCCGGCATTGCGGTCGAGCGCGACTGCATGGTGCAGGTCGACAGCGTAACCGAGGCGATGCGAGCGGAGGCGGGGTTCACCGAGAAGGACGTGCGCCTGCTGATCATCGACCTGTCAGGGCCGATCGACACAGATGCGGTCGTGGAGGTGCTGCCTGGACCCATGGTGCCGGCTGATCTCGTCGGCAGCTATAGCGTGCAGAGCGTTGGTCGGGATCCGTTCGTTATCTATCGCGAATGCCGGGGGCGGAGGTGAGTACGAATCGTTCAACTTCATAGTTGGCCCTTCATTCGGGTCCAGCCGAGGCGTTGACATGCCCTCTTTATACGATTACGCCCCCTTGCGGTTGCGTAATCGCAGGGCGCCCGCACCTCAACATTTTGTTGAAACTTACCTGGTATTGGCTCATTTAATGGGTGCTGGATTTGATCCGGCTACCGTCAAATCGTACCAAGGAGGGTAGCTATGGCGGCTTTGCGTCAACCCCTTTGGGGGCTGTTACAACGGAAGCCAATCGTACTGAGTAGCAAGGGAAATGCTACTGCGTACGCCGTTGGCGAGAAGGTGTTCAAGAAGACTAAGGGTGCGACCCCGCGCCTGAAGGATGTTGTGCGCCTGCACCGGGAAAACAGCGGTAAATTCATCAAGTAAAAAATGGCGCGGGAGGGCGGGCCACCGCCGATAGCCTTCCGCGCGCTTTGCGACCAGACGAACGCGCGCAACTTTAGCTGCGGCGAACGCGAGCTGGACCGGTGGTTCGCGAAGAAGGCCCTACGCGACCACAGGCGAGGCACCTTTTCCGTGACCTGCGGCTTTTTAGATGAAGCGTCATTCCAGCCCGCTGGATTCTACGCGATAGCCACGGTGGCTGAGGAAGTAGCCAAACTGCCGCGGCAGCACTATCACCGGTTCGGACAGGGTGACCATTTTTCGTGCTTGCAACTTGTGTGGTTGGCAACGCGGCGGTCATGTCAGGGGCAAGGAATTGGCTCGTTGATGGTTGGTCGAGTCGTTTCCTTGTTTGCGGAGATCGGCCCGCTGATCGGGCTACCTCACTTAATCGTTGTTCCTCTGAGCCGGGATCTGGTCCCATTCTACCGAGAACTCGGCTTTGAAGAATATGACAATGGCTCCCGCATGTTCCTGCCGATCCAGTCAGCGTTGGATGCTGTGCAGGGTTAGGCCATCCCTCGGGGCGCCCTTTTCATGTCGGTAAGCATCTACCGCCGTTGAGGCGATGGGTCTGGGATGGCGATGATTGGACGCAAAGCGCATATCGCACGGCTCAAGCGGCTTCAGGGTCCGGAGATGGACCGCCGTGTCGGACGCGCGCTCTTTGCGGGTGGCAACATCGTTCAGGTGGATGCGCAGCTTAGCCTCACAGCAGGCGCTGTAAGCGGGAAGAACCACGTTCCTAGCCTCCCCGGCCAGCCGCCTAATCAAGACACGGGCGTTCTGGGCAACAACATCGAAACGGTACTCCTCTTTGACGAAAAAGGCCCGTACGTCGAAGTCACAAGCAACGCGCCCTATAGCCGGGCCCTAGAGGAAGGCACCTCTCGGATGGCGGCACGGCCCTTCATGCAGCCCGCTTTGGATCGCAACCGAGACAAGGTGACGGATCTCGTTCTTAAAGCTGTTCAGGCGCTCGCGAGGAAACGATAGATGGCTGGCGATCTCATCCGAGAAGTGCGCAGGTCGGTCTTGGCGCACCTGAAGAAAGATGCGGCGCTTACCGCGTTAGTCGCTCCCGCGTCGATTTACCCTTCTCGCACGCCGGCAACGCCCGCCTGGCCATTCGTCCGATGGGACGGGCCGCAGTCTATCCCGATCGACCTGTCATGCGTCGCCGGGGCTTCCGTGACGTTCTTGCTCCACGGATTTGCCAAAGACCGAAAGCAGGGAGCGGCGGTAGTTGAGACCGCAGAAGACCATGCGGCTCGCATTGGTTCATCGCTGAAGTCGGCGATCCACAACCGACGCATACCAGTGGAAGGCACCACGGCTCGAATGACCGTGCGATCTGCCCGCCTGATCCAGGATGGCGACGAAGCCGATGCCTATCACGCAATCCTCTCCGTAGAGGCAAGAGTGCTGGCGGCTTAAGCAGATCGTGGTATGATGCGGCATGGATGAAGACGCCATCGTTGCGCTTTTCACGACGCTAGTTCGCGCCGGGGCTATAGACGACGACTTGATCCGTGAGGCTGCCGATGACTGCGATGCTGCAGAAAAGCCGATGGCCGCTCACCAGCTCCGATGCATATTGTTGAGCGCTATGAGCCCTTCGCCTGTTGAGCGGGCTGAGGCGATGCGCCGGTCGGGCATCCGGGTCATTGAAGGCGGTAATAGCGGCTGATCCGCGCCTCTAGGCTCAGGGAGAGACAGTCTCCGGAGCTTGCTACATGGCCGACCCTATCGAACCCGATCTGATCATCGTGCAGGCGAAGGTGGGCAATGCCTACGTCGACCTGTGTGGCATCGAGACCGCCTCGATCAACCGGACCGCGAACACTTCGGATCGGTTCCGCCGCTCCTGCGACAATCCCGCAGCCATCCCCACGCGCACCGTCCGAGTGAACGGCAAGCAGTGGGATGCGAGCGGCAGTGGCGTCATCAACATGGCGCAATTCGGTCTCTATGAGTCCCTGCTGGGCATGCACGCTGACTACCGCTTCCTGTACGAGCGGTTCGACGCGACGCTTACCGATGGCGAGCGCACCAGCACCACCTACGGCTATCGCGACGGTCGAGCCGTGATGACCTCCGACAACGAGAACATCGGTGGGGACGAAGGGACGGCTGAACTGTCGTGGGCCGGCGAGGGCACGTTGTCCTGGACCACGGGCGCGCCGGGTACGCCCGTCACCTGATGTCTGCCCAAGCTGACGTGCTGCTCGCCTTCGGTGATGGGCGGTATCGCTTCTATCTCTCGTTGAAGGCGGAGAGCGAAGTGGAGCGCCTGTGCGGCAATACGCCGCTGGGGGTGATCTACGAAGACATGGAAAGCTCGGTCGGCGAGAACCGAGAGACTGGCGAGATCGTCTATATCCCGGGCGGGCGGGCTCGTCGCCACCATGCGCAACATGTGATCCGCATCGCGGCTCAGTATGGCGGCGAGGCGGAGATCGGCGGAGACGTGGTCAAGGTCTCCGCAATCGACGCAACCAGGCTGGTGGAACACTACGTCGAGGGGCGCCCGTTCGATGAGGTGATCCCGACCGCGTGGGCGATCCTTCAGGCCACCCTCACGGGCATCAACCTAAAAAAAAAGGGCGAGCCGGCGGAAAGCACGAGTGCATCGACCGAGGTAGCGTAATCGCCTCGTGCGGGGTGCTCGGACTGAATTGGACGACTACCAGCCGCGGTGAATTCCTCGAGGCTGTTGAGGCTCACCGGGAGGCGCAGGGGCCGACCGAGGATAAACCGCAGCCTGCGTCGGATGAGTTCCGGTCGATGATGAAGCGACGCTTCTCGGGCGGCTAGGCGTTCTTGGCTGTCGCGTCATTGGCGTCACAGGGCTCCCAGACTTCTTCGAACGCCTCCTGATGAGCTTTGTCGGCAATTTCCTGCTCAGTCTCGGGCGCCGGGATCTTGGCTTCCTGGCCTAGCTCCACCACGGCAAACCCGTCCTTGCGCACGTAGAGGAAGCGTTTGAACCCGATGTAGGCGCCTATTTTATTCTTCGCGTTCACTCGACCGCAGAGCACTTCCTCGTTTTTCGGCGCCGGCACGACGCGAAGATCAGAAAAGCGCGCCGACGCCGCGTCGAACAATGTGTCTGCCAGGCCTTGCCGTGCCTCTTTCTCAAGAGCTGCCTGCGACCCTGGGACCAGGCTGCAAGAGCCAAGCACAATGGCGGCGATGGATGCGCTCAAGGCGGTAAATCTCATGCGGTTTGGTGCCTAGCTGGACTGTGGTGCAATGGAGCCGCTTTAATGCCAGCTGTCGATCCCGTCATCCTTCAGCTCCGCGCGGACGTTGCAAAGTACCGTAATGAGTTAAAATCCACTACGATCCTGGTGGACCAATCGCTGGCGCGACAGGAGGCCTCCGCGCGCCGCCTCGAAGCAACGATGGAGCGCTCCTTCGGGAGCATCGGGAATGCGGTAGGGCGGCTTAAGAACCTCTTTGGCGGGGTTGGGGGCATCGCAATAGCGCGGCAGTTCCTGGCCATCGCTGACGCATCGAAGTCGATTGATGCCCAGCTGCAGTTGGCGACGCGGACGTTCGGGACGTTCGGCCAAGCGCAGGCCGACGCGCAGCGCATCGCCGCTGAGTCGCGGTCCTCGATCGAGGCAACGGCGAAACTGTATTCCCGTTTCACGGTATCGGCCCAGGAGACAGGGCGGACTCAGGATGATGCCGCGCGAGCTACCGAAACCTTTACTAAGGCTCTGAAAATTGGGGGCGCGAGTACGCAGGAGGCCTACTCAGCGACCCTCCAATTCAATCAGGCGCTGCAGTCCGGCGTCCTACGGGGCGAAGAGTTCAACGCAGTCAACGAGGCATCGGGCCGCGTCTCGCGGCTGTTGGCCGAATCACTTGGGGTTCCAATCGGTCAACTGCGGGCGCTAGCTGAAGACGGGAAAATCACCAGCGACGTGCTCTATCGAGCGCTTACCGACCGCCGCTTTACCGCCGGGATCGATGAGGAGTTCAAGACGCTTCCCGTGACGTTCGGCGAGGCGATGCAATCGGTGCAAAATGCGGCGATTGTCACGATCGGCGCCTTCGACCGAGGCGGGCAGTTCTCCACCATGCTGTCCAACTTCATTATGGACGGCTCTGACGGCTTTGAGGATCTTGGCGACCGCGCTGAGCAGTTCGGGGCTGACACCCGGGCGGTGATCGAAGGCCTCGCCAATGTGTTCGATCCACTCGGCGCCAACGGGAATGCCGTCTTCGATGCGCTGGGCGTCCGCATCCATAGCGTGCGGGAGCAAATCCAGAGCCTCTTGGACAGCTTCGATCGAGTGGCGAACTTCGACGCCAACATCGAGAACGCGGTCAAGCGAGGCCTGAACCGGGCGATCGACCGTGCCGGCGGGGGGCAGAAATTCCAAGAGACGCCGCTCAGCAATGTTGGCGGGCGCTTTCGGCAGGGTAGCCGTCAATCCGACGCTCGATCGCGCGCGGAGAGGGCTGCACGGCGCCTGGAGGGGCGGGGCTACGTCGTGCCGCGCAATGCCGATGGCACCATTAACGAGGCGGGCATCCGCCGCAAGCCGGCGCCACCACCGCCCCCCAAGCCTAGTGCGCCCGCTGAGACGAAGAAGGGGCCGAAAGGACCGTCAGCCCAAACGCTGGCCAAGCGAGAGGAGGCTGCGCGCCTTCGTGGTTTGCGCGATGACGAAGCATTTGAGAACGAGAAGGCCGCCCTTAACCGCGACCTTCTGCGTGCTCGAGCCGCCACCACGACTGCCGCAGAACAGGTCGCCGCGTTCGAACTCCAGGAGATCGAGAACGCCCGGGCACGGGACAACGACTCCTATGCGCGCGACGTGCTGGAAAAGAGGCTTACCCAAGCGCGCGCTGACGAGCTGATAGCACTGAACGATAAGGTCGCAGCCGAACGCGCCTCCGCCGTCAGGCTTCGCGAGCAGGAGCGTCAGCGGCAGGACGCCGTGGACATCGCGCAGGGTGACAGGCAGAACCAGCGCGACCTTCTTGATGCGCAGCGCTCTCTTACCGACACAGCGGCCGAGCGACGGGAACTGGCGCTGCGGCTGCTGTCGCTCGAATACGATCTGGAGCGGGCGCAGTTGGAGGCCGTGGTCGCGTCGCGCGATGCCACAGAGGCGCAGAAGGAGGTTGCGCGGCGTCGCCTGGTGATGCTCGGCACGCTTCAGGCGGCGGACACGGCTGCCGTCGAGCGCGACAATGAAGGGCCGCTCGCACGCTATCGTCGCGGCATGAACGACCCGCGCGACCAGGTTGAGCAGGCCGTCGCCGACAAGCTCCAGGCTGTGAACGACGGCATCACGGACGCGATTTCCGACAAGCTGGGCGTGAAGGATCCGTTCCTCAAGCAGCTGCTGTCGTTGTTCATCCAGCAGAACATCATGAAGCCGTTGTACGATAGCGTGTCGGGCGGCGGCGGGGGCGGCTTCGGAGGGATACTCCGGAGCCTCGGGTCAGCGATCGGTATCGGGGGCGGCAGCCTGCCGGGCTTCGCCTCAGGCGGCTCGATGGTCTTGGGCGGACGTGGCGGCGTCGATCGGAACACGTTGTCGCTCAACGGATCACCGATCGCACGGGTCGGGAGGGGCGAGGTGATGTCGATCAGCCCGAACGCACGAGCAACGCGCGGCGGAGGCGGAACCACCGTCCACCAGCACTTCACGCTCGATGCTCGCTACGGCATCACCACGCCGGAGTTGCTGGCCGGCGTGCAGAGCTATGTCGACCAGACCGGCGTGGCGGCGACCAAGGCGGGCAGCAGCTTAGCGCTTGCAGAAGCACCAGTCAGCCTGGCCCGCCGCCAAACGCTTCGAGGTTAGGTGTAAATTCGAAGGGTTTGTTGGCATCTTCGATGCGTTGCCGCTCTTCCGCGCGGAACTCTGCCAACGAAGAATTTTCAGTCGCACTGAGGGCCAATCGAAGAGAGTCGACCGCTTTGGAATAAGCGGCATTTAGCAGGTTCTCGGTGGTTGCTGCCTCATCACAGGAAAAGCGGGCGCGGACGATTATGTTGTGGGCGACGCCTACCTCGCCGATCAACTCGTCAGGAGTGGTGAACTTAAACTCAGCACCCCAGATGTTGGCGTGTCCGGTAGGCCAGAGCTTTTCGATCTGAAGCTTTAAACCGTTGGTCATGGTCATCCCCTTCATGAAGGCGGTAAGCCAAATCAGCAGCGATATCTAGCGTCCGCGCATGGCGTTGCGCGTCTTCCACCCCTGTCAGTTTCATTTTGAAGAGCAGGATATCCGCGTCGGCGAAAGCACGATCAGCGGCGGGGCGTCGCTGTCGGGCTATGAAGATGAGATCCGGAAGGATGGCGGAGGCTTTTGGCGCGCCGACTTCTCTAACGGTGATTTCGGCGACCGTGACGACGCCGGCCGGGCCGAGACGCTTGCCTGGCGGGCGCTCAATGCCGGGATGCTCGGCGGATCGGTCGCGGTCGACGTGCTGTTCTGCGATCGACTGCACCAGCCGGTCTACGGTGCAGCCTTCGTCCCGCACAGCGACGACACGCCGTTCAGCGACGACAGCCTTTACCAGAGCGCCGGTGCCGAGTGCACGGTTGTTTCCGTCGTCAACGGTCAGGTGGGCGGCAACCGGGCAACGATCCTTGATATCCGCCTCGTTTCAGAGCGAGCGCTGATCGGCGGCGAGAAGGCCAGCTACGTCGGCGCGAACGGCTGGGGGCATCGGGCGATCGAGATCTACTCGGTGGAGGACCGCGGGGGCGGCGTCACCCGCATCACCTTCCAGCCTCCGATCCGCGGGGGCATCGCTGCTGGCGACACGGTCGATTTCGACAATGTCCGCTGCCAGATGCGCCGCACGTCGGCCGCTTCCAACCCGCTTTCAATGGGAGCGTTCAGCAGCGCGAGCATCTCCTTTCAGGAGGACATGCGCCCGCCTCGGATCGGCGAGGATGAGGCGTGAACCGCAACCTCTTGATCCGCATCGGCGTGCCTTCTGTCGCGCGGCTCTGGTCGGGCAACGGCCCGCTGTACCTGCCGGCTGACGGTGTCGAGACGACGGACGCCGCCTTGTACCTGGGTGGCGGGGAGCTGCTGGATGGCCTGACCGACGTGGAGCAGCTGCTTAACGGCACCGCTGCCCGGCTGGACCTGTCTGTATCGGGCGTGGCGCTGGAGACGGTTGCGCTGGCGCAGGAGGAGTTCGTTGCCGGCTCGTTGGTCGACATCGGGATCATCGAGTTCGACTACCTGTGGCAGCCGTATCCAGCCTCATGGACAGCGCAGTACCGCGCCGACAAGCTGGGCGTGAGCCATACCGGGGCGCAGCGCACGATCACGCTGTCGATGGGATCTGAGGATACCGGGCGATCTTCGTCCCCGCAGGCATATTGGACGCCGGCCGATCAGGCACGCCGCTCGCCCTCAGACCGCATCTTCGACCGCGTGCCCGGGATCAATGCTGGCACCAGCCGGTATTTCGGGCCGAACGGATGAAGCTCGGGGATTATCTCACCGGGCCGTTGCTGCCCTTCGACTTCGTCCGGTCGGATTGCTGCCGCTGGGCGGATGGCTGGGTGCAGGCGCGCGGCCACCGATCGCCCATCAAGGCGCTTGGCCTGCACTGGACAACCGAGAAGGGCGCGCTGCGCGTCATCAAGCGTGGTGGGGGCCTCGTGGCCCTGTGGTCCCGTGGGATGGCCGCTGTGGGCGTTCCTGAGGTTGCAGAGCCGCAGGCCGGTGACGTGGCTGTCATCGAGCGGCCGACGTTGGACCGGCTCAACCAGGCGCTCGCGATCTACACTGGCTCGCGGTGGGCATCCCTCTGCCTGGCCGGGATGGAATACGGTCCCGCCACCCCGCTGAAGGTCTGGCGGCCGTGAAGACACTCGGCTCGATCCTCACGTTCGCCGGCGCCGCTGCCCTCGTCGCGTCTGGCGTCGGCGCGGTTGCGGGGAGCGCGCTGTTCGCTAGCGCTGGCGGGTTCTCGATCGCAGGTATCAGCACGTCGGCCCTGCTGACGGCGTCCACAGCTCTCACGGCTGTCGGCAGCATCGTGTCGGGGCTGGCTGGGACCGGGTTCAAGGCCGAGCAGACCAGCACCGCCCTCAAGACCGAGCGCCCACCGCGCGTGTCCGCCTATGGCCGCCTCAAGCTGTTCGGCGCATACATCTGCTACGAGACGGCATCGAACGGCTCCGCGGTCGACGTGTGGGCCTACCATGATGGGCGTATCGACGGAATCGAGGGTTATTACCTCGCCGACAAGAAGGCCACCCGCACGTCGTCGGGCTACGTTCAGAAGGGCGAGGGAAATACCTACGGCGACAGCAATATCATTCAGATCGGCGCGAACCTGGGCCTGACACCAGAGGTCGCACATGCGCCCGTCGTGGCGGCTATTCCCTCCGAATGGACGGCTGACCACCGCGGCGATGGCGTGGTCACCGGGTACATGATCTCCAAGCCGGTGAAGGCGAAGAGCTACCAGGAGGTCTATCCTGCTGGCGGCCCCAACCAGATGCCGATGGCGATCGTGATCCGCGCACAGCGGGTGTTCGACTGGCGCGATCCGTCGCAGTCAGTGAGCAACCCCGGCACGTGGAAGTGGTCGGAGAACGTCATTCTCCAGATCGCCCACTACCAGCTCACCCGGAACGGCAAGTCGTGGGAGCGTCATTTCGCCCCGACCCTCGATTACTGGAGCGCCGCTGCCGACGATGCCGACAGCCCTGTACCACTCAAGTCGGGTGGATCAGAGCCTCGCTATCGCTCCTGCGTCTCGCACCGGCATGCTGCCAACGGATCACAGCACAAGGTCGTGCTGGAGGCGCTGCTGTCGTGCTGTGACGGCTGGATGGTGCCGCGCGAGGACGGCGCGCTCGTCATCTACTCAGGCCGCTACTACGAGCCAACCATCACCGTTGGCCCCGACCAGATCGCCTCCTACACGATCGAGGATGGTATCGCGGATGAAGAGGCCGTCAACAGCCTCAACGTCACCTACATTTCCGACCAGCACGACTTCAACGAGGTCGACACCGATCCCTGGACGGACGAGGACGATATCCTTGCCCGGGGCGAACGGTCGGAAGACTTCAAGCCGCAGACGCCCAGCCACTCGCAGAACCGCCGGCTGGCCAAGCGTGCCATGGCCAAGAAGATGGTTCGCAAGCGCGGCACCTTTGTCACGACGAGCGATGGTGGGAAGGGGCTGCTGTCCGAGCGGTTCATCAATCTGCGCCTGATCGAGGGCGAGGGGGAAGAGCACGAGTTCGCGCCTTATATCGGGCCAGCCGAGATCACCGGGCTTTCCCGCAACCTCCAGACTGGCGCCGTCTCAGTGTCTTGGATCGCTGCGGATCCGAACGTGGACGCATGGAACCCGGCGACGGAGGAAGGCGATCCCGCGCCGGTCGGCGATCGGGTAGCGCGGGAGCCGCTGGAAGCGCCGACGATCATCAGTGCCACCGCTCAGTTCAGCCCTGTTGGCCAGACCCCTGAGGGAGACGAGCCAATTTCACCTACCCCGAGCCAGACAGCCTCCGGGGCACGCGTCCTTATAGCCTCAACTGGTCCTGACAGACCTGACTTAACCTGGTTCGGTCGATGGAGGGTTGGAAGCTCTGGTTCTTGGAACGAGCGCGAGTATTCTGACGCCGATCCGGGGCCTGGAGTATCTTTTCTTACCGAATTCGTGCCGCTGGCTAGCAACATCAATGTTGAGACGGCTTATTCTGTAGGCGACGGCCGGTTGTCTCCATGGTCAGATGCTGTGGTGGTGGACACGTCCGCCGGGTGACGGCGGTAAGGGTGAATCTCCGCAGGAATTAGCGTTGCCGCGACGCTTCTTCGGAGATTGGTGTGGGTGAGATTAAAGACCGATTTCTGACCGCTTTCCGCGAGTTTGAGATCGACGGGCTTCCGTCATCAAAGCGGCACCGACCGGTGAAGTCCGACATCCGCAGCATCGGCACTCTGCTGGAGACCGCAGTGTCTAACGCGGGATTGGCGGGCATGGCCTCGGTGACCAAGGACACGCGGGCCAACCTAGAAGCGGATCTATCCGCGCCGGCAGATACCGTCGCCTTTGTTTATGCTGACAGCAATGAAGCCAATAACGATCTTTACGTCAAAACCGGGGCTTCTGGGACGGGAGAGTGGGCCAACACCGGCGCCCTGCAGGCCGTTATCTCCGGGGCGGCTTCCCCGTTCGTTGAGCAAGCGGCTGAGGCAAGCACGGCGGGCATCGAAGAGCTCGGTACACGAACCAACGCAATCTATCCCACGTCTCCCGTTCCTACCGGAACAAGCCCCGTCGACAACGGGCACTATGTCTGGGAAACTACGAAAGGCCGCGGACGCGTCGTTGCCGTAGAGGTCTCGGCCTCGTCGGCAGGCACGTTCCAGCTAGGCAGCTACACGCGGAGTGAGGCGGGCCAATTCACGCGTAGCAACTTCGTGACGGTGACGGTGCCGGGTCCCGGCATCCACCGGATCCCGGTTTTCATGGAAAAGCCGGACGGCGACTATCTTGGCTTCCGTCAAACCTCCGCCGTTGTTCGCACATCCAGTGGCGCAGACCCCAGCGGGGGATGGTGGTACGGGGCTGCGCTACCCTTCACCTCGTCGGGGAAGATCGACAGTTTCCCGGTGTCTCTGCGCGCCGAGTTCGTTGCGCTTGATCGCTTGCCGGGCATCGAGGCCAGTATCGCGGACATCTCGTCGGTGATCTACCAGGAGTCCACGGCGACGATCGGCCTCGCAGCACCCATCGCCGTACCCACAGTCGCGCTTGATAACGGCTTGTACGCTTTAGAGGCGCCAGTGGCGTTCAAGGGCTCTCTGACAAAGCTGGATTTGAACGCTGTTGGCGCCGGGAACGTCCGCGTGATCGTGTTCAGCCGGTCGGGAAACACATTCACGGCAGTTCGCGAGCAGACCGTCGAGGTCACGATTGGCGCGGGTGTTTACGATATCGCGCTGCCTATTGATGTGGGCCAGTATGTCGGTTTCCAGGCCCCGGCTGTGGTCGGGGCCGACTATAATGCAACCGCGCCTGGGCAGGGTTATTACAGCAGCGTTGGCGTTGACGTGCTGATCGACGATGCTCCTTCTCCATCGCCGCGACTGCTGATCGGCTTCACGCTGTCTTATCGGACGATCGCTCGGGATGTTGGCGGATCGCGTCCGTCATCGATCAGCTTGCCATGGGAAAACATGTTCATCCCGGGCCATGGCCAGAGCTTGATGGAGGGGACGAAAACGCCCGCGAATTCGGAGGCGCCGATCACGACCTCCCAAGAATTCGACAACGCGTGCCTGCGCGCATTTCCGAATTCCCCAACGGAGATTTTGCCGGCGACGGTATCGAACAGCCAGCGCACTCATGAAACGCTTGGGCCACGTGGCGAGTGGCCGGGCCTGGGCGGGGCGTATGGTCTGCGCCGGGCAATCGCGCGTGATCACAACATCACCCAGGAAACCCTGCCGAACCGCATCATTGTCGCGAACAACGCTGTGTCCAGCCAGACGATCGCACAGGTCAGCAAGGGCTCTGCCATGTTCGCCTCAGCAATCTCACAGGCCTCTGCAATCGGGGCGCTGACCGGTAAGCCCGTGGGTGTTCCTGCGGTCTGGTTCGGGCAAGGAGAAAGCGATGGTCCATCATTTTCCAACACCGACCCGGCGGTCTACCGTTCGGCGCTGAAGACACTCGCCTCGGACTTCGACACCGACTTGAGGGCGGCCACGGGGCAAATTCAGCGGGTGCCGACGATCGCTTACCAAGTCTGCTCTGCCGACAATCGGCGGATCGGACTGGCGCAGCTACAGGCCTCCCTCGAAAGTGACCTGCTGCACATCGCCTGTCCGATGTACCAGTTCGACTACTACGACTACTTGCACATCAATGCGGCCAGCAGCCGCCACCTAGGGGGCTATTACGGCGAAGCTACCGCGGCGCTCATGGCCGGCGTCGGCTGGGAGCCTCTACGACCAATCTCAGCGCAGGTGCTTGGCTCGACGGTCACCCTGACGTTCAACAGGACGGGCTTGGCGATCGACACGACACTGGTGCCTGAACAGGCGGGGAAGGGCTTTTTTGCCACCGCTTCCGACGGTTCAACGCAGATCGCGGTGACAGGCGTCCAAGTGGTCAACGGCAACCAAGTTCGGCTCACGCTCGCTAGCGCTCCCACCTCAGGCGCGACGATCTCGTATGGCGTCCCGGCTGTTGGAATTCCCGAGTACGGCGGAGGGGCAGGTAACCTGCGTGACGCGGCGGGTGACATCCGGAAGATCGATAGCCTCCCGCTGCACAACTGGTGCGTCCTTTTCGATTGGGCGCTCTGATGACCGAGAAGGAAGCACAAGCGGTGCGCGAGATCCGTCGCATCTTGAACGGGATGCCTGCGGGTGTTCCGAAGGCGCGGCTGCTTGAGGCGGTCGCGCCTCTGCCGGCGGGTTGACGGGCGTGGAGGCGGCTCTGGCCGGTCTGGTCGCGCGGAGCACCGCGAGCGGCTGGCTGCTGTGCGTATTGGGGCTGGCGGGGCTGATCCAGCTCGGCCGCGTCATCGCCATGCAGCGGCCCAAGATGAAGGAACTTCAGATCGGCGAAAATGCCGGCATCCGCGCCGAGTTCATCGAGGAGATGAAGGAGCTGCGGGGCGAGATCAAGGGGCTGCGGGACGAGAACGCGGCCCTGCGCAGCGAGGTGCGCAACCTGCACGGCATCATCGACGGGATGCGCCGGGAGAGCCTTCAGGTCGGGCTGTCGACGCAGCGGGCGGTGGTGTCGAGCCTACCGCCCGACATGGTGCCGGAGAAGACGCGCGAGGCGCTGGAGCGGATCGAGGGAGGCGAGGAATGAGCAACGACAAACTGCGTGTAGGCCCGGTTGCGATCGCCACGCTGCACCACTTCGAAAGCTGTGAGCTCGAGGCTTATCGCGATGCGGTGGGCATCCCCACGATTGGCTGGGGGAACACCTATTATCTCGACGGACGCAAGGTTCGCATGGGTGACCGGCTGACGCAGGTGCAGGCGGACGACCTGTTCGCCCGGATCCTCGCGCGGGACTTTGCCGCGCCTGTCCGCGCAATGCTGGGCGATCGCCCGACGAAGCCGGCGCAGTTCGGCGCGATGGTCTGCCTCGCCTACAACATCGGGACCAAGGGCTTCGGCCAGTCCACCGTGCTGCGTGAGCATCGGGCGGGCAACTTCGACCGGGCGGCCAACGCCTTCGCGCTCTGGAACAAGGCGGGGGGCAAGGTTCTGAACGGGCTGGTGCGCCGTCGCGCCGCGGAGGCCGCGCTGTACCGCTCCGACTTCGCCGCGCTTGAGCGGTTCACCAACGGGGAGGTGAGGGCATGACCGCCGAGCGCTGGAACGATCCGCGCGTTCTGGTCACGCTGATCCTCATCTGCCTGTTCGGCTACGCCTATGTCCGCGAACCGGGCGATGAGGCGATGAAGGGAGCGCTGATCGCGGCGTTTGCTGCTGCCTATGGCTATTGGATTGGTGCAAACCAGTCGTCTGCAAAGGCAACGGAGAACACCAGCGACGCGTTCGCTGCTGTGCGTGAGGCAATCGCGTCTCGCCCGCCTGACGCACCGGCCGGCACGCCTGACGATCCGCTGGCTGTGAAGGAGGTGCGCTGATGCCCGCCTTCCTCGCCCGCCTGATGGCCTCTCAGCGCGGCCGTGAGTTCGTCAGCACGCTGGGCGTCATGCTCGCCGTGATCGTCGTGGTGGCGCTCGTAGGGCTGCTGGCGCGGTGCACGATCGGCGAGAAGGTCGACCAGGCGGTTGCTGTCGATCGAGCCGATGCCGTCGCCGAAGCGGCTGCGCGCGTGCGGGCCGCAGATGCCGAGATCGCGCTCAACCAAGCGGACGAAGCCGAGAAACTCGCCAACCAACAGCAGGAGCTATCGCGTGAAGCAGATAAGGGGGATGGCCGCGGTGTCGGTCCTGGCACTATCGCTGTTCTTGAGCGCTTGCGGCAGCAACAGGTCGCGCGTTGAGATCGTCGTGCCGCCTGCGCAGTATCTGACGTGCAAGGCTGAGCCCGCGGTTCCTGCCAGCCTGACC
>JAESGB010000168.1_pt1 | contig 27205 bp, 24 predicted proteins | sample 9266211 | NCBI WGS metagenome assembly JAESGB01 (sample SAMN14514844, study PRJNA621659) | algae metagenome | isolation source: Goleter apudmare HA4340-LM2 and co-occurring heterotrophs from cave wall... | place: USA: Maniniholo cave, Kauai, Hawaii | collected 2009-07-28 | reverse complement strand
TGTCATTGATGGAATTCAAACAAGAGGAGAAAAGGGCAACTACAGTACACAGCGTGTAAGATTTAACTCTAACTCTTCTGCTTAACTATTTGTTACATACTTGTAAATTTTCTCCACGACTTACTTACCTGTCACGGGTTTTTTGTGACTTTTTATGTCTATTTTTCAAAAATAGACTTTTTTTAAAAGTTAACATAATTGAGCATTATGATTTTGCAAGCTAGAGGCAACAAAAACTTATATTTGACCTTGCTTAAATAACTAGTCAACCCAAAAGAATTGCTTTTTTCTGACTTTTTCAGCAAGCCCTAAATAAATCTGCTCGTTGATGGAAAGCCCCTCAGAACAAAGTGCAAACAAGCGATTATTGACCATTGACCGAATGTGGCGAATTAATCGGTCAAGGGTACTAAATGCAGGTAATTCGTATCGTTCTTTAACTAATTCTTCAATAGCTACATTGATTAAATCAGCAGGATGGTCTTTAACTTCCGCAGCTTCTGCAACTAATTTGGCTATTAATCTTTGAGCTGCTTTATCATACTGTTTGACTTGCAGGTAATCCCGAATCGCCTGAAGATAAGTGTAGCGTTGGCGTTCAGATGGGATTGCTTTTACCCAACCTTGTAACTTTAAACACGACCGTAGGTGTAGCGACCTGCAATGCTAATCGCTCAAACCTGCAATCATGACATTTACAAACCAGGATTATTTGCAACTATAATTACGCTTCAGCCAGGATTAAATGCAACTGAGCCAGGATTATCTGCAACCAACCTGCAATCATCGGTTTGAGCCAGGATTATTTGCAACTATAAATGAACCTGCTGAGAAATTGCACTTTCAATTGGCTCAAAGTGGCAATCCCGCCGCCAACATTTGCTCCTGCAACTCACGCGCACGCGTTGGGTCAAGTTGACCACGAAACAACAACTTAATTTCAGCCGGTTTAGCATTGAACTGTTCAGCCAAGTCCCTCACGTTATAGCCATGCCGAGTGAGAGTCGGTTCCAAATCATCAAGAAGCTTCGATAGCACCGACTCAATAATCACCGTAGTAACAGGCTTGACTGCAACTCGGTACGCAGCTTCCAAAGCTAGTGTCAAATGTTGTTCGATTTGTAGTGGAGTCCTCAACCGCGCAGCAAGTAATTCAATAGCTTCAGCATCCAATATGTCACTGATGGGAGTATCATCCATAGTACATTCTGATACCAACCACTGAATATATTCTCGTTGATTGCCGACAATACCCTCCAAAGAGAAAACCGTTGCCCGATACCCAATTTCCTCCATCGTGGGACGGCGCAAATCATTTTTGAGCTTCGGATGACCAGCCAGCACCACCGAGAGAGTGCCACCACCGTCTTCAACTACTTCGATTAAACGTTTAAGTCCCGTCAGCGTACTGTAGTGAAGGTCATGAGCCTCATCAACAAACAGTGCCACTGGCTTTTTACCTTTTCTAATCAGGTCGCGTAGTTCTCGTTCCCGTTTTTCACCATCTTTCGGGATTCTAATTTCCTTATCTGTGGATAAATCGTAGAATAAGGCAGCAATTAGTGTTGGTAGCGTCGCTCAGTCTTTATCGACAGAAAGCGATTTTGAGACCGTGATTTTACCTTCTTGCTCCAAAACGCCAAACAAACGTCGTAAAGTCGTTGTCTTCCCACACCCGATAATTCCTTGATGGCAACCAACTTCCCCGAATGAATTGCAACTTTAATATCCTTGAACATTTGTTTTTGGTGTTCAGTCTCGTAGTACCCAGCTTTGGGAAACTCCTTAACCAAACTAAAGTGTTCCATGACCTCAGTAAGCATTTTGTTCCCCTCCTTTTGGCTTTTGGAAATACTGCCTTACCCGGTCAATAATCACTTTTTTGTTGAGGGTTTCAGTTAGCAGTGCATTAATAAATGCCATTTGTTCAGGAGATAATTTGGCCAACGGCTGCGCTAGATAATCTGAAATCGCCAATTTAGCGGATATGATGCTGGGATATGTAAATTCTTGGAATGGGTCTGGGTCGTTAAAAGGTGTGACAGTCGGCTCAATATCTTTATACTTGTCCACCAAAAATTGAAGATCGGCATTTTTGTCCAATGCTGTCCGTGGCAAGCCCAGTTTCTTTGCTAAATCAGCAATTTTATCTGCCCTTTCTTCGGTTTTAGTTTTCTTGTGTTTGCGATAGCGATGTAGTGGGATGGGCCCATCAACCGGGTAAAATGGCCCGTAGCGGCGATCGCTAAACTCAACGTATAGCTCGTTGTCAAATAAACCCCACCAAAGGACGACGGTTTCACCAGCCAAGTCTTGCTCTACCTCGTAAGCTACGCCCTCAATTGATACTCTGGCATCTGAACCAACCTTTCTACGTTGTGGTTCGCGGGCAAAGTTACAGAATCGCTCCCAACTACACATTGAACGTAAACCAGACTTGGGTATATTTCGCAACCAATTTTCTATCCGCGAATGTGGTTCTATGCGGTGTGGTTTGTCGTTGTAATGCAACAAATATTGGCGTAACCACAAGTTAGCTTCAACGTCGCTTTCCGGTTCATGAAAGTGATACAGAGTTTCGTGAGCTTCTTTGACCGTCCGAAAAGGTCTTTCCACTTTGCCCTTGGAGCGAGCTGTTACCCTGCGACCATCCTTACCCGCAGGCATGTGCGTAACCAGCTTGATTCTCAAGCAATCCATCACATTTTGAAATACATGGCTTTTAGCAATTGGTCCGTTGTCGGTGTAAATCATTTCTGGAATCCCATGAAAGGGAAATCCGTCAGTTGTTTTCACCGTCATCGCATTAAATAAGAAACGTAATGCAGCTTCAACATCCTCCCCATAAACACAGTGATATTCCTGGTAACATACGCCACTACGGTCATCAACAATGCTGTACAGCATCAGTAGTGGATTACCCTTACCCGGTTCCACCCATGATGGCTGTTTTACGTGTTTGAGATCGGATGGGCTGAGGTCGAAATGCCAACATTCGTTGCTGTATTCTGCTTGAAAACGCACCGCAGGCGGTTGCTTAGTCATACGTTCAGTGTCGTACCCCCAGGTTTTCAAATAATAATTGACAGTACTTCTAGTCAATGCGCCTTTAGGCGGTTGGACAAAACCATCAGGTGTCTCCATCCCAAATTCTTCCAACAGTTCAATCGCCCGTACTGTGGAGACATGTCGTCCTTTTTTGTTACTGGTACGGATTTTCATCGCCGCGATGACCTCGCAGTAACGTTCCATTTCTGAAAGTGAAAGCTTTCTGGGTGTCCCGCTATCTGAGCGGTTTATAGATTTTGGACGTGATGAATTACGCAACGCCCGATATAACGTATCAGTTGACACTCCATACAGTACGGCTGTTTCTTCAATGAGAATTCGACGCTCTTGGCAACGACTGGGCAATCCGTCGAGGCGGTGGCGTAAGTTGATGAGTGCCTCTACCGGGATTTCCTTGTGTGCCATGTTATGTGTTTATCTCAGCGATGTAGTTATAGAGAGTTGGTTTAGAAATCCCCATGAGTCTACAGATTTCAACAATAGTGTATTGCCTTTCGGTATAAAGCTTTACTGCTAATTGGCGTTTTGCTCGGTCTAGTGCTTTTGGTCTACCTCCCTTATGACCACGCGCACGCGCTGCCACAAGACCCGCCGTTGTGCGTTCACGGATGAGATTGCGTTCAAATTCTGCCAATGCACCGAACAGATGGAAAATTAGCCTGCCACTGTTATTAGTGGTAGTAATGGATTCTGACAAACTAGAGAGTTCAATTCCTCTATCATCTAACTGGGATATGATTTCGATTAGGTCTTTGAGCGACCTTCCCAGGCGGTCTAACCTCCACACCACTAGGACATCACCAGTCCTTGCTACTTCCAGTGCTTGGCTTAGTCCAGATCTTGCTGCTTTCACTCCACTTATATGATCTGAGTAAATTTTTGCACAACCAGCTTGCTGCAAGGCATCCATTTGCAGGTTCAATTTTTGGTCATCTGTTGAAACTCGCGCATAGCCGATCAACATGACTTGAAGCCCAGCAAGTTAGTAAATAAACTCGTTACTGAAAAGTATATGTTGCCGATAATATTTTTACTGAGTTTCGTTACCAAACTTGAGCCGATTCTATGGGGACTTGGATATCAATCATAGTGGTAAAGAAAACGACCGTTTTCTTTACCTTTATAGTTGCAATTAATCCTGGCTGAAATTCAACTATTTTTTTCTACAAGTCAGAGTGTTTTTTGAGCCAACTGTCTTGCCTAGCGTTTGACGGGACTTTCGGTTAGTTGCAAATAATCCTGGCTCAAACCGATGATTGCAGGTTGGTTGCAAATAATCCTGGCTCAGTTGCAAATAATCCTGGCTGAAGCGTAATTATAGTTGCAAATAATCCTGGTTTGTAAATGTCATGATTGCAGGTTTGAGCGATTAGCATTGCAGGTCGCTACATTTATCCCTGATGTCAATCAACAGGCAGTAAACTGGTATGACGCAGCCAAAGAAGAAGTCAAAAAAGTACAACTTGCTGCTAAAGAATACGATCTCCGTCCTCGTAACGACACGGAGAAAAATCTCATTGAAACTGCGGATAGTGCCGCCAAACATTTAGAGGATGTCTCTCGTCAAATTGAGAAGTTGCTGTCTCAGAATCAAGGTAAGAATGTCCGTAGGGCAAAGCGAATGCTGACGGACATTAGGGAAGATTTGATGTTAGAGGTCGCCAAGTACAAAGAAAAAGTTTACTCGTAATTGGAGGCAGGAGGCAGGGGGCAGGAGGCAGGAGGGAAGAGAATAGAGTGTTAAGCTAAACCACATTTAGTTTGCATATCTAAAATGTCTATAACTATTTTGCAGTGGGCATCTTGCCCGACATAATTATGCAAGTCAAATGTGTAACAGCTTACCATCAACATACTCCAAACTTCCTACTTCAAACACATGAGTTATAGAGAACAATTCATTTGGAAACAAGGTATTACATTAGCTATAAATTGCTATAAACTAACGGAGCAGTTTCCCAAATCAGAGCTTTATGGATTAACTAGTCAAATAAGACGTTCTTCGGTTTCTGTAACCAGCAACATAGCAGAAGGATATGGTCGCAGAACTAAGAATGAATACATCCAATTTTTGCATATTGCGTTAGACTCTTTGAGAGAATTGGATACACAGTTGATTATTGCAAAAGAAGTGAAATTAGCTAGTCCTGAATTATTTGAACCTGTCTTACATCACGTTGATAGAGTTCAGGGAATGCTGGTTTCTAGTATCCAAAAAATAAAAGATTAATTTCTTCCCTCCTGCCCCCTGCCTCCTGCCTCTCCTTATGATTCCTGAAGAGTTTCCACCGTTTGTTTATGAAGTTAGCAGTCTCTCCCGGTTGTTCTGGAGGGAGTTTGCGATTACTTTTCATGCTGATGAATTGTTTTCTCTTGGCGCGAGACTGCCAGGGTTTCCGAGTTTTACAGTTGAAATATTTCATCGCCTATACTACGAATCCGCACCGAAAAAAATAGACCCATCACCTCCGGAGAGTGCTTGGGCAGAAAAACTCCATGATGAATTCTCAGAAATAATCGGATTTGAGAATCTGGTACGGCAGTGCGAGGGCAATCAACTGGCCTCCGGAGTAGCAACAATGGAATTCTGCAAAACAGTATTAGACCGATTGCCTCAACCCAGGTATCAGTTACAAGACCCACAGAAATTAAGGGACTTCATCAAACGACTTAAAAATTCCTCCCAATCTCCAGCAAAAATTCTCCAGCAGATGTCTAATCTCAACAAACAGGAGAAAAAAGAACTCAACGACCTGATTGGCTCAGTCGAGAACGATACAGATGAAGTGGTGGCAGCACTTCGTGAAATGGGTAAATCTGCGGTGCAAGATGCCCAGTATTATGCTCAAGGCTTGGACTCCTCAGAAATCCGGCAAATGATAAGAGCAGCTGTGGCAGAAACTGAGGAGAAATTATCACAAGTCTCCCAATGGCTAGAAATGATGGGTTTAAGCTGGGGCATAGAAGAGGCAACAGAGCAGACCGTTTCCTCGGCCCAGAAGATGGAGCTTGCTAGTAGAATTGCGACCAATGAAAAACTCAAGCTGATTGCAAAGCTGTCAGGCTCCTTAAAGGATATTGCAGATAAGAAACGCCGTACCAAAACTCTAGATGCTTTTGGCGAACTCAGCAGTCTTGAACTGGGGAATAATTTAACTCGACTCCTGCCTTTGGAACTTCAGAAACTCGCACAACCAGAACTGTTTCCTTTATTCGCCAAAGGGTACTATGAGCATTCTTTACTTCAGTACAAAATTGTAGGTAAGGAGAAAAAGTCCAAAGGCCCATTGATTGTGTGCCTGGATTCTTCTGGCTCGATGGCCGGACTCCCTGATACTTGGGCTAAAGCAGTAACAGCAGTTCTGTTGCAAATTGCTCACAAGGATAACCGTCACTTCCGTGTCATCCATTTTGATACTAGGGTTCGGCGGACAGATGATTTTCCACCAAAACATCATGATTACTGGAAATTTCTGGACTCGATGCTGAGTTTTTACAGTGGTGGGGGTACAAATTGGGAACCAGCTTTGTTGTCAGCTATTAAATGCCTAGACAACACCAAGAGCTTGCACAAAGCAGATATTGTTCTGATTACAGATGCTTTGTGTGATATGCGCCAAGACGTTCTAGAAAAACTCTCTTCTCACAAACAGCACCTCGAAACAAATATTTTCTCCATTTTAATTGGAAACCATAGTGAAAAAAATCTGACAAAATTTAGCGATCGCATTTGGGTAATTAGAGATTTAAGTCCCGAAGCTGACTATCAAATTGAAGAATTATTTCTGATTTGAGTGAGAAATTGCGCTGGAAAAGCGAGAAAAATCAAAGCCTAAGTACACGTCACCGTAAAAAAGGGTCGGAAATTATGCGGCAATCACGAGGTCATACCATTTTAGATTTTAGATTTTAGATTTTAGATTTTGGATTGCCTTGTGCGTATAGCTTCTGTTAATCCATCTGTCGCATTCTTTTTTCAAATTGGTATCACTTGGAATCATATTCTTGGAGTCTTGTTTCAGGCATTTTGCAAGAATTTTCAAAGTTGACTTTTCACTCCAATGAAAAGGGTGCGCGACGGTATTCTTCTATCAGGCACCTCGAATGGGAGCAAGTAACTCATCGACCCACTGTTGGTTGGCTGGAGATAGTTTTGGTGGAGGGACGGGTTGGCGATAATCAATGCGAAATTGGTAACTGCCGCGATCATAAACACCCAGAACAATGGTTTGCAAATCGACTGTTAATTCTTTTTCGTCGAGTTTGAGGGGTAACGAGAAGTTGGGGATTGGATCTGTCAATTGAAATTCATATAGATCTGCTATTGGACGGGTAGTGGCTCGGCTGACGACGATGCGGTAGTCGCTGGTTGCTTCTACACCGATCATGGGCATGGGTGTATTTTCTCGAACTAAGTCAATTTCAATCAAGTGAGATTCACTTGCCAACACCCGCTGTCGTTTATTCTCATAGGCAGTTCGCCCAACTCCATAGCGTTTATTCTTAGGTGATAGTACCTCAATCACTGTAATCACTTGATGGGTACCCACCTCCCGCACTTCTAAATAGCGCTGTTTGACTTCAACTGGCATCGGGAGTTGGATTTGCTTTGGGCAAGTTTGTGTAGCGAGCGCCTGATTTGGTGTTGAGGCAGGTTCTGTTGTGGACAGCACGAGCGCATCAGGGATGCCCACCAGCAATTGAGGATTGTCGTCATCCAGGTAGGTGCGGGTTTCAACGGCGATGTAGTACTTGGGCTGCAAATCAGGGGTGAGCGCATCAGAAAGTGCCACAATCAAGCGGTTATGAAACTCGTGCCATAGAGCAGGCAATTCTAAATAAGGATTCATGCCAGGGAAGGGAGATGGCATCCATGAAACTCCCAGAGTACAAGGATCTGAGTTTAGTATAACCTAATCGCTGTGATATTAATCGGAGTTTTTATCGTAGATAAGATAAGGGTATCTTATTTTGTGTTGTAGTGTTGTACTACACTGTATTTTCAAGCATAATATGAGCAACTAACTCAGTTAATGGTTTCCAGGGTGGCAAAACTCACCATTGAAATACCAGATGAACTAGTCGGGCGTTTAGAACCGCTACAAAATCGGTTACCCGGATTGCTGTGGCGATTGCTAGATATTGAGCCAATGCAAACAATGCAACAGCCTCCAAGCAGTGCAGAGACTATAGAAATTCCCGCAGTTTATCTGGAAGTGCTGGATTTCTTAATTAAGCGTCTAACACCAGAAGAAATTGTTGAGTTTAAAGTTTCGCCCCATGCACAAATGCGACTGCAAGTATTATTAAAAAAAACCGCTCTGGTTCACTGACTCCAATAGAAATAGCAGAATTAGATGTTTACGAGCAATTAGAACATATGATGATTTTACTCAAAGCGCGAGCTAGGGAAAAGTAATCAGCTAAGATGGCAACGAAATTGAATATTAATGAAAAGTATGTATTATTATGGCTCGTGATTTATTTCACAATATTGTAAGGTCTGTAAAGCGAGAAAGATGGTTGGTTAGTTACAGATGATCCACTAAATATCCGGTGTGGTGGAGTTGATATTCAGATTGATTTAGGTGCAGAACTCCTAGTAGCTGCGGAAAAAGCTGGAGAAAAGATAGCAGTTGAAATCAAAAATTTTGTAAGTGCATCAAAGATTTCAGAATTTCACATGGCGTTAGGACAGTTTATTAATTAGGGCTTGCTGAAAAAAAGAAAAGGTCACAGTCTCTAGATTCTCAGAGCAAAGAAGTATATTTCGGTGCAAGATAAGAAGGTAAAATAGCTAAAAATCCTTGCATCACTGTGGTCAACCCCAACCCAGTGTATTCAATATAACCATGTACCGAAAAGAAGAATCAACTCCAATTCCATCGTCAAGCTTTGAACTTCCATTTGAGGGAAAGTTATCATCAGATAATCGATGGGTAATTATGGCTGATTTAATACCGTGGAAAGAATTTGAGTCGGAATATTCTTCCGGATTTTCTCCAGAGATGGGCGCACCCGCAAAATCTTTTCGGATGGCATTAGGGGCATTAATAATCAAGGAAAAGCTAGGGATAAGCGATAGGGAAACAGTAGAACAAATTAAAGAGAATCCTTATCTACAGTACTTTATAGGGATGTCATCTTATAGTAATGAATCTCCATTTGACGCATCAATGTTAGTACATTTTCGCTCAAGAATTAGTGCTGACATAGTTAACAAAGTGAATCAAGAAATGGTGAAGAAGATGCTAGAGACAACATCTTCTCAAGAGGCTGAAAAAAAAACCGAATTAGAAGAGAAAGAGGTAATTGAACCAAAAAATCGTGGAAAATTAATTTTAGATGCCACTTGTGCGCCAGGTGATATCAGCTATCCGACAGATATCGGGCTACTAAATCAAGCCAGGAAGCAGACAGAAAAAATTATAGACTCTCTTTATGAACAGATAAAGGGTCAATTAGAGAAAAAACCGAGAACTTATCGAGAAATCGCCAGACGTGACTACTTAGAAGTAGCTAAAAAGCGGCGTGTATCACACAAAGAAAGAACCAAAGGGATTAAAAAACAGCTTCAATATATTAAAAGAAACTTCTCTCATATTCAACAGTTAATCATTGCAGGGGCAACTCTAGAACAACTAAGTAATAGGCAATATAAGATGTTGCTAGTAGTTACAGAAGTCTATCGTCAACAACTATGGTTGTCTGAAAATAAAAAACAGAGCATTGATGACCGTATTGTCAGCTTAAGCCAACCACATATCCGTCCAATTGTTCGCGGTAAAGCGGGTAAAGCCGTGGAATTCGGGGCAAAGCTGTCGGCTAGTTATTACAATGGATATGTATTTTTAGACCATATTAGTTGGGATAACTTTAATGAATCAGGAGATTTAAAAGCACAAGTCGAAGCCTTTAAAAACTACACTGGTTATTATCCAGAATCCGTCCATGTTGATAAAATTTATCGAACCAGAAAGAACCGAGCTTGGTGCAAAGATAGAGGTATTAGAATCAGTGGAGTTCCTTTAGGAAGACCTCCAAAAAATGTGAGTAAAGAACAAAAGAAGCAAGCTCAAGAGGACGAAAGAATTCGTAATTCTATTGAGGGAAAGTTTGGACAAGCGAAAAGAAGATTTAGCCTGAGTAGAGTGATGGCGAAACTTTCTCATACTTCTCAAACAGCAATTTCTATTACTTTTTTAGTAATGAATCTTTCTACTCATCTGTCACGGGTTTTTTGTGCCTTTTTATGTCTATTTTTGAAAACTACACCTTTTTTACCACCTGTTATTACTAAAAATAATATTGTTCTAAAAATAAACAATAAAAACTTATCACTGACTCTTGCTTCCGTAGCTAATTAATCCTTCTCTGGCTTTTCATCACTTTTTCAGCAAGCCCTAATTATCGAACTGCATTACGTGTAGAAGAGCCTTCAAGAAATTTATATTTAGCGGTACCTTGAGTAACTTATAACGACTTTTTTAAGTTGCCTTTTATTCAAACTGTAGTCAACGAAAACAAATTGAAGCTGATTATTTATAACGTTGAAACTGAGGAAATAGAGCAATGGATAAACTAAATGAATACAGAGCAAAAGTTAGGCAATTATTAACTAAATATGTCCAGTACAAGGAGAGCGATTTTTTTCGGGGGAGATGGGCAACAATTAAGCAGGGGCCTTAAACATCAATCATCCCAAAGACCTTGAAACTTAGTAGATGCAAGTTCGGTGTAACGAACAGTATGCTGAATATTTTTATGCCCCAAATAACTCTGAATCGTTCGGGTATCAGTGCCTCGATTCGCCAGATAATAACCTGTTCCATGCCGCAGCATATGAGCATGAATAGGGAAAGGCAAACCAGCTAACTCACCAGCCCGCTCAACAATGCCCGCGATCGTATCATGTGCCAACGGGCCACGTCGAGACGATTGGAAAATATAGGGACTAACAGGATAATCTCGTTGCAACTGACGGAGAGAGCGAATCTCCAAACCAGAAAGTGGTTGAACCGAGGGTGTTCCTTTTTTGACTCGCTTCACGTAAATTGTGCCACCATTCCAATCTATTTGCTCCCACCGCAAAGATGCCACCTCTGCCACTCGCAATCCGTGACGGTAGCAAAGCAAAATTATGGTTGAATCTCGGTGAGCGTGGCGGCCCTTGGATTTTTTGATAGCTGACCGCATCAACTCAACTTCTTCTGGTAACAAATGCTCCCTAGTCCTAACCTCTGAGTATTTGTGAGAGTTAGGCGATTGACGCTCTGGTTTTTCGGTTTTACCAACTTTCGATGGTTGGACGGTTTGTGCTGCCATGACTCAACCCCCTGAAAACCTTGGGGTGTATGAGCTAATTTTACCAACTTACGCTCCAAAGTTGGTAAGCACCAAGACATAAAAAACAGTCCAGCATTTTACGGTGAATCGTCACTTAAAGGTAACTTAAATTACTTTTTATACTGATAACTTAAGCGACTTGAGAGACTTCTTTAATCGGCTGGCTATCTACTCTAAAACCAGGATACCATTGCTGGAATTTGCTTTCTAACTCTTCATTGAGAACCAACATTCTCACCTGAAGCAGAAGATGAACACCTTTAGGAGTCCACCGCATCTGCTGTTTTTTGACAAATCGCTTGCTAATGACTTGATTAACCGTTGATTCTACGAACCCAGTGGCAATAGCTTCACCATTTCGCCAACGTTCTCCATAGTTTGGGATATAAGCCCCATTGTTGGAAATATAGCTCTCAAACTCCCGCACCATTTTAAACAGTTTTTTTAGCTCTATTCGGCTATTACCATCAAAAATCACGATTTCTAGGTCGTCCACAAGGTCTTTTATCAGTTGCAATCCTCTAAACACATTTCCATGCCACAAATACCACTTAATTCGTTCTAGCTCTTTGGGGATGTCAGTATCTAGTTCGGTATCTTTTTTGCTAAGTCCTTTTGCAGTCTGACTCATTACTGTCAGCCGCATGGTGATATGAAACCAATCTAGGAGATATTCTGCGTTGGGATTGAGATAAAGCTGTAGTTCCCGTATCTTCTCATCACCGTCTGAGAGGAAAGTTACTTGTTGATTCATCTGCATCCCTTGAGATTTCAACACCTCAAAGATCCGACGTTGGGGTTTGGTATCGTAAGAATAAACTCCCCCAAATCGCTTGGATGTACCGTCTGCTTTTATACTCTTCCCAACGATGACTTCAAAATTACCTTTGGAAAGCGATTTTTTGTCGTAGGAACGAACATATCCGCCATCCATTCCCAGTACCAACGGTAAATCAGGTCGGGGCAATTCTTCCCAATCTCTGGGACAGCCTTCAATGTATCCTCCTTTTTCTTCCCCCAACTCGTCTTCTAATCGTTGACCAATTGTGTGTAAGTTATTCCGTATCGCTGTAGTGTTTATTTCACCTTCTATTGGTAATACTTCCTGTAATAGTTTCACAGATAATCCGTAAGACATCAAAGACCCATATTTTGACTCCAGATACAATAGTTCTCTGGAAGTACGTTCTGGTAGTAAGTTGGACACTGGGTTAAAGCTACGGGTTGGTTGTTTCTGGCACGGGCAGTGAAATAGTCGAGGGCATTGGAGATGTAACTTGCCAAATAATGTGCGGTATACAATTGTACGCTTGTCTTTATGCAACAGTTTCTTGCTACAGTGCAAACATGATTCCTGTTGCAGAGAGTACTCTGCTATCTGTTGCTCGGCTAGGGTGCGTTGCAGGTTTTGTAGTAATGTTTTGGCTTCTGCTAGTTTTAGTCCCAAGTTTTCTGGCTGTAAAGCACCGCGCTCAAGGAGCATAATTTCTTGCACAACTTGGGAATCTCCATTATCTGACTCCACAACTATTTGGATTTTGACTTTCACACTATCCTCTGCTCAAATAACATTTGTTTATCCCCAGCCACATATTGCTGTAAACGTTGGTTTATTTCTTGGCGGTCAAAATGGTTAACCATTAACCATTGACGTAGTTCGTATATTTCTTCAATATTGCCAGGTATATCACCTTCTTCCACAATTTCACTTAACCGAGAAGCTATATGTCTTACTGAGTATTCCTGCTTTTGTGCCATGAACTCCCACGAGCCACCGCAGTCTTCTGGAGGGCAAGCGCGTTTACCATCAATACATACTGGATAAAAGCAATTGGATTCTGGAGTGAGGATTGCTTCAACCCGAATTTGATGCTGCCAGTTATCACCGAAGTCATATTCGTATAAAAAACGCTCTCTACTTCGCCAGCCAAAATCTAATAGTTTAACAGCCCTTGGATCGTCAGAAAACCACATTCCCCCAACTTGAGCAATCCCGTAATGCTTACCGTGGATTATGAAACGATGTAAGTGGGAATCTGTCCATCCCATTGCTATCTGGATGATGTAGTGCAAATCGGCGATTGTGCTGTCACTGCGGATTTTGACCCTACGCCAAATCATTGGACTGATGCCCAAGATAAAAATATGAAGCTGGTAGATAACAAGTTTCTCAGAATCGGTCATTGGCTCATCTTACCGCATTGCCAGTGCCATCTCCCCCGAAAAAAATCGCTCTCCAATTTGGTGATGATGGGTAGAGATAGTGTTGAGTTCATAGTGTTTTTGTGCCTGTGCCAATTCTACTTCTCGGATAATCCCCATCCTTGTCATGATTTTGAGGTTGCGATAAACCGTAGATAAACTCATTGCTTCCCCACGTTCTAGCAGCAACAAGCGTAATGACTCGGCGCTTAAATGATGACTTGTTGGCAGAGCTTTAAAAATGTCAAAAATTAATTGGCGTTGAGGAGTGAGTCGATAACCTTGAGCATTTAATTTGGCTTTTAATGAATCTAAATTATCCATAATCCAGATTGAGCATAAACTTAGTGTTGTTGCAAAAATTGTTGAAGTTAAGTGGCTTGTTCAATGGGTAAAAATCTGCTCAAAACTCCCATGAGATTGGACTTTACCTGCTTCCATGATAATAATCTGGTCAGCACGACGCAATACAGCAGGGCGATGAGAAACGACAAGACAGGTAGGTTGCCAATGATTTTGCTCTTGTTCTGTGCTATTGACAAATATCCGCGACCATAACGCCAATTCTGTCTCTACGTCCAAAGCACTGGACAAGTCATCAAAAACTAACAATTCGGGTTGACGGACGAACGTTCGTGCAGCTGCTACTCGTTGTATTTGTCCACCAGAAAGCCGCACACCTTTAGAACCCACTAGCGTTTCCAGGCTTTCATCCATAGTGGCTAAATCTTGTTCAAACACAGCCATATTTAAAGCTGTGGCGATATCCGTCTCATTTTTAGATAAGCCCAACAAAATATTTTCGCGCAGAGTATAGCTAAAAAGTTGTGGAATTTGAGGAGTATAAGCACTGCGAGGTGGAACAAAGAAACTAGCAGGGTCTTCAATCAGATGACCATTCCAATAGATACATCCGTTTTGCAGAGGTAATAACCCTAACAACACCCGCAGCAATGTAGTTTTACCAGAACCAACCTGACCAGTTATTACAGTCAAAGTACCACGTTGAATTTCCAAACTGATATCTGTGATTCCTTGGTTAGTACCAGGATAATGGTAAGTTAAGTGAGAAACTTTTAAATATTGGAGACTATTACTCTGATTCTTCAACGGTTGTTCTATTGGTGGTAAATCCTTTTTGCGACCATTCAAGTCTTTAAGATAAAGTTGATTAGGAACTACTAAGGTATCTGCTGATGCACCAGATAGTAAATCAGCCATCCGTTCAAAAGAAAGTTCTGTATGCTTATAAAAAGCTATGAAGCCGCCGAAAAAATTAAAAAAGCCAGTAACAAACGAAAGGTTATAGACAAACAAAGCAAAGTCACCCACCGTCAATTGACCTACACCACTCTGCATTAATTGAGAAGCTAGTAGCAAAATTATCCCTGTTCCCAAATTCACCATATTTTGAAATGAAGAATTGAGAAGAGAGTTGAATAGGCTATCTTGAATCATTCTCTGACGGCGTTGGTCATTGAGATTGTCAAAATAATCCAATACATTATTTTCTGCTCCGGCTACCTTAATTGCTTGTACTGAACCAAAGATTTCTCCTAAAATCCCTGTCACCTTTTCGGTAGCTTGACGGCTGACTTGACGATACTTTCTAATTCGAGTTTCTGCTCGTTTAATAATCACCATGATTCCGACTAATGGCACAAAAACAAACAGTGTCATTTGCACATTAATTTTTAATAAAATTACCACAGAAAAAATAGCAAATATTGATTGTGCTATTACTTCTGATATCCATGCTATGTAATCTTCTATTTGTTGGGTATCATCACGAAAATAACTAATTATTTCTCCTTGAGACACAGTTGTTGCAGTTTCCTGATTAACCAACGTTGGCTGGGCGATGGGATTTTTAAACAGGCGGTCTAATAAATTATGTTGTAGTAATGACTTAGTGATAAAGCGATGTTGCGTTTTAGTAATGCGTCCTACCAATATAACTACAATATGTCCTAAACTCAAAGCTAGTAATAATGCAATTAAAGCTAGAGGTGATAATCCAAAATTTGCTTTATTTGTAATGGTATTGAAAAATTCTCGAATGATTAGCCCTGGAAGGGCAGGCAAACCCATAACGAAAATCCAGAAGCAACTATCAATTAGATATAGTTTCGGCTTGTAGGAAATCAGTTGCCATAATAATTTCCAAGTTTTGAGCTTTTTCGTTGATGCCATAATAATTTGTAGTTCGTAGAACCTCATCCTAGACCCTTATTCATGAAAGAGATAAAAAATATTTCTTAAGTTAATAAATCGGTTAATCCAGTTTGTAACAACCGGGAAAAACGTGATTGTGGCTCTTTAATTAATTCTGCTCGTTGACCGTATTCACTAATTCGACCTTGGTCTAAAATTAGAATTTGATTGGCTCTTTCTACAGTTGCCAAACGATGGGCAATGATTATGCCTGTACGTCCAGTTAATAATTTATCTACGGCTTTTTCAATCAGTTTTTCTGTAATGGGGTCAAGGCGAGAGGAAGCTTCATCTAGAATTACTAACCCGGGGTTTTTGAGAAACACACGCGTAAAGGCAAGTAACTGTGCTTGTCCCGCAGATAAGCCGCTACTATCTGGCCCTAAAGTCGTATCTAAACCTTGGGGTAATGAATTTAACCATGCTGATAATCCCAATATTTCTAAGGTTTCATAGATGCAGTCATCATTGATGTTCTGGTTAAAAAAGGTGAGATTGTTACGGACTGTGGTTTGAAATAGTTGTACATCTTGAGTGACTAATCCTACTTTTTGCGGTAAATCTGTTAGGGGAGTTTGGTCAATTGGTATATTACTTAAACGAATTACACCTGATTGTGGGTCATATAATCTCAGCAATAACCTTGCTAAGGAAGATTTACCACTACCTGTACGCCCTAGTAACCCTAGTATGTGACCAGTAGGTAAATTAAAAGATATATCTTGCAATACCAAATCTCCAGATTCTGATTCTCGGTCATGGTATCTAAATGAAACATTGTCAAAAGTTACAGACAGTGCGCCATTAGGAAGTTGCTTTTCACCTCCTGCACTAAGTCGGGATTGGACTTGCAATAAATCTTGAATGCGGTAAATACTGGCTTGTGCTTGTTGTAGGCTTTCAATTTGGTTGCGAATTTGCTTAATTGGTTCGCTCAGAAGAGTGGTGTAATAATACAATAGGTACACTGTACCGATAGTAATAATATTTTGACTCCAAAGGTAAGCACCCATGCTTAAGGCGATCGCCTGACCTAAAGCAAAGATACCAATAGTTGTTGTCCACAGAGTTGTATCAGCAAAGCGTGCTTGGTGGTAATTGGGCAACCAGCCTTGTAAAATTTTGTGGAAGCGTTGCATGACATAGCTTGTGGCTCCATTAGCTCGAATGTCTTCTATCCCCGCTAGTTGTTCCCCGATGAAACCAAAAAACTCGGCACTGATTTGGCGATAAGTTCTCCAATAAGGGACGGCTATGGAACGCAGGCGAATTAAGGTCAATAGTCCTGTCAAGGCGAATAATGCAATTCCCACACCCGCTCGCCAATCTTCTGCAAATAGTACGATGACTATACCTAGTATCAATAAGAAGTTGCCCAAGATTTGAATGCTAAATTTGGAAAAGAATTGCGATAGGGTGTGAACATCTCCGTCTACCCTCTCCAGTAATTCACCGGGTGTAGAGAGTTTATGAAAGGATAAATCTAGTTGCAAACAATGCTTAACTAAGTCAGCACGTAAAGCATTAGTAGCTCTCCAAGCAACATTTTCACCGTAGTAGGTAGCAGCAATTGTCATAGCTTGAGTGATTAAAGCTACAACTATAAATAACAAGGCGGCAATAAGTAAGTTTTGTCCAGAATCACCAGCTACATCTGTGTCAATAAAGTAGCGGAGAATTTGCGGGTTGACTAATTGTAGTCCGATATTGACCAAAAGGGCGATCGCAAACTTGAAAACCCTGCCTTTTTGGGGTTGCAGATAATCTACAAGTAAGTTGCAGTATTGCTGTAGTCCGATTTTCATCATGTCAATTTCACTAGACTACTGACGTGATACTGCTTGACTTCCTTTAAAGATGGTTGTTCTGCTGAGTTCCACGCTGTAATTACAGAACCTTTAACCTCTACCCTGGCTTGATATGCACTGCTACTTCCATCTGGTGTGGTAAAGTCAATGCGAACATCAGCCCATTCTTGGTTAATTTCATCACTTGCTAAAATTTGACCTGTTTTGTGATATTCCAACCACCTCCAACCCTCTTGCATCCAAATTTCTCGTTCGGCGATTTGGGCAAAAAGTTTGGCTGGTCGGCAATAGTATAGTACGCGAGTGTAATCTGGATGGGAGTATTCTTTGTCTGGTGCGATCGCTAGTTGTCGAATTGTCCCGCTACTTCCCCAAACATAGTTTAAAGCATCTAATACACCCTGGGGCATTGGTTCAGGTTCAATCCAAATGTTAACTGGCCATGGTTGTGCAGCTTCAATAATTAAGTATTGTTCTACAACTATGGCTGAACCGATGGGGTCTTCACCGTTTGCTTGGGATATCTCTGAACAGAAACGGCAATTTTTACGAGTTTTGTTAATTGATATATTCATGATTACTTCACTAGATATTTAAATAAATCATCAAGTATTTTATTGGCACCTAAAGGGCCAAGGCCAAACCAGTTACTTGTCTCAACTTCATACACCTGTTTATTTTGTACAGCTTTGAGTTGAGACCAGATAGGATTATTTAAGTAAGATTGCAGTTGAGTATTAGATTCATTAATCACGAACAAAATATCAGCATCATATTTACTTAAAAACTCTATGCTCAAGTTTAAAACAAATTCTTTTTGGTGTAATTGAATAAGCGATCGCTTCACACCTGCACTATCCAAAACTTGGTTAAACACAACCTTATTATTATAGGATTTGAAGTTTTGCCCAGAAATTGCGATTACAGATACTTCCATTTCCTGTACTTCTTTGCCCATGCGTTGCTGTAATTTTTGAATTCGCTCTTGGTAGTAATTGAGGACTTGCTTGGCTTCTTCTTCTTTACCTAAAACTTGGGAAATGTAGTGAAAATTATCTTGAAAAGATGTAAAACTGTTCCAATCAATCAACACTGTAGGGGCAATATTAGCAAGCCGACTGTAAATATCTTTATGGAGTTCACGCCCTAGAATTAAATCAGGTTTAAGCATGAGAATTCTTTCCAGAGAAGGCTGGGATATACTACCAATATGCTGAATATTTGCCACCTGTTCTTTGGTAATGCCACGAAATAAAACTTGTGTTCTAGGACTGTAAGTAGCTACACCAATTGGTTTTATACCTAAAGCCAAGACAGGATCGAGAATAGTAGAGTCATGTAAGGTAATAATACGTTGGGGTTTCAGAGGAATTTTTGTTTCTCCTCCAGCGTGTTTAACAATTCGTGTACTTGATGATGATAACCAAGGTGAAGTATCTAAGCTATTTAAAGTATCACCAGTTTGTTTGTTGCAGGCAGAAACCATAAAAATAATTATGATGCCAAACAACGACAGTAAAATTAGGTGATTGAATCTTTTCAACATTGGAAATTAACTAAAAATAGCTCAAAACTCAATTGCAAATGATGCTGTCACAGCACGAGGTTTTCCGGGTATGACAAATATTGATCTATCTGGATTCAAGTAGTCCACGTTTAGAAGGTTTTCAACATTCAACTGGACACGCCAGTTATCACGACGGTAAAACAGAGCCGCATCAGTGCGAAAGTAACTCGGAAGTGCAAATGTATTATTTAGATTATTTTGTCGCTCACCTACATAAAATAATCCTAAACCAAATCCTAAACCTTGAAGGTCACCTTGTTGAATGTTGTAGGTTGTCCACAAACTAAACTGGTGATCAGGCACACTAGTGAGGCGATTACCCACAGGAAATCTGTTATCTTGACTGACAAAAGCATCTAGGTAAGCATAGGATGCTGTCATATTCCAACCAGGTAGAATTTCTCCAGCTAGATTGAGTTCAATACCGCGACTGGTTTGTTCACCTGTTTGTATGGAAAAACCCGGTCTGTCGGGATCAGAAGTCGAAACATTTTGCCTTCTGAGATCAAAAGCTGCTAAGGTGAAGCTCAGTTGATTAGATAAGTCTGCTTTGATACCAACCTCAAACTGTTCTCCAGTTGTTGGAATGAAGGCTGACCTATCTGCATTACGAACTGTGCCGAAACTGGGAGCAAAAGAGCGTGTATAAGAGGCATAGAGCGATAATGGTTGAATCGGTTGATAGACAATACCAAATCGGGGCGACCATGCACTATCTGTTTGCTCAAACTCTATTCGAGAGCTGCCCAAAGTTCTCTCGGTACGGAACTGTCTAAAGCTGTCGTAGCGAATACCTGCTAGTAACTTTAAGTTCGGTAACAGATCAATCTGATCCTGCAAATAAACACTAATTCCACTAACATTATCATCTCGAAAAAAAGTTGGAGCAAAATCGTAGGGTGTTCGAGTATAAACTGGATTAAAAACATTAATAGATGGATAAGGATTATCTAACTGAAATGATGCATTGTCCAAATTAGAGCGATACTCAGTACCAAACAAAAGTTTATGTTTTATTGAGCCAGTGCTGAATTCACCTAAAACCTCAGCATTTGTAAACAATCGGCTGTAAGTTTCACCAGTACGATATTCCAATCGAGATACGTTACCTGTTGCTTGGTTAAAAGAAAGAAGAAGAGGATAAAACCTAACAGGCTCGTATTGTAAGAATTGAAAAGCGTGTCTCACTGACCAATCTTTGCTAAATCGATGATTCAGCGTGTAACCGATTATTAACTGATCTTGTTCACGTCTACCAAACGATTCACTTAAAAAGCGACTGCGAGGAACATCAACCACACGACCTCCAGAAGTTGGAATTCCTCCATCTTGTGTTTCACTCTCACTTTTATACTGTCCATAAATATTAAATGATGTATTCGGGCTGATATCCCAGGTGAGGGTAGGAGAAATTGACCAGTTTTCACCAATAACAAAATCACGAAAGCTGCCATAGTTGTCATAGGAAGCATTTAATCGATATCTAACACTTCTTGACTCATTTAAAGGTCCAGAAAAATCTAGCCCTCCTCGATAGGTACTGAAACTCCCCACTGTACCTGAGACAGAATAGTAAGGTTCAGCTAAAGGTTGCTTGGAAACTAAGTTGATAATGCCTCCTGGTTCTCCTATCCCAAATAGCACTGAGGCAGGACCTCTCAGAACTTCAATTTGCTCAATATCACTAGTAGCAGTCACTCCCTGTGAAAAATAAGGAATTCCATCTCGTAAAACTGATTGAGTAACACCAAAGCCTCGGACTAGAAAGCCCTCTCCAGTAAAATTTGATCCCCTGCCACCAGCATAGTTAACACCCCCCAAAGTTTGCAGAGCATCTCTGAGTTCCGTGACATTGCGATCTTCTAATATCTGCCTCGGTATCACCTGAATTGACTGTGGAATATCGCGTAAGGGGGTATCAGTTCTGGTTGCAGTTGTTGCGTTCGGCACGCGATAACCATCTTGCTCACCCGTCACCACCAACTCAATTGGCTCATCCTGCTGCGCTGATGGTATCTGTGGCGGTGTTTCACTCGTTGGCTGCTCAGGCTCAGGCTGCTGTGGTGGCTGCATTGCCGTTGTAGCAGGTGTAAAACTAAAAATTAAACCCTCATTACTGTCAAACAACTCAACTGCTGGCAATTCTGTCTCACCTGCTACTGTCACCCGAATTGTATTGGCATCAAAGTTAGTAACAGTTATCTCACTAATTCCCTCAACTGGGTTTTCCGAACGAAATGTAAACACATCACCACTGGGTAAACGCAATTGAGCATTGGGGATATCTGCAATAAAGTTATTCTCAGCACTGCGATTAGTAATTTGTAGTTGTTTCGCTTGAGTTGTCTGTAATATCACCTCCACAACTTTTTCCGTGGGGTTAGCTTGTACTCCTGTCACTTGAATTTGTGATTGAGCATTGGGAATTGAGGTTTGGGAAATTCTTTGTATAAGAGTGGGCGTTTGTCCCTCCTCCGCCTGGACTGAGTGAATTATCAACCCCCAAACAATACCCGTCGTTAAAACCAGTCGATACAACATAACTCCACATACCAAAGTAACTAAAGTAATAAATATTCTTAATGTGACAATAGTCGGCAAAACATCAATACCTTTCGGTTAAGCCCCCCAACCCCCAACTTTGGGGGAGGCAGATTTGTGAAAGTCCCCCAGGATTGGGGGATTGAGGGGGCGGATAAAATAACTAGAGCGACTAACCGAACCGTATTGGGCAAAACATGACATATCTGTGTACAGATGCGATTTATTCCGCCTGCACTTGCAGATATGATCAGCAACAAACTATTAGCAATTAAGAATTAATATGAATAAGCCTACAGGAATTTCTTGCAATATGGAATCACATCAAGGCTTTCAAACGGAATTTTTAGCCATGCAAACGGAATTTTTTTCTATTGCCCACAATCACGAGGATTGTTCCCAAATTTCCGTTTAAATGCCGCAGCAAAACTTTTACGGCTGGCGTAGCCCGTCATTTTTGCCACTTCACTCACGTTCATCCTGCCTTCCTGTAAGAATAGTTGTGCTTGTTCCATCCGTAAGTCGTAGAGGTAGCCAAACACTGTTGTACCAAAAACTGACTTAAATCCCTGCTTCAGCGTACAGTCATTTAAACCGACTAGCCGTGCTAATTCCATCAAAGAAGGGGGATTATTGAATCTTTTGTGTAAAATTTCCTGAGCGTAATAAATACGCTCTACTTTATCGGGTTTCAATGATAAATCTTCTTTACTACTGTTTTGTAATTCTAGTTCTTGCTCTAACAGCAACGCCATTAATTCCAAAGTTTGCCCTTCCAGATACATTCGTTTGATACCACCTTGATGTGGGCAATTTAAAATTTTGTGCAGTACACCTTGCATTTGAGAGGTTTTTGTCCCCGTGCGAGTGTAGCACTCATAAATGGGTTTTTGAATTAAGTGATGCAAGTTTTGTGGTAGTTCACCTGACTCATCCCCGACTAATGCACGAAATCTCTCTGGGTTTATGTGTACATTAATCTCCTGAAATCTCTGCTCTTTCGACTGTTGAAAGCTTCCTTTGGGAAATGTACCACTACCACAAAGACTATATTGTCCCAGAATCATAGTCATCTGTTCACTGCTCCAACTTCCTGACAACAGAAAACTATATTGCACTGGATGGGGACGCTCCGATAGTTGCATGATCAGGCTATCTCGTAGCTGATAACTAGATATCTCTAACTGCAAACCCTCTTGCAACCTAATTACACGACGATAGCCTTCACCAAGTTCTTGGGGATACTTCCAAATCACATCAAACTTATCTGCGGGGTCAAAATTTTGTTGGGTTTCGTCAACCTCTCTAAACAGTTCCCAGTATGCTTGATATGAGATGCTGATAGTCATTATGTATATGTACTTAACTTTACAGTTGTATATAAACCAATACAGTTCAGTTAAGCTTTTTTCTCTCCCCCTGCTTCCCCTGCTCCCCTGCTCCCCCTGCCTGCCTTAACAGATAAATTTGCTTAACTGAACCGTATTGGTTTATATACAATCAGCGTACATTACGCGATGTGCGACTTAATATTGCGTAACAATTTGTAGGAAAATAATAAGTTGCACATCGCGCTACATTAGTTGGCGAAAAATGACAACATGGAAATTTCTGAGCCGATTTGAATCTGGTCATTTAAAACTGCATCAATGTCTTCTTCAGTGGTCAACGGATTGGCAATAACTGCACGCAATGCAACTACAGAAATTTTTTCATCAAAGCTAGTAATTGTTTTCGTTGTCCGGGAAATAAAAGTACGACCAATTTGACGCTGCATTTTTTGTAAATTTTCGTTTAATTGAGTGATTAATAGATTGTCTGTTTTGGTTAATTGCTTTTTAGCAACAACCTCTCTTAATGGCTCTGGAATATAGCGATAAGTTAGCAAGTTAGTATCTGGTTTTACTAAAAGTTCAAATTCCGACATGGCAGAGATACGAGTTGCCATATATTGAGTTTTACGAATGCTTTCATCAATCAAGAATTCATATCCTTTAAGACCAATCAGGTTTAAGCCTGCGTGTAAAAATAAAGACATACCAGGTCGTGAACCTTCCAAAGCACGTTTACCTAAATCAAAAGACCCCTTACGCATGGTATAACTCGCTTCTTTTTCGATTGAAGAAGCTAGGTGAGGATCACGGAAAAATACCATTCCAATACCCATTGGTAAATATAGTTGTTTATGTCCATCAATGGTCACTGAATCAGCTTGTTTTATCCCAGCGAGTTTGTGTCGATATTTTTTGGAGAAAATAATAGGACCGCCCCAAGCGGCATCTACATGAAAATGTACATTATTTTCATGGGCAATCTCTGCAATTTCTAAGAGTGGATCGACACTACCAGAATCTGTAGTTCCAGCAACACCAATAATGGCTATAATATGTAAGTTCTGGTTACGACACTTGGCAACAGCTTGGCGTAGTACCTGTATGTTAACTCGATTGTTGGAGTCAACTGGTATTTTTATCAAACCTTGAGTACCAATACCCATCAAATCCACAGCTTTATCAAAAGAGAAATGCATCAATTCAGAACCAATCACAACTGCCCCTTTGTAACCGTAAAAATTTAGGGCTAAGGCTAAACCTTCTTTTTCTATCCCACCAAACCCATTTTTTGGACCCAAAGATGTATTTCGGGCACACCAAAGTGCTGTAATGTTTGCTATTGTGCCGCCTGAAACTAAAATTCCTAGTGTACTCTGATTATTTTGAATATGTTGAGCGTAGAAATTATCGGAAAAGCTATAAATCTGCCGATGCATCATGGACAAAGCTTGGCGTTCATAAAAACTTAAAGCTTTGGCTGTCTCTATTTTGACTGCATTTTGATTCATCGCCGTCATGAGTTTTGCTAAAGGCTGCACAAAGTATGGAAGTGCAGAGGTCATATGACCAATAAACCGTGGGGATGATGTGTGTATTGAATGAGTAATGATGTTATTGGTTAAATATTTAAAATAACTTTCAAAACTAGACGGTTCAATAGGAACTTGACTATCACTAAATTTTTGTATTAAAGAATTAAGGTCAATATTTGTATTAGCATTACTTGCATTTAAAAAATCATAAACTATATTTGCGATTTGCAAATCCATGTTTTCTGCTAGCTCAGGCTCATGAATTGATGGAAAGAATAATTGCATGACTTTATCTGCAATTTTATACTGTAACTCTTCTTCAGTTTTAGAAAAAATATTTTTCTTGGAGATTTCTTGATTATTTAATTGCATATTACAATCCTTTTTCTCATTTTTATTAAATGTTTTATTTTTTACTTATAACCAGGTAAATCAATTTATTGATTTATGGAAATCGAAAAATCAAGGTTTAATGCCTGACATCCATACCCCATATTCGGTTTTTTCTGTCAATGCGTAAGTCCTAAAAACTATAAAGTGTGATTACTGTACGTTCGCTCATTTTTAACTTGCAAGATTTAATTAAGCCAGGGCTTATAATCCAGGCGATGCAATCGATTCAGGCATTTTTAGAGCGCACAGAGCTTTTGTCCATTTTATGATTTATGCTATGCCTGTGCCTTAAATAATCCCCCCTAAGAGGCTAATATGATAGTAATAAATTTTACTTGCAAATAACGAGTTACTTAAAAATATCCTTTTTCCTTTTGCATTAAGGCTTTAATTCCCCTCCCGATCTCAAAATAAGCGAACGCGCAGTGATTACAGTTGTGCAAAATATTTAGAGCAAAATTAATGAATGGATGGTAATACCTCTTCAGATTGAGCTTTGTCCAAGTAGAACATTAATTGTTCTGCCAAAACTTGAACATGAGGTTTAGATAACATTGTGTAATGATCACCTGGAATAGTATGAATTTTGACAGGTTTGGAAGAAAATTGCTCCCAACCTTGAGTACTCTCATTGAGAGCATCAGAACTTCTATCACTAGCCTGAAAGAGAATCATTTGGTTTTGATAAATATGGGGTGTGTAGTTTAGCATAGCTTGGAGGTTGCTTTTGAAAACCTGCAAAAGACAACGAAGCTGCTCTTTCCCAGCATCTGGAGGCATAAGGTTTGTTAATTGTACCTGCTTCAAAATATAATTTAATTGCTCATCCGCACTCAATTGCTGAAGAGCATCGTAAGAAATTGATATATTCTTGCCAGTAGAACTAGCTAAATATTGAAAAAAATTGGCTAATATTTTGGCATCATAGTCATCAATGTTTACAGGTTTTATGTTGGAAAATGGCACTCTACCATCTATTAAGGCGAGTAAGGAGACTTTTTGACCTTGCTTTTGAAGCTGTTGAGCCATCTCAAAAGCCACAAGGCCGCCCATAGACCAACCTCCCAAGAGGTATGGACCTTCTGGCTGAATAGTAAGTATTTCCTTGACGTAGTGGCTTGCCATGTCTTCAATTCGTGTATTAGGCTCACCCTCTCCATTAAGACCCAGCGATTGTAGCCCATAAAATGGTTGATCTGGACTCAAGTAATTTGCTAAATGGTGGTAACAAAGTACATTGCCACCTATTGGATGTACGCAAAAGAAAGGTCGTTTTGAACCAATAGGCTGAATTGCCACTAAAGGGGATTGAGGTTGAAAACTGGTTTGCTGTCGCAGAGTACTTGCTAAATGTTCAATAGTTGCTCCTTCAAAAAGTTGAGATAACAAAAGAGTTTGCCCAAATTGTTGCTGAATTTGAGCCATTAAACGTAAGGCCAAAAGGGAGTGCCCTCCAATATCAAAAAAGTTGTCTTTAACTCCGATAGGGCTGATGTTCAAGAGATTTGTCCATATCTGCGCTAGTTGAAATTCTAGAGTGTCGCGTGCTGCGACAAAGTCTTCTTCTAACTGGGGTCTATATCCATCAGATGCAGGTAGCACTCGGCGATTAACTTTGCCATTGGGTAGCAGTGGCAAGGATTGTAAAATTACAAAGGCTGACGGAATCATATAGTTGGGTAGTTTTTGCTTCAGCAGGCTATGTAATTCGCTGGTTGTGAGTGTCTGTTCTAGATAAGGAACTATATATGCTATCAGTTGTTGCTCATCAAGCTCATTAACTCTAGCAACAACTATACTCTCCTGCACTCCTGGATGTTGACTTAGTACTGCTTCAATTTCTCCTAGTTCGATACGGAAACCACGAAGCTTGAATTGATGGTCAATACGTCCCAGAAATTCGAGTTTGCCATCCGGTAAGTAACGTACTAAATCCCCTGTTTTATATAAACGATTAAATTTTGAATTTTCAAAGGGGTTGGGGATGAATCGCTCACCTGTCATTTCGGGTTGATTAAGATAGCCTCTCGCTAACCCGGCACCACTGATGTATAGTTCTCCTGTTACGCCAAGCTACGGTGTACACACAAGTAGATCCAGAGCGAGTTTCCAACCAAAAAAGGTGGATTCAAACTGCTGAAGCCCCCGAGTCAAAGTAGTAATTCCTGGAGGTTTTTGAGACTTGTAACCAGACCAACC
>JAESGB010000166.1_pt1 | contig 27639 bp, 21 predicted proteins | sample 9266211 | NCBI WGS metagenome assembly JAESGB01 (sample SAMN14514844, study PRJNA621659) | algae metagenome | isolation source: Goleter apudmare HA4340-LM2 and co-occurring heterotrophs from cave wall... | place: USA: Maniniholo cave, Kauai, Hawaii | collected 2009-07-28 | reverse complement strand
AACTTTAATCATTTCGTTTTTTACGTTGAGTTACCCACGCTCTGGACGTATTTTGATGACGTATCAATTAAATTATCCTAAATCTAGCTAATCCAAGTGTTTTTTCCTCACTTGTGAGAAATGCGGGATTAGTGTCATCAGGAAAAAAAAGATATATTTACACTGATTTATGTGCATCTACCTATCATCTACAGGCATGATAGAAGTTGATATTAAAGAGCAATTTTCAAATGACTATTTACTTTTACAAAGTTTGGCAGCCTTATGGCTGTTTTTCTAACTTTTCTCCCCACGGTATCCAAATCCAGGGTACTTACTGGCCGACTGTCGAGCATTATTATCAAGCGCAAAAGTTTGTGGGTAGCATCGATGCGGTGATTATACCTCTGATTCATGCTGCCCAAACTCCAGAAGAAGCGGCTGCACTCGGACGCTGTTGCACTCGTCAACTCCGTTCTGATTGGGATGTGGTAAAAACTAAGGTAATGCGAGAAGCCGTGCTCAAAAAGTTTCTCACTCATAGTAAAATTAGAGAAATTCTTCTGAGCACAGGTAACGAGAACTTAGTAGAAAACTCCGCGATTGATTATTTCTGGGGTTGTGGCGCGGATAAAACTGGGCAAAACCATCTCGGTAAAACTTTGATGAGTGTGCGTGCAGAAATCCGTAGTTTGGTTTCTCTAACAGCTATTCCTGATAGATATTTGTGAGATAATTACACTTAATAATGGGGATTTTATAGAGAGAGGGGAATATGAGTATTTCCCTCTCTATTAACTTTTAATTATTATAGGATTAGTATTTAACTTAGGACTTACGCATAGGTAACGGAAAAATAAACCGCAGAGGACGCAGAGTTCACAGAGGAATAAGAGTTTGAGCGGTTTTTTGCGTAAGTTTTATAACTATTTTAAACCTCAGTATATATTAAACAGCCTTTTTTGATTTCGCCTCTTGTCTATTGCAAATATAGCAATTAGTTTTGATTGTTTTGATGATTTTGTTTGTTTTAATTTTTGGACAAATAAATTTAGTCTAAATAATTGTCTAAAGCATATCACTACTTTTAGTTTAAAAAGGAAAAACTTTGTGATTTCCTAACATAATCTAAGTGATTATACTGAATACGCATCGCAAATAAAGGAATTAAAATTAAGTTTTAATTAATGTTTTGTTTCTAACTTAGAACGGAAAAATTACAATTGAGATTTTAAACAAATATTTAGATCAAGGTATAGATAAGCAATGGCATTTACCGATAGACCGAATGAGTTGCAGCAGACTTATGACCAAGAAGGTTTACTGCATGGAATGACAAGCCGGATTAGGCGATCGCTGCAACTAAGAGAAATATTAACAGCGACAGTAGCAGAAGTTCGTTCCTTGTTGGGAACTGACCGAGTCATGGTCTATCGATTTAATGCGGATGCTAGTGGTGAAGTGATTGCGGAATCGATTTATGAGCAGCGTTTGCCATCTGTATTGGGGTTACGCTTCCCCGCCGATGATATCCCAGAAGTGGCAAGGAAGATGTTTTTGCTAATGCGGCAACGTTCGATTGTGGATGTGGTCAATGGCAAGATTGGATTATCGCCACTATATTCTACAGAAATTGGCAGATCCTCAGAACATGACAACATTTACTATCGACAAGTAGACCCATGCCATATCCAGTATTTAAGCTCAATGGGAGTCCAGTCTTCACTAGTAATCCCAATTTTGCATTCCAATCTGAAAGAAGAATCAGCAAAGCCTGAACTCTGGGGCTTATTAGTATCACACCACAGTCAACCACGCAGGATTTTGCACTGGGAAATGAGGGTGGTGCAGCAAGTTGTCGATCAGGTGGAAATTGCGATCGCTCAAAGTAATCTACTCAGTGAAGCCTGCACCCAGCAACAGCGAGAGGCGACAATTAATCGAGTTAGCACCCTGTTACATAAGCTACCCACAATCCAATTACAAGCGGCGTTAGAAGCAACTTCTGTGGCCTTGGGTGGAACAGGTGGCAGACTTTACATTGAAGAGAGTGGAGAACTCTACACCTGGGGCGATCAGCCGACACTACCCGATGAGTTAAAACATCTGGTGCTGGAACAGCATCCTGTGTGGCAAAACTGGATGACTCAATCCAAACCTGGGAGTATTTGGGCGATTACAAACCTTTATCAAGAAGCTTATTTGCGAGTTTTAGCTGTTGCCTTTCAGTCTACTGAGATTCGCGGCATCTTGGCGATTCCTTTGTATTACCGCCAAAATTTTCTCGGTGTATTGAGTGTTTTTCGCCCCGAATTTGCTACTGAAATTTTGTGGGCGGGACGCTGCGAACAAAATCAGCGACAACGGCTACCACAACTTTCCTTTGAGGTTTGGCGAGAGCAAAAAAAGGGTCAAGCGCGGGAGTGGAAGCCTGAAGACATCTCATTGGGAAAAGCTTTGTGCTATCACTTTGCGATCGCAATTCAACAGCAGCAAATGTACCAACAGGTACAGACACTGAATATAAACTTAGAAAACCGGGTACAGGAACAAACTGCTGAACTGGAAAAATCATTACTGTTCGCCAAATTACTGAAGCAAGTTACAGAACAGATTCGCAGTACATTAAGCCTCAATACAACTCTACAAACAATTGTCAGAGAAGTCCGCCCTTTGCTTAATTCTGACCGGGTGCTGATTTACCAAATAGGAGGTGAGTCTGGTTGCCAAGTAACTGTGGAAGAGAATAATGGCAATTATCCGTCAGTTTTGGGCGTGAAAGTACCATCAGAATGCTTCCCTGATGAATATAATCGTCTTTATTTTCAAGGCAGAATCAGGGCAATTAACAATGTGTCCACTGGTGATTTGAGTGCTTGTCATCAAGAGTTTTTGCAAAGTTTACAAGTGCAAGCTAACTTAATTATTCCCATCAATATAGGAATACAACTATGGGGTTTGCTGATTGCCCATCAGTGTGATGGCCCAAGAGATTGGCAGGATGGAGAAATTGATTTACTACAACAGCTAGCAGATCAAGCAGCGATCGCTATTCAACAAGCACAACTCTATGAGCAAAGTTATGCTGCTGAAACTCAAGCTAAGGCTAAAGCTGCACAGTTAGAGTTTACCCTGCGTCAACTCCAAGAAACGCAAACACAATTGATTCAAACTGAAAAAATGTCCAGTTTAGGACAGTTAGTTGCAGGTGTGGCGCATGAAATCAACAATCCTGTTAACTTTATCTACGGTAACTTAGGTTACGCCAGTGAATACGCCCAACAACTACTACAACTTTTAAGTCTTTACCAGTTGCACTATCCTCACCCGCATAGTGAAATTGTCTCTCTAGAGAAAGCAATTGATTTAGAATTCTTAGTACAAGACTTACCAAAAATCATCTCCTCAATGCAAGTAGGAGCTGATCGCATCCAGTCAATAGTGCTATCTTTACGTAATTTCTCTCGCCTAGATGAGGCTGAATATAAACCTGTTGATCTGCATGAAGGTATTGACAATACATTGCTCATTTTGCGACATCGGCTTTCAGCACATGGCGATTTACCTGAGATTGAAGTACTGAAAGATTATGGCAATTTGCCATTGGTGAAATGTTATGCCGGACAGATAAATCAGGTATTTATGAATATTATCAGCAATGCTATTGATGCGATGGAAAGAGAAACTAAAAGTTCTCAGTGCTTAACTCCGAGAATTTTGATTTCCACTAGAATTTCATCTGATAATTCCTTGGTTTTGATTCGTATTGGTGATAACGGTTCAGGAGTGAGTGAAGATGTAAAAAAGCGAATTTTTGATCCATTTTTTACTACTAAACCAGTAGGCAAAGGTACCGGACTGGGACTTGCTATCAGCTACCAGATTATTGTTAAAAAACATGGTGGAGCGATTGACTGTGTTTCTGAAGTTGGTATAGGTACAGAGTTTTGGATAGAGATTCCCACTAACCCACCTCAACCAATGTGTAAAGTTAATATTTATTAAATGCAAAATCTCTAGTTTTTCAGACCCAAGAAGTATTTTCAAGTGCAAGAAAAGAGGGGAAAATAGCCCAACATCCTTGAATTACTGCTTTACCGGAAAGGCAGAGGACAGGAGGCAGGAGAAATTAATCTATTTCCCCTCTGACAAAATCAAATCCATAGCTGCTCGAATCACCACATCTTGATTTACCAAGTTCCTCAACTCATCTGCTGTATACCTTCCTTCAAAAGTTTCCAAAGCAGCCTTTCTTAAAGCCGATTCATAAGCATCTTGCAAAGTTTCCAATAATTCATCCTCATGTAAATAACAACCCTTGCCCTTTGGGCGTTGATTAGTGCGTTGAATTTGTTTAACAGTATTAAAAATAGAAGTTTCCCAAGACCTTGTAGAGCGTTTTTCAGCTGCTTGTTTAATCAAGTGTAATAAAACTATAATTCCATAACTAAAAATTTTGTTCAATTTATCAGACTTACTCATTTCCTCCAACTCTTCCACCAACTCCAAAGCTTCTGATACCTTCCCCTGATGCAATAATTCCTTTAAAGTCAATAACTCTTCCATCTTCTATTTCTTCCTTAGCGAGACGCTTTGCGAATAAGATTGCAGAGCGCAATTGTGCAATATATGGTGTTAGCTCGACTTTATCCATTTTTACGAAGACCAAAACCCGACGCTCAAACCATTATGGGACAGTAGTTTTAGTTTTTGGACTTGAGTGCAAATCAGTGATATGGAAAAAGTATTTGCCAAAAAACTAGGATTTTTGCCGGATAAGGAAAGCCAAGTTCTTAATTTTGGATAAAGTCGAGGTTAGAGGATGTTTGAAAAGTTTTGGGCGAATATAATTCGCTACTACACAAACAAAGTCCGCCTGCGCGGACTAACACAAAATCAAGGTTTTCAACCCACGGAGGTGGGTTTTGTCCGTGTAGCCAAGCCACTGCTTTGGGGAGACAGCGCCGTGGGCGGGTTTCCCGACTTGTTCGCGCAGCGTCTCCCCTTGGGAGAGGCGACTGTCGTCGGGTTTCCCGACTTGTAGCAAGTGGCGCGCGATTTCTAATCGCCAGGGCTAGTATTAATTTAGGCTTTTCAAACAACCTCTTAAGTAGGTGGGTGTAAATAAGGCTTTGGCTTGTCTCAGCCCAAAAGTTAACTGGAGAGGATCGTCATTTATTATTGGCCTGTTTACTTTTTGTAATATAGTTTGGTTTATTCTCACCTACTAGTCTGTCAATTTTGTTTTGAGGGATTTTTGGTAGTCTTGCTCACGCGGGCAAGATGCTACAGTCCATCATTTTTATCTTGACAGACTACTACTTACTTATACCAATTTGAAAAAAGAATGTCAGCTTATACTTTTATTGGAGAAGCCATACCCTAATCACCCATCAATCTGTTGCAAATCCTATTTAAATTGTGATTACACGCCCACTTTAGTAGCCTGAGTATGAGAAATCAGGCGTTGCATATTTATAGGATAAATTCAGGATTTTAACCCAGGTTAAAGGTCTATTCTTTGTGCCCGCCCAATGCCGAATGGGTGAGGTGAAATAATCCCTAAATGCAGCAACGCCAGAAATCAGAATTAGTATAATCTTTACTTATTTGCCAAATATTGATACATTTGCCAACGTGCATCTACATCGGCTTGCGCTTGTTCTAGCAGTTGTTTAGCAACTTCTGGATAGCTCTTGGTGAGCATTTTGAAGCGATTTTCTTGATACATCGATTCATTTATCGGTTGCTTGGGCGATCGCATATCTAATTGCAATGGATTCTTACCCTGTTTTTGCAACTGGGGATTGTAACGATACAACAGCCAACGCCCTGATTCTATCAAAGATTTCTGGTGATTCATCCCTGTAGTCATGTCGATCCCGTGGGCGATGCAATGGCTGTAGGCAATAATCAACGATGGCCCATCAAAGGCCTCGGCTTCTAAAAATGCCTTCAGGGTATGCTCATCCTTAGCACCTAAAGCTACACTGGCTACGTAAACATTGCCGTAGGTCATGGCAATTAAACCCAAATCTTTCTTACCCGCAGGCTTACCACTGGCGGCAAACTTGGCAACTGCTGCCCGTGGGGTGGCTTTGGAAGCTTGACCACCAGTATTAGAATATACTTCTGTATCCATCACCAGGATGTTGACATTGCGACCACTGGCTAGTACATGATCGATGCCATGAAAGTCAATATCATACGCCCAACCATCACCACCGACAATCCAGACGCTTTTCCTCACTAGGTAGTCAGCAATCGATTTTAGATTTTGGACTTCGGCTACGCTCAGTCGAGCGATTTGGGAATAGGGCATTGGGAATGGAGCATGGTAATTTCCTGCATTCTGTTTTTGCAAAAGTTCATCTAGCTTTTGTTTTAAGGTTTCCACCCGTTCCCTCTGTTCCCAAATATCAGCCTCAGAGTTTTGTTGAGCATTTAGAATCGACTGCACCAATTCATGAGATATTCCCAATTCGCCATGCCCTAATTTTTGCAATAATTCTGCGGCAAATTCGGCTTGTTTATCTAGCGATAAACGAAAGCCATAACCAAACTCGGCGTTATCCTCAAACAAACTATTAGACCATGCAGGGCCTCTGCCTTCAGCGTTAGTTGTCCAAGGAGTTGTCGGTAAATTACCGCCGTAGATAGAAGAACAACCAGTAGCATTGGCAATGACTGCGCGATCGCCAAACAGTTGTGTCAATAATTTTAAATAGGGTGTCTCACCACATCCTGCACAAGCACCAGAGAATTCAAATAGAGGTTCTTGCAGTTGTTGTTGGCGAATTTGGTTGAGTTTTAGCTGTCTTCTATCAGGATTAGGCAAATTCAAGAAGAAATCCCAGTTTTTCCGTTCTTCTTCTCGCAAAGGTAGCTGCTGTGCCATGTTAATCGCTTTTTGCAATGGCTCAGATTTATTTTTGGCAGGACAAATATTCACGCAAATGGTACACCCTGTACAGTCTTCTGGCGCTACCTGAATTGTAAATTTTTGGTTGGAGAAGTCCTTATCCTTGGCGTCAGTTGATTTAAAAGTGGGCGGTGCATTAACTAATTCACTTGGCTGATACACCTTGGCGCGAATGGCGGCGTGGGGACAAACCATCACGCACTTACCGCACTGAACGCAGACATCCTCATCCCACACGGGAATCTCTTCTGCGACGTTGCGTTTTTCCCACCTAGCTGTCCCACTGGGGAATGTGCCATCAGCCGGGAGTACACTTACAGCTAATTCATCACCCTCCCAAACCATGATTTTACCCAAGACTTCCCGGACAAATTCGGGGGCGTTGGGGAAAGGGGAAGCAGGGGCAGAAAAAGCTTTGTTATCTGCCTGATCTCTAATCTGCACCTGATGCAAGTTTTCTAGGGTGTTGTCTACCGCTTGTAGGTTCATGCGGACAACTTCTGCACCTTTCTTACCGTATGTCTTTTCAATTGCTTGTTTAATTTTGGAAATTGCTTCTTGTTGTGGCAAGACCCCTGCTAAAGCAAAAAAACACACTTGCATAATGGTGTTAATTCTGTGACCCATGCCACTTTGGCGAGCTACTTGGTTAGCATTAATGATGTATAACTTGAGCTTTTTGTCAATAATTTGTTGCTGGACAGTAGAGGGCAGATGTGACCAAACACTATCAGCATCATAGGGACTGTTAATTAAAATAGTCGCCCCAGTTGCAGCCGCTTTTAACACATCTATCTTCTCTAAAAATCCCCAGTGATGACAACCAATAAAATTGGCTTGGTCAATTAAATAGGTGGAACGAATAGGCTGGGGGCCGAAGCGCAGGTGAGAAACGGTCATGGAACCAGATTTCTTGGAGTCGTAGACAAAGTAGCCTTGGGCGTAGTTGTCGGTTTCTTCCCCAATAATCTTGATAGAGTTCTTGTTAGCACCAACTGTACCATCGGAACCTAAGCCGTAGAACATTGCCCGGACAACTTGATCTGACTCGGTGGAGAAGTTGGAGTCAAAGTTGAGGGAAGTATTACTTACGTCATCATTAATACCAATAGTAAAGTGATTTTTCGGCTGAGGTAAGGCGAGGTTGTCGAAAATACCCTTGACCATCGCTGGTGTAAATTCCTTCGAGGAAAGCCCATAACGACCACCAACAATGAATTTTAGATTTTGGATTTGGGATTTTGGATTGGTTTCATGAATCGCCGCCACCACATCCAAATACAACGGTTCCCCGGCGCTACCTGGTTCTTTGGTGCGGTCAAGGACAGCGATCGCTTTTACACTACTAGGTAAGGCGGCGACAAATCTGGTTACGTCAAAGGGACGATACAGCCGCACCTTCAACACACCCACTTTTTCCCCACGGGTGTTGAGGTAATCTACGGTTTCGTGTACAGTTTCACAACCGGAACCCATAATCACAATCAGGCGATCGGCATCTGGTGCGCCGTGGTATTCATAGATTTGGTAATATCTCCCCGTGCGATCGCCCAATTTATCCATGAGGCGCTGGACAATTTCGGGAGTGGCGCTGTAGTAAGGGTTAGCACCTTCCCTAGCTTGGAAATAGACATCAGGGTTTTGGGCAGTTCCCCGCAAAACTGGGCGGTCTGGGGTGAGGGCGCGGGCGCGGTGGGCGAAGATCAAATCTTGGTTGATTTGCGATCGCAAATCATCATCTGATAATAAGTTGACTTTTTGTACTTCATGTGAGGTACGAAAGCCGTCAAAGAAGTGCATGAATGATACCCGCGCCTCTAGAGTCGCTGCGTGGGCGATCAGGGCAAAATCCAAACTTTCTTGCACGGAAGCAGAACACAATAGGGCAAAACCAGTGGCACGAGCTGCCATGACATCGCTATGATCACCGAAAATAGATAGGGCGTGGGTAGCCAAGGAACGCGCCGCTACATGAACCACAGCGCTAGTCAGTTCCCCGGCGATTTTGTAGAGATTGGGAATCATCAACAATAATCCCTGGGATGCTGTGAAGGTAGTACTCAAAGCACCTGTTTGCAGCGCCCCATGCACCGCACCAGCCGCCCCGCCTTCACTTTGCATCTGCACTACACTGGGAACAGTACCCCAAAGATTAGGATGACCTGCGGCTGACCAAGCATCTGCCCATTCACCCATTGCTGAAGAGGGGGTGATGGGATAAATGGCAATGACTTCATTTAATTTGTAGGCAACACGGGCAACAGCTTCATTACCATCAATGGTGGCAAAATTTTTGTGCATGATTTCCGCTTATTTTTCTAGATGAAGAGAACTCGTAAATATAAGAATGAGAAATAGCCAGTGCTAAATAGTCGGCATACTGTTATATATCTGGAAAATCACCAGGTTCAGATACCCGACCTCTCAGAGAAATCGGGTATCTAATTATTGACTACAGCTATTAATTTGACTCTCAATAAATACTCCATCCAGGATTATCTCAGGTCAAATCATGCATCTATTAATAGCTATTAATCATGTACTCAAAACCCGAACCTGAGAATTCATCATATCTTCCAGCAATTTATGATTTTTTATAGGGTAGAGGTGCGGGAGGAGCAGCTACATATCCAGAGCATTTTTATAGAAGTTTTGTATAAATTGTTAAAAACAATAACTTCTAAATGTCAAAGGAGTTAGGGTTTTGAAACTAGCGATTTTCACCAATTCAATTCCATTATTGCAGTTTCAGTTAAGACAGACTATAGAGGTACAACATCAACAATCTTGTGATGTATACTGTAATTTTACTGAGGTCGTCCCCCTAAAACATATCGAATTTCAGACTAATTGAACTGTATTGTCTTAATATTAGGACTCGATTTAGTTTTTCAAAAAAACTTCTAAATCCAGTGTTTATAACATTTAACTTGTCAGAATTATCCAATTATCCTGGGTTTAAGTTGATGGGGAGCATCCCAAATGTATAAATTGATTTTTTTGTAGTGCGGGCTTCTAGCCCGCTTCCTGGACATTAGGGAGCAAGATGCTCCCACTACAAATTTTATTTTTGCAAGGCAATGGAGTAATTATTTATAGTGATTCCTGCATTCATGAGCTACAGATAAGTAAGTCAGAGAGCATAAACCCTATATGGCGAAACGTAACCACACCTGAAACTTTTACAAATAAACCACTTTTAAAAAAGGTAAACCAATTCTTTTTAAGAATGATATCTTTCATGATCGAGCTGATCAACGTCCAATTTTTGACCGTTTAGAGTATATTTGTGGTTTGATTTGAAAGATATCAATATCTTTGCCAGATATCTATTCAAGTTGTAGAACTTTTATGCTCACAAAGGTTGCACCGGCGGTTGTGATGCTGGGTCAAAATAGTCTAGCAGTAGCAAGCAAAATCATTAATATCTTACCAGGAGCGACACTATACGGTTTGGATGGTCGCACATCTGGGGTTGATGTCAGTTTCACTAACTTTGGTGAGACGTTACGGGAATTGTTCGCTGAAGGGACGCCCCTAATTGGGATTTGTGCGGCTGGGATTTTGATTAGAACCCTCGCCCCCGTAATTTCAGATAAACGCCAAGAACCGCCAGTCATAGCTGTAGCGGAAGATGGGAGTGCCGTTGTGCCTCTGTTGGGTGGTCTGAATGGGGTGAATGATTTGGCACGTCGCATTGCTGAGGCACTAGATGTATCAGCCTCCATCACCACCACCGGCGACCTGCGTTTCCGGACAGCGCTGTTGTCGCCTCCCCCTGGATACCATTTAGCTAATCCTGAAGACGCCAAGACATTCATCTCGGATTTGCTAGCTGGGGGGAAAGTGAAATTGGAGGGTACAGCACCTTGGTTGAGTAATAGTCAAATACCCATTGACCCGAAGGGAGAATTGACTATTAGAATTAGCGATCGCTCCTCCGCCGTTGAACCCAGTTGTCTTGTCTATCATCCAGCTACTGTGGCAATTGGCATGAATGACACATCAGGGGATGAAAAGGATGTTTTAGCTTTACTGGCACAGGCTGGACTTGCTGCTTCCTCGGTAGCTGGAATATTTGCCCCCATCAGTGCTGCCAAAAACCCCGCCATAAATGCCGTTGCTAGCGCCTTGGGAGTACCTGCACGGTTTTTCACCTCAAATCAACTAGAAACCCATCTGTCACAGGGTTATAGCCCCGCTCAAGCCGCAGCGATCGCCGCCACAGGTACATCCCCTGCTGCCCATGCTGATATGACTCTAGCGATCGCAATCGCACCCCAACCCATCGACCCCAGCACCATAGGACAGCCACGAGGGCGGTTAGCGATTATCGGTACTGGCCCTGGTGGGTCACAGTGGATGTCACCGGAGGTGAAAGAAATTCTCAAATCGGCAACTGATTTGGTCGGTTACAAAACCTATTTAGATTTAGTGGGTGGATTAGGGAACGGTAAGCAACGACATGAGTCAGATAACCGCGAAGAATTGGCACGGGCAAAAATGGCACTGGATTTAGCCTCTACAGGGCGATATGTGGCTGTGGTGTCTTCTGGTGATCCGGGAATCTATGCAATGGCGGCGGCGGTGTTTGAGGTACTAGATTGCCATCCCCAGGCGGAATGGGACAGCGTGGAAATTTATGTATCACCTGGGATTTCTGCTATGCAAGCGGCGGCGGCGGCGATTGGCGCACCTTTGGGGCATGATTTCTGTGCTATTTCTCTCTCTGACATTTTGAAGCCTTGGTCAATTATTGAGCAACGGATTGCGGCGGCGGCTGAAGCTGATTTCGTCATTGCTTTTTACAATCCTGTTTCCAAAGAACGTACCTGGCAACTAGCAGCAGCGAGGGACATTTTGCTGCGATATAGAACGCCTGATACTCCGGTAGTTTTGGCGAGAAATGTTGGTAGACCAGGACAGACTGTGAAGGCGATCGCCCTTGACCAACTAGCACCAGCAGTAGCAGATATGCGGACAGTAATTCTGGTCGGTTCCACTAAAACCAGAACCGTAAAGCGTAGCGATGGTAGCATCGCGGTTTATACACCACGCCAATATAGTTAAGCAGCAACAAAATAAAACCCCAGGCTTGGAATATCCTGGGGTTGTAATACCTGACCACCTTTATATTTGTAATTCAAAACTATTTGAAAATGTCAAATCCCAAAGACAAAAATACCTGAATTTTGTCCAAAAAATATTGGCAACAAGTATAGTAATTTATGGATTTTGAGTATATATTTTTTTCTCAATGAGGTGAGATATAGATGTTATTGATCTGGGAAATCTGTGATATATTGTCTTGAGCAATGATTTTTATACAAATTTCAGGAAAAAAATACCTGTTACTGATTGTAGCGTATTCCAATAAATAAAATGCCCTGACATGCTGTAGCTTGTGGCGATTTGCCAAACTCCATCATCTACCTAGCACATCAATTCAGATACTTTTGTAGTGTTTTTAAATGGTATTAGTTTTGCCATATTCATACTGCATATTGCATTCAAATATAACCTGTGGTTTTTCTATTATTAAAAATTCTCTAAACAGAAGATATAATTCAAGTAATTATGTCCAAACTATTACTTTAATAGGCTTGATTTATTTGGGGTTTCAGGCAAAGATAAAAGCATCATGATCATACATGATTGTAGCCAATCAAAGTGACAGAAAGCCTAACCTATGTCCGCGCAAGCGGACTTTATTTATTTAATCAATAAAAATAATTCCGACTTTTTAAAGAAGTCAGGGATCTGATACCAATTTGAAAAAAGAATGTTGCAGATACCTTGTAGAGGCAAACGGTTGTACTCGTGTCGGAGAAGCAAGCTACTATGAGCCATATATCAGAATAATTTAAAAATATAGGAATCGTACTTGAATCTTGCTAATTATACTGAGAAATAAACCTTTGTTATAGGAATCCGATTTGATATCTGAAAAAATCTCAGTATGTGTAGGGTGTGTTAGGCGCAAGCCGTAACGCACCGAAAGCTTTGGGGGGGTGTGTTAGCGACAGCGTAACGCACCCTACGTATCTGTTCAAAAATCAAATATGAGTCCCATAGCAAGCTTCTAACCAATTTGGTTTTTCAGAAATCAAATATGAGTCCTATATTAGACATAATTCATGGAATTATGTCTAATATTTTTTCTCAGAAACTGGATATCAGCGCTGATGCAGTGCTTATGTTCGGGCTGATAGAAAAATCTAACTCTTAACCCACAAAGATTAGCAGCATTACTGATAAAAATCTCAGGTAGAATTTAACAGTGACAGGAGGATGCCCAGGATGAACTACAAGTACTGGAGGATATTGACTGAATTTAGCCTAGCGATCATATAGCAATCCTAAATGATTTGTAAAATCTTACATGTAGGGTTGTTGACAGTCAACAGTCAACAGCCAAAACCGATATTTTTCACAACTGAAATAGGATTGCTATATAATAAAAACTCCAAAAAATAAATTATCTCATTGCTGCATCTAACACACGACCGTTTCGATTCTATTTGCCATGTTCCCCTAGATCACAGGGCTATGGGTTATCTTTTTAGTTGCCATTCTGCAACTCAGGTATTCCTGATGGACATTTACTGGCACTGTAAGATTTAATCGGATAATCTGAGCTGTTGGAATTGTTTTCCCTAGGAATCAAATGCAAAAATTTATACTAAGCCTGCTTTCAACCCCCTTACTTCTCGGCTCCATTCTCTCTATGGGAGTCGTCATCAACCAAGCTCAAGCGATAGAGCCAGTTAATACCAACTCTGATCGTTTATCTTGTATACGTAATAAACATAAAGTCGGCTTGGTATGTGCTAGAGCTTCTGTATTAGCTCAAATCCCTCAGTATAATTCGGAAATAGAGACATCTGTACCAACGTCTCAAGATGATGCTCCCATGCTTGAGTTCAATATTGAAGAAAGTGATGCAGCCGCCAATTTATTTGGCTGCGACTGTCCTGCTTGCATAAATTCTTTACGTGCCATGCGCGGTGTGACACCCTTGGTGTATTAAGCACTAAATTACTCACTACGAAACTTGCGAAACTTATAACTAAGGGCACAACATTACTTGTGCCCTGATTTTATTATGTAGGTTGATAAAACCTCATTTAGGAGAATTTAGTAACTCCCAGCCCAAGTTACCCATGTATGAGATAAACCTACGTGTAAAACGTTTCCACTCATTTCTTGTTCAGTGATGGTTGCTTCAGTTAAATCAGCACCACTGAGCTCTGCCTCATTGAGATTGCTGCAAATCAAATTTGTTTGCCGGAGATTCGCACCGCTTAAATCAGCACCACTCACTTCCGCCTCACTGAGGTTGGCACCAAACAGGTTTGCTAAACCTAAATTAGCACTCCGTAAATCGGCGCGACAGAGGTTTGTTCCCGCTAAGTTAGCTCTCGTTAAATCTGAGCCAATGAAATTGACTTCACTCAAGTTGGCATTGTGCAAATTAGCCCCTCTGAGGTCTGCATTGGTCAGATTAGCCCGCGTGAGGTTACATTCTCTCAGGTCGGCACTACTTAGGTCGGCTCCACTCAAATCTGCTTCAGCAAAATTCGCACCTCTCAAGTCAGCATGACTTAAGTTTGCTTTATGCAAAATGGCTCCATTAAAATTGCGTTCTCCTGCTGCGTATTGACTCTGGAGTTTTTTGCTATCCATATTGTCACCTCGCAATGTCTACAAGTAAGCAAGTCTAGTTGTGATATTCTCACTACTCAAGCCACACCAAAGACACTTCATGCAGTTGTCAACAAGTAAAATAATAGAAATAACTTTCTAATTTTATTTTGCTATGTTTTCTGCTATTTTAAACATTTACTTAACGTAAATATAGAAATCTAAAATTGTTTTGAATAATTGATAACTTGATCAGAATATAAAACTGATCGCACTCGAACAGTTTTGTAAAAGGGCGATCGCACTCCAGAGTCTGAAATTCTTGTTAAATAAGCATGGCTGCAAATTGAGCCAATCTTAAATATTGCGTTAGTTTGCTGGAGAGCTTGGGTATCATAAACTACCTAAAAATTTATTTGGCAGAAATTGATGTTACAAACTGAGTTATCAGCGTCTGCTACACCTTTACAGCATCGCCATCTCGGAGCGATCGCAGGTTTAGTTTTGATTAGCCTACTGAGTTCATTAAGTGGTTCACCCGTTGATCATGCTCTTGCTAATTCCTGGGAAGGTTTTCTTTGGGGAATCGCAGATCCAGTCTTGAGTTTGGATCGTCTGGTTAGTCTTGTGGCTATCGGTTTGTTATCTATCGGTATTGCTCGCGGAACTTTTATTGCTGGATCATTTGTCTTTGCAGCCCTCTTGGGCACAGTCATCCATCTATTTCAACTGAATTTTTCAGGTGCGGAAATAGCGATCGCTACTTCCGCCATCGCCTTTGGTGCTTTGTTGTTGACTTCCAGTCAACTGAACTGGGTTGTACTGGCATTACTGGGAGCGATCGCTGGTTTGTTTCACGGTTACGCTAATGGTGCAGCCATTATTGGAGTTGAAATCATGCCTCTAGCTACTTACATATTAGGTATTACTTTAACTCAGTATGTAATTGTGATTAGTGCTAGAGAGATTAACTCGATATTACCGAGCAAACTGCGTCTGGTTGGTTTAGCTTTTTGCGCTGTCGGTATTGTGTTTTTACACAACTCCATCATGTAAATAAGTTTAGTATCTTTATTTACTTTTGTTAACAGGAAAATAAGTGATCATAAGTAAAAAGATGGGCTTTTGATCACTCTTATTCCCCTTGCATTAGTTTTATTTACTACAACTTTCTAAAAAATGCCCCAATATTTCAGGTGATCTGGGAACCATAAAAGTAGAATTACTGAGTCTTAATCTCAGCATAGACTGAGCGTGATTTAAGTCAATTTATGGCTACCGTATTTTTACTTAATTCAGCTATTTTTCCTGAGTCCATGACTTTTTACAAATTTAAGATAAAGTGAACTAAATGTACCTGATAGAGAATAACTAGTGATTGTCAATTCCAGGACTAATTCACTTTTTGTTACAATCTCCTATTAATTGAGTAACCAATCAGCCGTGTCGATACAGGAGCAAAGAAGCAGATCACAGATTTGAGTTAAAGTGACTGAACTACAATTTAGACTCAATTACAATGTTGCCCTTATTCAGTTAAAGTACTGGTAAAAAAACGATAAATAACATCGGATTGGTAGCCAGTATTTAGTACTAATGCTTAGATTAAGTAATACAAGTATTAATGGCAACACGAATTAGCTACCTAGCCTTGAAGTTACATCATCTATGAAGCGCTCAGGCTAGTCAAAAAAAATTTTTGCATTTTGAATTTTGAATTGCTTATGATGCTCTCTCAATATCGGGGTGGTAAAGAAATGATGTCAACAGGAGTCGAAGTCAAAATCAATAGATTGGAATCGATTGTTGAGCAAATCGGAGAAGCAGTACTGTCTACAACAGAAACAATTGAAAGTCTTGCAAACAGACTAGATACTTTGAGTGTGCAAGTCGAAGAACAGGGAAAACAAGTACAGCAGCAGGGTTATCAAATCTTCGCTTTGTGCGATGCTGTACAAACCTTGGCAGAATCTCAAGATAATTCACTACAAAAACTTACTCAACTAACAGAAACTCTAGATAAGTTGATGTTGATGCTGCAAGGGACAGATGAGGAGGCTTGAAGCATATTTTCAACCTTCATACCCTTAACTGGGTAACAGCGATGTTGCCAGAAAAGCATACATCCACGTCACTACCAGGAGTGCGATCGCGTTTGCCATATTCCCCTACATAATAAAAATCATCTCCCTCAAGGCGATAGTTGACGGGTAATGGTTTGGTACAGGGTTGGCAAAACAGAACTTTGGGATCTGGTTCTCCTGGTTGTAGATGTGGTAGGTTCACATTCCAGAAGTTTCCTGGTTCTAGGGGACGCTGGAGTAAGTCAACTAAAACTTCAGCAGTTAACTTAGCCGCGAGTTCCCAATCAAAATCTTGCTTGGCTTTGCGATAGTGAGAAATGGCAATTCCGGGAATACCATGCATTGCGGCTTCTCGCACCGCCGCCACAGTACCGGAGATATAAGCATCTACGCCCAAGTTACCCCCAGCGTTGATCCCCGACAAAACAAATTTGATATCTTCACAAATTTGTGATATTGCAATTCTCACACAATCGGCGGGAGTACCTGCGATCGCATATTCAGTTTCTGAACGCCGTTGCAGGTTAATGGGGCGAGTGGTGGTGACTTGATGTCCACAGCCAGATTGATGATCTCTAGGTGCAGCGACAATCACATCTTTGTCCTTGACAGCTTTGAGCAGCGCTTTAATTCCAGGAGCGTCGATACCGTCGTCGTTAGTCAAGATCAAGGTCATATATTTAGACTAATTTAGGTCAAAAATTTTGCTACGTTTGTAATAAGCACTTTAGTGCTCAGAAGATCATGACTACAAACAGGTTTACCGATCAAATCATAGTTCTATATCAAAGAATGTTTGTAAAGTCTCAGTTAACACCAGCCCTGGCGATTTGTCTAGATCAAGCCATAAACCAGGTGATTTTGAAAGTGTTTGTGTAGTATTTTTGTGCAAGTTCGTCTTAGGGTTTATCTCATGAAACAGCTCCTCAATCAAATATTTAGCATTCCCAAATACTTCTTTAGGCTGATTTTGCCATTAGTGGCGATCGCTTTCATGTCTTTTCTAGTTGTGCCATCTGCCTTAGCCACCGGCGTCTATGACATACCCAACCTAGCAGCAGATAATAGCACCTGGGTTGTGGATCAAGCAGAAGTCATCAGCCGTCTGAATGAAGGTAAGATTAGCAGCAGCTTTGAGGATTTAGCCAAACAAACTGGATATGAAACCAGAATTGTCACCATTCGCCGACTCGACTATGGGGAAACACCAGAAACTTTTGCCAAAGCGCTGTTTGCACAATGGTTTCCCGCAGAAGAAGCACAAGCTAACCAAACCTTATTGGTCATTGATACAGTTACAAATGGTACTGCCATAATTACTGGAGATCAAGTCAAGTCTTTATTGACAGACTCAATCGCCGATAGTGTGGCTTCGGAAACACTGTTTGCACCATTAAAAGATGGTAATAAATATAACCAAGCCTTCTTGGATGCTAGCGATCGCTTAGTTGCAGTCCTCTCTGGTAAACCCGATCCAGGGCCACCCCAAATTGTGGAGAAGGTACAGGTAGAAAGCACTTTTAAGAAAGCCAACGAAGCTGAACAAAATAATGCGATCGCTTGGGTGGTGGGATTGCTAATCGCCGCTACAGTGATTCCGATGGCAACTTATTACATTTACCAAGTTAATCAACCATCGAACAATGGATAATAGTGAATTAGGTAATGGGTTATGGAAAAAGATTCATAGCTTGACTAATACCCAACCACCTATTACCAATTCACTCATCATCAATTAATCTTGAATATACTCTTGCCCTGTTACTAAAGCCATCTCAGCGCGGACAAATTCTCGACCTAAATAAGCTGCGTGGTCAAATAAAGTCACGGGACAGGGCTGAGTTTCTTCAAATATCTTCACGCAAAGTTCTTTGGCTGTCCTCCCACTAAATACTGTCGTGTGAGTGCGCTCTACCTTTCCTCGTGCAGGAATCACCTTTCCTGTTTCTGGATCAACAGCTAAACCGCGTTCATCAATTACATTTGTAAAATGCTTGGCAAAAATTAACTGCGCCTCTCTATCCAGGTAAACAATGAAATAACCATTGGGATCAAGGTCAAGATGACGGTGAGAAAGCTGCTCATCAATTGCTGCCAAGTTTTCAACTATCAAATCCATAGTCATTCTTAAAGTCAAATATCTTCAGTGTTTTCACACTCTATTTATATTGTAATTCTTCTCTTCCTTAATCTTGTTTATTTATCAATGATGACTTTACACAAGCAAAAATATCCCAGAGTTCTCTGAAAAATAATGGCGACAGATGGACAAAGAAAACCCAGATATACCAAGCGGCTTGCAATCCAAAATGGTATAAGCCTGACAGCTTCAGCGCAGGCTACACCAACACAAATTTAACTATGATTGCCATAGCGGAAATTAAGACTGCTCACCTTGTTTTTGACTAAAAGGTAACTCAGCGTTCATCGCTGCAATTTCTTCCTGTTCTAGTTGATTTACCTCATGAATGTGAGGCAGTAAAATTTGCGCCAAACGACTATTATAAAAACGATGCAGACTGTGGTTAGGCATTGCAGGGAAACCGCGCCGTTTTTTGTGGCGTCCACCAGCACCAGGGTCAAAACTTTGGATATTATTAGCGATCGCCCACTCAATCGGCGCATAATAGCAAGCATCAAAATGTAAGCAATCTATTTCTTGCAAACTACCCCAATAGCGTCCATATAATCTGTCACCCTTAAATAAACAAAAAGACATACCCATCGGACGGCGATCGTCTTGTTCACTGTATGCTGCTACAAACAACACTCGATGGCGATAATGAGCGTGTAGCTGCTCAAAAAACCGTTTTGTTAAATATTTGCTCCCCCACCAGCCAAATTTATCGCAAGTATCAGCATAGAAGTGGTACATCAAAGAAAATAAAGACTGAGGAATCTCATCGCCAGTCACTGGTTGTAGTCGTAAACCCGCCTTCTCTACAGCCTTGCGTTCTCGCTTGATATTGCGGCGTTGATTGGCGTTAAAAACTTGCAAATAATCATCAAAATTCTTAAACCCACCATTTTCCCAAATGTAACTGTGGTGCAACCAAGCTGTAAAACCGTGGCGTTCCAACATAGGCCGCCATTGGGGGTCAACATAAAGAAAATGACAGCCAGAAATCCGATTTTTATGACAAAAAGTATCAATTTCATGCACCATCAAGGCTGTGATTTCATCCTCATCTTCCCCAGATGCAATTAAGAAGCGATAGCCTTCAACTGGGGTAAACGGTGTCATTCCCAGCAGTTTTGGGTAATATTCCACACCAATGCGCTCCGCTAAATTTGCCCATTGGTGATCGAACACAAACTCACCAGCGCTATGTCCTTTGAGGTAAAGTGGCGCCGCCGCAATGAGTGTTCTGTCTCGCCATAGTGTCAAGTGATTTGGTAACCAACCAGTTTTAGCCGTAGCGCTGTGGGAAGTTTCCAGATTATTTAGCCACTCCCACTCTAAAAAAGGGGTTTTGAGTGGCATTGCTAAATCATCCCAAGCCTGTTGGGGTATTTCAGCAATTTTGTTAATCCAAAGGATAGAGTAGCGGGACTGATTTTTTTCGACCATTGTTAGGGAATAGGGCGTGGGGCATGGGGCATTGGGCATGGGATATGGGAGATTATTACATAGACATCTCGCCACCTTCGCCAAAATTTTTTCAGGCTTTGAGGTTAATTCCTTCAATGCCCTAGTCCCTAATTTAGAGTAATCTAATCTATCTGTCGTTGCAGCCGATAGTGCAGAAAGACTTCTTGCTCAACTGTCTGTACTTCTAGAAGTTGCAGCTTAGGGGCCAGTTCAGCTAAAAATCCTTTGCCTTCTACTGGTGTGGGTGCGTTGACACCGCCCAAGATCAATGGACAGACCGTTAACCAGAGTTCATCTATTAAATCTAATTCCAGCATAGAAGCTACTAATTGACCACCACCCAAGATCACTAGGCGTGCTATATCTATAGTTGCCAGGTGTTCTAGAAATGCGGGAATGTCAACTTTACCAGCTGGTGTTTCAAAAACCAAAATCTGCTCAAATTTAGGAGAATACTCCTGTATGAGACTTTTATCTGTTAAATCAAGAGTCTGTAAACGTCCTTGCCACGAAAACGCCCCTGTTGTTGTCGTGAGCAACCAGCGTTTGATTGGCTGCTGAAAAAAGTGAATTTCCGGATTGAGGTTGGCAGAGTGTGTAATGACTATATGAACTGGTTGGGCAGGCTTCCCCTCCTGGGTTCGATGTTGCAATAGTGTTGGATGTGATACCGTTAGTGTTGTACTGTAGGCACGGAGAGTACCCGCACCAAAAAGAACGGCATCAGAGGCAGCAATTTGTTTTTCCAGGTGTGTTTTATCAGCCCTTGAGCCAAAACGAGCAGGCTCACGCCTGAAATCTGCTATCTTGCCATCTGCGCTCATTGCCAAAACCACTGTGGTATGAGGACGATGTTGCACCATTGATTTGGTTTGATAGTTTTGATATTTTCCTTGCTAGTGTAATGTTTAAAAAAAAACCTTTACCTGCAAGCTACTGTTCACTGATTTCACAACTGTAATTGATATGCAACCCCAGTCTCTATTAGATATACCAATTAGTAGTTTTGGTATACCGTGTTTCATTTTGCAGCTTAAATGTTTGATATGTTTAAGAGTTGCGAATAAAGTACTAATAACTTAATAAAATGTCTCATTTAGCTGGTCTAATTGCATATCGTTGCTGTTGTGGTTTGCAGATGCGAAGTGAGACACACGATGGCTAAACACCGTCAATCATCCTTTCGGCGTATTTTATTAACCAGAATATTGCTTCTGTTCGTTCCGGTTTTATTCATAGGTGAGATTGTCGCCCTCAATAAAGCCCGCTCTAGCCTGCTGCAAACTGCCCGGCAAAATTTAACAGAAAGCGCGGCGATCAAAGCAGAAAAAATTCAAGATGCGATCGCTACCCTCAAAATCAGCTTGCTGCTTGTCAGTCAAACCAAATTTATGCAGTCTGGTTCAGAGACTGAGGCACAAGAATTTCTCACACAGCTAGCACCAGAACTGCCAAGCCGCATTGAGTGTATTCAACTAACGAATCTGCAAACTGGTGAAATTGCTGCCAGTAGCTGCGGCGATGCAGCAATTGGTGAGTTGAGCTTACCTTTGCCTAGCCAAGGGGTGGAAATCGCCACAGTGTTACCGCCAAAAGCTGGTATAACTGGTCAAAGAGACTCCCAAAATCAACTGCTATTGCTTTTAACTGTCCCTGTCTACAATCGCACCGGACAACTGCTTTATGCCCTAAGTATTCGGTCAGCATTGCACCAACAAACCGATAATCAGCCAGGATCGCTCGCAGGCTCCTTGGCAGTGATTACCGAAGATGGCACAATCTTAGCGCACCCCTTGTCAGAGAGAGTGGGAAATAATATTGAACAGTACCCTCATGCTTCCCAACTCCAAAACCTAATTCAAAAAGCAAACATTGGTGAGAAACGTACTATAGATTTTTCGCTGCGACAGGGACAGGAATTAATAGCCGGTTATACAGCTATTCCCGATCCTCTGACAAAACAGTCAATGCAAAAATGGGCAGTTTTTGCCGTGACTAGTGTAAACAATGCCCTATTCGGTTTAGAAGAAATCAAACTGATCCTGATAGTTTTAACAGTTGGTTTAATTGGTGCAAGCTTGTTAGCGTCGTTGTATCTAGCGCCTTATTTGGCCAAGCCTGTAGAAGAATTACGAGACTATGCTCTAAATATTTACAACCACCACGCCGTACAACCAGTTCCCCACAACTTCAAAATCCGGGAATTCAATCAATTAGCACAAGCTCTAGACCAAATGGTTGAGAGACTTAAAGCCTGGGCAGAAGAACTAGAAATAGCTTGGAAAGAAGCAAAAACTGCTAATCAAATTAAAAGTCAATTTTTAGCTACGACTTCCCATGAATTGAGAAACCCGCTCAATATCATTATTAACTGTGTTCGCTTAGTTCATGATGGCTTGTGTGATAACCGTGAAGAAGAAATGGAATTCCTCAAGCGGGCTGATGAAACAGCGATTCACTTATTAGGTATTATTAACGACTTACTCGATATTTCTAAAATTGAGGCAGGTAAACTCTCAGTTATCATGGAACAGATTGACCTCCGACAAGTGCTGTTGGAAGTGGTGAATATACAATCAGTGAATGTGCAACAAAGAGGCTTGCAGTTGAAAATTGACCTAGGTAGCGAGCCAATTCCAGTCAAGGCGGATGCAGCCAAGCTCAAGCAAGTGCTAATTAATGTGATCGGCAATGCCACTAAGTTCACCGACGAAGGGAGTATTACAGTAGCCTGTGAAATTCAACACATTAATCATAAATCTCAGGTAATTGTCAATATCACAGATACAGGTATAGGCATTGATCCCACACAACAGCAGAAACTATTTCGCCCCTTTGTGATGGTTGATGCTGCTAATAAACGCAAGTTTGGTGGTACGGGACTGGGACTAGCAATTTCACGCAACCTCATCGAACTGATGGGGGGTAACATTATGCTCACGAGTGCAGGTGTTAATCAAGGCACAACTGTCACAATTACTTTGCCTTTGATAGATATCTCGCTGTTATTTCCTCCAGAAGCAGAAGATTTAGGAAATCTCAATGTCTCCTCTGGGGATGAGGGCACAAGATCGATAAATTGCTATCCTCATCTGCGAGAAGAACCAATACTTAACTCCAATGGATTAGATGATGACAAGGACAAACTACCCATTATTGAAGAAACTCGTGAAGTCAGTCTGATTACACAACAAAGTATTCTGCCCAACTTCCCAACAGGAGGAGCTTTGGCCAATGGGGAAAGGTGAAGTTGTCATTTGTTGTTTGTTGTTTGCTAATACAAATGACCAATAACTAATGACCAATGACGACCTTCATGAGTAGTTATGCAATGAATATGTGTTTTAGCTTATATATCAACAGATTGCCCTCCCTGATTAAGAGATGCAGTCAAGGCTGTGAGAATTTTTACTAATTCTGTACCTACCCAGCCAGATGAAACTAGCGGGGGAGTATTATTGAGAACACAGGTAATAAAGCGATCGCACACTCGCTGTAATGGTTCACCCTTGGCAATTTCTAAAACCTCTTGCTTTTGATTCACAGGGAGAAATTGATTTTCTTGGCGTTCAAACTCACCAGACAATAAAATCAAGGGTGATGAGGGTGACATTTCATCAAAAATCAAACTACCAAGCCTACCCACTACCGCCAGTCGTCGCTGTTTATCGGTATTGAGCCAGCACAGGTGAATATATGCTTGAAAACCATCTGGATATGTCAGCGTTACCCAAACTAAATCAGCTAGTCCAGATTGGGTAATCGTTTTTTCGTTCTCCCTATCTCCCTGTAGCCACACTCTACCCGTTGCTTGGGCTTTCACTGGTACTTGCCCCAGCCAGTTGTTAAAGATGGCAATATCGTGAATGGCTAAATCCCAAAGAGCATCTACATCTTGGCGGACAGGGCCTAAATGAGTACGGGTAGCGTAGCCGTAGCGTAAATCACCCAATTTACCCGCCTGCACCACAGCTTTCCCTTGCTCAACGGCTGGATGAAATAAATAGGTGTGGTCAACCATCAGAATTAATTGCCGTTGCTGTGCCAACTGGCAAAGTTCTTGGCATTCCGATGGGTCTAGGGTTAAAGGTTTTTCTGCTAGAACATGGTAGCCCCACTCTAGGGCATCTTTAATTAAACCATAGTGGGTAATAGCAGGAGTAGCGATCGCCACTGCTGTCAGCCCTGGAACTTGCTTGATAGCTTGCCACTCTGTTGCTAATACTACATTTTCATCTAAATTAAATAGCCGTTTCACCCCCGCCAACCGTTCTAGATGGGGGTCTACTACCGCCGCAACATTCACTTGAGAGTGTTCGAGAAAATTCCGCAACAAATGGACTCCCCAACGCCCAACCCCGATGACAGCAATGTTAATTTTAGTCATTTGTTATTTGTTATTCGTCATTTGTGATTTGTTAGGAGTAAAAAAAATACATCTAACAATCAAGATATGATTATCAACTAATAAAGAACCTTTTGAGTTCAGTGCTATTCCTGGGGTGGAATTGCTAAAAAAGCTACTTTAGCTGCGGCTTGTTCCGCAGCTTTGATTGAGCGTCCCTTACCTTGACCTAACTGTTGGTCGTGTAACCAGACTTCAGCCACAAAACGCTCTTGATTGCGATGTGGTTGACTGATTTCCACAACCCGATACTCTGGTAAGACTTTGAAGTGTGCTTGAGTCCACTCTTGTAGAGCCGCTTTGTAGTTCAATCTAGCAGGGTCGAGGCGAATTTCTGCTGCTAGTTGTTTGAAGTGGGGGTCTAGCCAAGGACGGATGAGATCCAAATTGTGAGTGCTGAGGTAAAGCGCACCGAGAACAGCTTCAAAAGCATCTGCTAATCGTGATTCTTGACCTATTTTATCAGCAGTAGCACTGCCAGCGACCAATAAATATAACTCCAAACCATATTCTCTAGCTAATTGGGCGAGAATGCGATCGCTCACCAGCACCGAACGAATGGCCGCAAAATCCCCCACCGGACACTCTGGATAATGTTCCCACAGCATCACAGCCGCCACTAGCCTTACTACCGCATCACCGACAAATTCCAGTTGTTCATAATTGGCTGAATCCGACACCGTAGGATGAGTCAACGCCAAGTCCAGCAATTCCCATTTGATAGGTGCTACTTTTGGTAGACCTAATTTTTTGACTAAATTTTCAAGTTGTCGTTGACGGCGTGGATAAGCAAGAGACATTGAATTGGCAGGGTTAAGAATGGGGTGGGGAGATGGGGAGATAGGGCAGAAATCACCCTTAATCCTTGTAAAGACGTTGTACTGCAACGTCTTTACCAAATGACAAATGACTGTAAAGAGGGGAAAGAGCAGGACATAAGCCGGGTTTTGTTCTCTTGCGAGGGCAGTTATCTATCTGGGACGCCTGTTACCAGACGCCTCTAGCGGCTCTCTGTTCGCGGAACTGGTAAAAGACCAACCGTAGTTCCTCTCGCCTTGCTCCCAACCGGGGTTTACCGAGCCAGCGCCTCTCGACGCTGCTGGTGCGCTCTTACCGCACCTTTGCACCCTTACCAAAACCAACTTAAATTCATAGTTCTCAATTCTTTCATTTTGAATTTTGAATTTTGAATTTTGAATTTTGAATTGTTTTGGCGGTATCTTTCTGTGGCACTATCCTCACGATCACTCGCACTGGACGTTATCCAGCAAGTCTGGTCTTTCGGGAGCCCGGACTTTCCTCAAACCAGCCATGAAGACTGATCTGTAACCGCCTGCGCCTACTCTCTCCCTAGATCCAGTGTAATCTTGGATTGCCTGATGTGTTCGATTTGAATTACTTCTTTTTATTCCAGGGAAGAGCGTATGTCCAGGGAAGTTTTCGGACTGTGAAGGGACAATTGAGGATACACATGGGAGGAACATTGACGCCGGGAGCTAAACCCACACGTACTTCTGAGATTCTCAGTACTAGTTGCAGTGAGAATTTTAACTCATCTCTACCGTTAATAAAGTCATTGTACAACTTTCTCTGTCCCTTATTTTTTTGCAGGGCAGCAATATCAATTATTGGTTTTTTAGCTGAGTAAGTTCCTGTTTCTTTATCCCGCTCGAATACATTTTCTGCTGATACCGTTTCTGAAAGGGTTTTCTTCGGTGCAACCAAGCTAGGACTTTGCGGTACTGCTAAATCGCGGGTCAGGTCTGGAGATTTCCGAATCACTCGCAGTGATTGTTTGGTATGTTCGATAACTAAAGAACTATTATCCCAATCAATATATACGGCTATATTTTCAGATTTATTCTCAATACTCAACGATAATTCTTTGACATCATCGAAGGCGTTGTAGTCAGCCAACTTAAAAGAAATTCCTATTTGCTCTTGGAGATTTTGCTCTTTGAGTTGCTCATCCACAATTGCTTTCTGAAACTGAAATTTAATTCTATCATCAATGGATTCAATCATCCGATTGAAAACATAGGAGACGCCGATGATAAAAAGCGTCAACACCACTAAATTTTGGTCACCGCTTCTGGTCATAACTTAGAAGATTAACTCCCTGTATTAATTTTTGTATATTTGACTCATTATCTATTTATTTCTGGAATCTGATTTGATTTTGACTGAATTTTCCAGCCAGCCACGTTGCCAAAATAAGAATAGCAAAACACCTGCGATCGCTGCCATCACCGTCAAAGAAATTGGGTATCCCCAATACCAGTTGAGTTCTGGCATATTATATGGTGATTTTTCTGTGTTGAAATTCATTCCATATATACCAGCAACAAAAGTTAGGGGAATAAAGATCGCAGATACTACCGTGAGTAGCTTCATGATTTCATTCATTTTGTTGCTGACTGCTGATAAATAAACTTCCATCAAGCCAGATGCAAGTTCTCGATAAGTTTCTACCATATCTATAACTTGGACTGCATGGTCGTAACAGTCTCTTAAATAAACTCGTACTTCTTCACTAATTAAGCCACTACCATCTCTAATCAAAGAGTTAATTGCATCCCGTTGTGGCCAGATAGCGCGACGTAGTTGCAGTAACTCCCGTCTAATTTTATAGATTTTTTGTAGTGTTTTCTGAGTAGGTTCGACTATTACCTCTTCTTCTAAATCTTCGATTTGCTCACCGTAACGCTCTAGCACTGGGAAAAAGCCATCAACGATCGCATCTAACAAAGCATACGCTAAATAGTCAGAATTTTGGCGACGAATAGTCCCTTTATTTTTTTCAATTCGTGTTCTTACTCCTTCAAAGCAATCATGTTCTGGTTCTTCTTGGACTGTGAGCAAATAATTTTTTCCCAGTACTAAACTTTTGGACTTTGGACAAAAAGAAGTTGGTTCGCGAGTATGACTCGCGAACCAACAAACTAGTCATCAGAAATTACCCCAGTTATTTTACAAACTGAGTCAGACTGAGTTAAACCCCTAAAGCCTAAGA